>JGI24700J35501_10930156_pt1 | contig 11778 bp, 8 predicted proteins | sample TergutTh196P1_FD_35501 | JGI IMG/M metagenome (IMG submission 35501) | reverse complement strand
CCCGCCGATAAATCCGCCAGTTGATCCACCAATCGACCCGCCGATAAATCCGCCTGTCGAGCCACCAATCGACCCACCGATAAATCCGCCTGTCGAGCCACCAATCGACCCACCAACTAATCCGCCAGTGGAAACAATAGGCAATCGCAACGCAACGCCAATGAATCCCAATCGAGCAAGAGAATTGGGCTTGCCAATGATGCGAACTGATTCGGATGCCTTGCGTGCAGACGATATAGGAGTTGACAGTTTTAATGAGTTGAACGCAATGGGAATAAACATGAGAAATCCGCAATTTGCAGTATCTCCTGATGTTATTGTGCTTGGCGAAGAGGATTGGAACGAGTTTGCAGATGCAATTATTGTCAACTTTGAATATGCAGAGGATGCCGAACCGCTGTTTGCAGGAATTTTTGAGCCAGGTCCACGGTTTATTAGTGGATATATGTGGGTTGACTCCGTGCGGAGCGGCTTACGAACAGGCAACGATAAGCCAATCACAGGGCGGCGAGTTTATCTTTTCGCATATAATTACGCCGAAAGCTACTGGTATCAAGCAACGGATTATTTCGGCAACGATTATGTGTTGACGGACGAAAACGGATTTTACAGTTTTGCGGTAAACATTGCTGATTTGTACTGGCCGTCGCAATTTTACATGAGCCGCCAGTATTACAGGGTCATCTTCCAGCGAGATGATGAAGTGGAATTTTTCACAGAGCCATGGGTTGGTGCAACCGACGATGAGGTTTCCACGTTCTACAACAGTGATGCTCACGATTTGGACAGGTTGCCAATGGTAATTGACGGCGAAATAAATATTGACCTTTACGAAAATATGGCAATTACGCAAATTTTGACGGTTTCCGCGCCCGATTATTCGTTGATTTTTGACCACGAAATAGCCGATTTTTGGAACGAAAACGATGTTGAAAATATCAACGCAGGAATCTTGGTTGAGCCGTATTCAACGATCAGCGGCATGACTTGGGAAGACACAAACGAGGACGGAATCCGCAATGCAAACGAAAGCCCGATTGCAGGTGCGACCGTTGCGTTGTTCCAGTACGATTTTAGCCGTGGACTTTGGTCAACCACGCCGAGTGCATTATTGGCAGGCGAGCCAATCCGCCAAACAAGCGGAACTGGCACGTATAATTTTGTGGTAGACCCAATCGTTTACGATACGAACAGTGAGCATTATATGCGTGTCAACCGCTTTAGAGTAGGTTTCTTGTTAGCGGACGGAATGTACGAATTTACCTCTCCTGGAGCGTTAAACGGCTTGCCATTGGATTCTAAAGCGTTTTCAATGGAAGAATTGCTTGAAAACGAACGTTTTGAAGGCTTTACAACCACTGATTGGCTAGGAGAAAACCTTGAAAATTGGGCAATCTCGGAAGAAATAACCTTGGCAGATTATGCGATTCAAACGCATTGGTTAAGTTTTATCCCGATTATTGGGAACGCTTTGCAAAGGAACAATGGGCAAAATCTAACAGCGGATTCAACAACCGTACGAAACGCCGATTTTATCGATGCAGGAATGTTGACAATTTTGCGTACGATATATCCACCTGAACCGCCACCAGAACCGCCGACAGAACCGCCAGAGCCACCACCAACTCCGCAACCATCGCCAACGCCATCGCCGATAATTCCGCCACCGCCAATTATACCGCCGACGTTCCCGCAACCGCCGCCAACTGTGGAAATTCCGCCAGGCGAAAACGAAACCACAGGCGGAGGAATAATAACTGCTGGCATTCCACGGCGACAACCGCCACAATTAGCATATGCCGATTACACAGAAAACTACACAATCGATACAATTTGGCCCGATAACGATTTTGCATTATTGCTAACTCCGCAAGAGGCAGAAAGAATCACAATAAGGTTGCAACAGTTGGATTTGGACGAACAGGAAACCATTATTTTGACTAGCGTACGCGAAAATCCGCAAACTGGCAGCAATGAGTTTAACTTTATTTTGTGGGGTGCAATAATGGGCGTTTCGGCTGTGTTATTCATAATTTTGCTGAAAAAACGCAAAAAAGAGGATAACGAGAAAGATAAATCAGAAAAAACGGCGTAATTTCCCACTTTTTGACTTATCACAACGTAATTTATCTGAAAGCAAAGGAACAGTTTAACTGTTCCTTTGTCTTTTCAAAAAATTCCCAAAATTCTCAAAAATAAAACTGGCTGTTGCGGATAATTTTTGTTATAATAAAGTTAAAATAATCCAAAAGGAGCAATAAAAATGGCAATGTTAAGCAAACTTAAACAAAAAATCAACGCTTTGCTAGAACGCATGGCACAAGAAAACGAAAGCCAATTCGGCAACGCAACAATGACCTGCTGCGGACTTAACGAAAAGGGCAAACCCAAAAAACAGGAGGGTTTATGATAAAAATTTTGAAGTTGGATGGAATGACTTGTCCTGCCTGTGAATTGCGGCTCGAAGATAAACTTTCCGCACTAAACGGCGTTTTAGAGGTTTCTGCGAAATATTCCAACGGAACTGTAAAAATAACCTTTGAACCAAATCAGCTGAAAATATCCGAAATTGTCAACGCCGTTGAATGCCTAGATTACAGCGTTATTTCAATAATCGACAAATTTGATAAATTTGATAAATTCGCCCAATCCGATAAACTTGACAACTCCGAAACATCGCAATCCACAAAAAAATCCGAAATAACAAGCGTTCTCGGAATAATAATAATTATGTTTGCCCTATATTTGTTGATAAACAACACAATCGGCTTTAGTTTTTTTCCTGCAATAAGCCAAAATATGGGCTTTTTTGCCTTGTTTGTCGTGGGATTATTAACCTCGTTGCATTGCTTGTCAATGTGCGGCGGAATCAACTTATCGCAAAGTATCAACTTTCAAAACAGCGAAAATTCCCATAAATACGCCAAATTTGCCCCTAGTTTGCTTTATAATGCGGGGCGTGTAATTTCTTATACCATAATCGGCGGAATTGTTGGGGCTATTGGCTCTGTTTTTGCAATATCTGGCACAGCAAGCGGATTTGTCGCCATTGTAGCTGGCGTTTTTATGGTCATTATGGGAATAAATATGTTGAATATTTTTCCCGCCTTGCGAAAAATAGTTCCGATAATGCCAAAAATAATTGCTCGCAAAGTGAACTCGCAAAAGGCGAATAAAACGCCGTTCGTCGTCGGCTTGCTAAACGGATTTATGCCGTGCGGACCGTTGCAAACCATGCAAATTTACGCTCTTGGAACTGGCTCGGCGGCGGTCGGTGCGCTTTCTATGTTCTTTTTTAGCATTGGCACTGTTCCTCTGATGTTCGCTTTTGGAGCGGTTAGTTCGCTGTTAAGCACAAAATTTACCGCAAAAATGCTGAAAGTTTCGGCGGTGCTTGTTATGTTTTTGGGCGTGATTATGTTCAACCGTGGAGCAAGCCTTTCGGGGTTTGATCCGCTAGGAAACGTGATAAATGCGGTATATGCGATAAATCCTGTGCAAGCAAATGCACAAAACTTGGCACAAATCCGCGGCGGCGTTCAATATGTTGAATCCACGGTTACAGCCAATCATTATCAGCCAATAACCGTGCAAGTTGGCGTTCCTGTCGTGTGGACGATTCACGCAGAAAGCCTAAACGGTTGCAATAATCCCATATTGATAAACGAGTTTGAAATGACGATTGACATGAATTTGGGCGAAAACATTGTAGAATTTACGCCAATGCAAACTGGGGTAATTCCGTACACTTGTTGGATGGGCATGATTCGCTCGCGGATTATCGTTGTTGACGATTTAGGCAATTTGTCGGAAGAAGAAACAACTTTAGGCGATGCGGAATATGAAGAATTTGCATGGATTGTCAATTTTTTGGAGGGCTTTTTCGCACAAGATTTTATCATTGACGGCATAGCGATTCCCGTAATAGAGGACGATGTGCAAACGGTAACAATAACAAGGCAAAACGGCAAAATAACGCCAAATACAATAGTTTTGCAAGATGGAATCGACTTCAAAATTGCGATTGACATATTAGATGAGTTAGATCCGCTAGCTGGCAACGAAAACGAGTTAATTTTCCCAGAATTTGGGGCTTTAATGAACTTGATAGAGTTTCAAGAAACCAACAGAATGCCCGCATTATTCGATTTTGCCTTTGGCGATATTTTAGGAAACACTGTATTTGTCAAAATTGTTGGCAATGTTGAAAATTTTGATATATCTTATGTTGAACGTGCTGCGGCTGATTATTTTTCGGGATGATTTTGTTTATATTATCTACTAAACGACAAAACCTAAAAGGAGAGAACAATGATTAAAATAGAAAATCCCAAATACATGACCTGTAAAGAAATTGATAAAGTTTACCCAAATTATATGGTTTGTATAGGAAAATTTAGAGACAGCAACGAAACCAATGGAAAATCTGGTGGTTATCCGTTCGCCTTAATCGAAGAAGACGAATTAGGAACTGGTGCGGTCAAATTAGAAGATTACAAAGAATGGCATCCAATATTAAAACTAAGCACATTTCCCGAAGACGATTTTTTTGTATTTGACTTCGATGACGAATGGGAAATTGAAAAATCTTTTACACAAAAACAAAAGGAGAGAACACAATGATTAAATTAGAAAATCCCAAATACATGACCTGTAAAGAAATTGGTAAAGTTTACCCCAATTATATGGTTTGTATAGGAAAATATAGAGATTTGAACGAAACTAACGGCAATGACGGTGGCTATCCGTTCGCCTTAATCGAAGAAGACGAATTAGGAACTGGTGCGGTCAAATTAGAAGATTACAAAGAATGGCATCCAATATTAAAATTAAGCACATTTCCCGAGGACGATTTTTTTGTCTTTGATTTTGAAGATGAAATTGAGGTTGCTAATTATGTTGAATAGGTCATTTTTGCCAGGTAATTCAGAAAAAATTGATTATAAAAACGGTCATTGGATTGTTTCAATTAAAGTAATGAACTCAATCAATTCACAGGAAGCTAACATAAGATTTGTTTACGATACAGGCTCTACAATCAATATAATCAGCCGTGAGCATTTTGAGGACTTAAAAATAGAAGAATCCGGCATTAAAACAACCAATCACGAAACCAAAACTTATAGCAACGAGGTTGCAGGTAAAATTTGGGTTTTACCGTTTCTTTTTATTGGCGGATTTACCGTCAAAAATTCCTATTGTTTTACTCCCAACGATCCCAAAAGAACGCAAAATTTATTGGGAATAAAGACATTAGCAAAATTTGACACTTTAATTGAGCCAGTTAATTCTCGTATTTATTTTGACAAAAATAGCGGCAATTTGCCAAATTATCCCATGCTGTGCGGAGAAATTTTTATAACTCGGCAACCGTAAAAATAGGCAGGTAAAAATATGACCAAAACATACACCGAAGAAATTTTGCCAGGCAGTTTGTACATTGTGGCAACTCCTATCGGCAATTTAGGAGAAATAACCGAGCGAGCAAAATACATATTGTCAACGGTAAATTACATTGTCGCTGAAGATACTCGCAATACTGGGCTTTTGTTAAAATTGCTCGATGTATCTCATCAAAAATTTATTGCGTATCATAAATTTAACGAAACCGCAAAACAGGATTATATCCTCCAAAAGTTACAGCAAGGAAACGCTGTTGCTTTGGTTTCTGATGCGGGAATGCCCTGCATATCGGATCCAGGGTATATTTTGGTAAAATCTGCCGCAAAAATGGGAATTGCCGTTCATGCCGTAAGTGGAGCGTGCGCAATGGTAAACGCTTTGGCGGTTTCGGGATTTCCAACTGAACCGTTCGTTTTTGTGGGATTTTTGCCCAAAAAACAGCCCATACAAGAAATTTTCAACCCGTTTTTGCAAAGTTTTCAAAGTTCATTTTACCTGCAATCTACAGAAAAAATCCCAGCGGGCGAAAAAACCACCAAAAAAGTTGGCTTAACTGCTGTGTTTTACCAATCTCCCAAGCGGATAATCGGCACGTTGCAAGATTTATCCGAACATTTTCCGTGGACAAAAATTTGTCTTTGCAATGATATTAGCAAAAAATTTGAACGAATTTACAGGGGAAATCCTAAAGAAGTTTTGGAAGAATTGCAGGCGAACAAAAATGCAGAAAAAGGGGAATACACTTGCGTTATATTTTTCGCAAACTTTGAGAATGGCAATTCTTCTACAAATGGCGAAAATTTGGAAAAATCGCCGCAATCTCTGGAAAGCCAACTGGTTGACATTATGCTTGCAGAAAACTGTAGCGTTAAAATTGCTGTTAGCATTTTATCCAAAAAATTATCCAAAGTCAGCAAAAAAGATATTTACGCCGCAGGAATAAACTTAAAAGAAATTTTTGAACAATAAATTTACATAAAATTTACATAAAAATAACATAAATGTCATAATTATACAAATTGTCAACGAAAATTTATCCTGTATTTATGCTAGATTAGTTATTAAACAACTGTAATTTCAGCAATTTGCTGTGTTTTGCAAAACTTTATAAAACGCAAATTTTTAAGTAAAATTTAGTAGCAAAAGCAAAGTATATTCACGAAACAAGCATAAAAATTTGCAAAAAATTGAAAATTTTATATTATTTTTATATAAAATTTACCAAAGGGGGGTATAGTAACACTTGTAGATAGGTCTATGTAAAAAGGTAGCAAAAATCAGTTGCCAAAACAGTCTATAAAAGTAGTAAACTTAAAGAGTTGGTACAGGTACATTGCTTGAAATCTCTTTATTTTAGAGGAACGTAACCCCTCGATAGCTAGCTATACCAACCTTGCGAACATTGCAAGCGAGCGACCGTCTGTTGACAGGCAGGCAAAAGTAACAACAGGCTATAAAGAAGTATAAATTTACAAGTTTTATAAACTTTAGTAGATTTATCGTTGCGATGGTTTGAACGTTCGAAAGAACACGTAATTGGTAATAAAATTTGGGGGGTGCATTGTTTTTCAAGTGCCAATACGGAAATTTGTAATCCCCTGTCCTGAACATCGTAGAAAAATAGTAGTTTTGATATAGTAAATAAAATCAGGTCAGTAACAATCTATTTATCAAAAATTTATTATTGCAGAATTGGAGCGATTAAAAAATGGAATTATTAAAAGTTTCTAGTCAATCTAAACCCAAATTGGTTGCAGGCGCTATTGCGGCTGTTTTACGTACTGGTGAAGGTGTAGAGATACAAGCTATTGGGGCAGCTGCTGTAAATCAAGCTGTTAAAAGTATCGCTGTAGCACGCGGTTATGTTGTACCCAACGAAATTGACTTGGTATGTTATCCCACATTCTCTCAACTTGAGGTTGATGGGGCTGAAAAGACCTCTATAAAATTCGTAATCGAAAATCGAAAGTAACGCCAAAGTTAGTTGAAATTTATTTGTTAAAAAGGGCTGTCTCGATTTGTGAGGCAGCCTCGGCTGTGTTTGTTACTAAAAACGCCAAAAATAAAAATTTTCAAAAAATTTGACAAATCCAAAATTTTACGATACAATAAAAACATAAAATAAAATTGTAGGAGGATGACGATTAAATTATTTTCGTCAAATAACTTATGAACGTATTGTATATCATTTTAAGTGTAGTTTACATTTTAGCTTGTGGAGGACTTGTTTCCCTTATTTTGCTACAAAAAAAACGTTCTAGCGGTATTGGTAGCGTTGCAGGTATGGGTAACGCCGATACTTATTGGGACAAAAACAAAGGTCGCTCGATTGAAGGTACTTTTGAAAAGTGGACAAAAATCGGTGGCGCGATTCTGCTTGTGTTTACGGTTATAATGTGTCTACTGTAAAAAGTAATGTAATAACGGGAAAATTTGTAGGCAACGCTGGCAAATTCGGCTTTGTTGTTACCGACAGCCTAGCGGATATTTTTATCCCGCCCGAAAAGTTAAACGGTGCAATTCATGGCGATACTGTAAAATGCTCTGTTTCAAAGTATTCTCGTGGCAACCGCCAAGAAGGGCAAATTGTTTCCGTTGTAAAACGTGGCTTGCCTGTTCTTATGGGAGTTTTTCGTACTCACAAGAAAAAAGGCGGCTTTGTTGTGCCGTCAGAAAAAAAGATACCCCAACATTTTACCGTTGCCGCTAGTTCCATTAAACGGCTTGGTTTAACTAGTGGACATATTGTCGAGTTTAGAGTGCTATTAAACGGCAAAGTTCAAGTTTTAGGCATTTTGGGACATCAAAACGATCCAGGAATGGACGTTTTTGCAATGATTCGACAAAGTGGCGTATCGTACAATTTTTCCGACGAAGTTTTGGCGGAATCCTCTTCGTTGCCAAATGCCGTTACTTTCAACGATTTCGCCGATAGAGTCGATTTTCGTGATTGGAACATAATCACAATCGACGGAAATGATACAAAAGATATTGACGATGCTGTTTCGTTGACAATTTTGCCAAACAAAAATTTTGAACTTGGCGTACACATTGCGGACGTTTCTCATTACGTTTTGCCAGGCACGGCACTTGACAAGGAGGCTCGTTTGCGCGGAACAAGCATTTATCTAGCAGACAGAGTTATTCCAATGTTGCCGCCAAAATTATCAAACGGAATATGCTCGCTAAATCCCAACGTTGACAGATTGGCTGTTAGCTGCATTATGGAAATTGACGAAACTGGTACTGTTGTGGCACATCGCCTAACGCCCTCGGTTATTCATAGCCGCCGCCAGTTTTCTTATGATGAAGTTGCAAATATTTTGGACACTCCGCAAAAATCGGAGCAAACCGAATGGCACGAACATTTTGCCAACATGAACGCACTAGCGAAGATTCTCCGCAATAAACGAGAACAGCGAGGTGCATTAAATTTCAACATAGCCGAATCCAAAATTATATTGGACGAAACGGGCAAACCAATAAATATTGAACTACGCACAGCAAACTCGGCAACCGCACTAATAGAGGAGTTTATGATAATTTGCAACGAAACAGTAGCCGAAACCGCCCAAAAAAAGGCGTTCGTTTTTCGTACCCACGAACCGCCTGATGTGGAAAAAATGTACCAATTATCCGCATATGCACAGGGTTTGGGCTACAAATTGCCAATATCCGAGCGTGGCGTTTCGGTTAAAGATTTGCAAACTTTAGCCGCCAAAATGGATCCCACTTTGGAAATGATAATTTTGCGAGCCTTAAAACAAGCCAAATACACCACAAAAAATATCGGACATTTTGGCTTGGCTTCCGATTGCTATTGCCATTTTACTTCGCCAATACGCCGTTATCCCGATTTGATGGTGCATCGCAGCATAAAAAATCCCATTAGAAAACGTGGGCTAAACGATTTGTGCAACCATTGCTCAACAACCGAACGCACCGCCGAATCACTGGAACGAGAAGTTTCACAGCTGAAAAAAGTCCAGTTTATGAGCAATAAAATTGGCAAAAAATTTAACGCCGTTGTCTCTGGCATAACGAGTTGGGGATTTTTCGTAAAATTGCCAAACACCATCGAGGGAATCGTCCCATTAAACACGCTGTACGATTATTACGAATTTTTGGAGAAAAAAATGATTTTAATTGGAACACACTCAAAAATAGAAATTTACATGGGAATGCCAATAACCGTAAGGCTAACCTACGCAAGCGAAAAAGAGCGAACCCTAACATTCGCTCCAGCCGAAAAAGGCTTGACATTCTAGCCATAACGGTCGGTTTTGCCAAACGGGCGGATAGTATCCGCCCCTACGTTATACGTAAAAATAAATTTGTTATCTTAAAACCAATCAAAAATAAAATTGCGGGTCAAGGGCGCGCGCGTCCTTGCGGGTTCGGGCAGCGCCCGAGGTTTTGTCTTTTATCTTTTGACCCGAGAGAAAGGTGAGGAAAATGCAAGAACCATTTACAGAGAAAGCAAAGCAAGCTGTAGAAAATGCACAGCACGTTGCTGTTATGATAGGACATGATTACGTTGGAACAGAACATTTACTTTTGGGACTTTTACGAGTAGTGGACGGCGTTGCTGCAAAGGCACTTATGAAACAAGGTTGCTCTAGCCAAGATGTTGAGGGGCAAATTCACGAACTGTTGGGGCATAATACAACTACAACTCCCAGCGGGCCAATAGATTTTACGCCGCGTACCAAGCGAGTTTTAGAAACTAGCCACCAAGAAGCAACTCGTATGAACAACAAATACGTTGGCACAGAGCATCTTTTGATTGCACTAATGCGCGAATCGGATTGCATAGCTATGCAAATTTTATCCACTCTTAACGTTAATCCCAACAAAGTTTACGAGGATATTTTGGCAATGTTAGGCGAAAATGGCAATAAAAACGGAATGCCCCAACCAATGGGAACTTTCAAAACCGCCCAAGCACAAACGCCTTTCTTGGATAAATATAGCAACGATTTGACAAAATCGGCTCATAAATTTGACCCAATAGTTGGGCGTAACAAGGAAATTGAACGGGTTATCCAAATTTTGAGCCGCCGTACAAAAAATAATCCGTGTTTGGTGGGCGATCCTGGCGTGGGCAAAACCGCCATTGCCGAGGGTTTGGCACAACGCATTCACAACGGCGATGTTCCCGAACTTTTGGAGGGCAAACGGCTAGTTTCGTTGGATTTATCCAATATGGTCGCTGGCACAAAATATCGTGGCGAGTTTGAAGAACGCATTAAACGTGTAATGCAGGAGGTTATTTCGTCTCAGGGCAATATAATTTTGTTTATTGACGAACTGCACACGATAATCGGAGCTGGCGGTGCGGAAGGCGCTTTGGATGCCGCAAATATCCTAAAGCCAGCGTTGGCTCGTGGCGAAATGCAGGTTATCGGCGCAACTACTTTGGACGAATATCGCAAGCACATAGAGAAAGATACCGCCTTGGAGCGGCGTTTTCAGCCCGTAACCGTCGACGAACCCAACGAAGAAGAGGCTATCGCAATTTTGCACGGAATCCGAGATAAATACGAGGCACATCACGGCGTGCAAATAACGCCCGATGCGGTGGAAGCCGCCGTAAAATTGTCAACTCGCTATATTTCGGATAGATTTTTGCCCGATAAAGCTATTGACTTGCTAGACGAGGCTTCTTCCAAGGTTAGATTGCGGCAATACACTGCTCCACCGAACATAAAAGAGTTGACAGCACATATTTCCGAGTTAAACGCAGAAAAAGAGGCGGCAATAAAAACCGAAGAGTTTGAAAAAGCTGGCGAGTTAAAACAAAAGCAAAACGCCGCAAAAGAGCAATTAGAGCAGGCAAAAGAAGAATGGAAGAAAAAGCACACCAAAAACAACTTAATAGTAGATTTTGAGGAAATAGCCGACGTTGTAGCAACTTGGACAGGAATCCCAGTAAAACGGCTACAAGAAGAAGAATCCAAGCGGCTAATGCAAATGGAAGAAACTTTGCACGAGCGAATTGTTGGGCAAAATCAAGCGGTAACTACGTTGTCAAAGGCAATCCGCCGCGGTCGAATAGGGTTAAAAGACCCGAAACGTCCGATTGGTTCGTTTATGTTTTTGGGCCCAACAGGCGTTGGCAAAACGTCGCTGTGCCGTGCGTTGGCAGAAATAATTTTCGGAGACGAAAACGCCGTTATCCGAATAGATATGTCCGAGTTTATGGAGAAACATACGGTTTCACGGTTAATTGGCTCTCCGCCAGGATATGTTGGCTATAATGAAGGTGGACAACTAAGCGAAAAAGTGCGTCGCAAGCCGTATTCTGTTGTGCTTTTTGACGAGATAGAAAAGGCTCATCCAGATGTTTTTAACGTCCTTTTGCAAATGCTCGAT
>JGI24700J35501_10930157_pt1 | contig 11786 bp, 11 predicted proteins | sample TergutTh196P1_FD_35501 | JGI IMG/M metagenome (IMG submission 35501) | reverse complement strand
CAAGGATTTTTATCCGGTATTTTGCTGACAACTTTGTTGTTTAGCACAGTAAGCGTGTTTGCGGCTGCCCCTCAAACCATTGAGGTTATTTTTGGCACTGTCCGCACTACACTTTTTGGGCAGGAGATTATTTCCAGAGATGCCCAAGGCACTATTATTGAGCCGTTGACTTATAACGGCACGGTTTTTATCCCCATTGATACTATTTTACAGGCGTTGCAAGAAAACGCCCAATGGGATGCTGCTACCAATACCCTTAACTTTGGCACTCCTACAACTGGGGTTGCTGGTACGCCCAATCAGCCGCAACAACCGCAGCAAGCGGCACAGGGTGGTACGGCGTTTACACAGGCTGTCCCGCCTTTTGATGTGAGCAATGCCAACAGGGTCGCTGTACTGGATAATGTGCAAATGGGAGGGACATACTATAGCAATGTGCTTGGATTTAACAGGTCGAGTAATCAACAATCCTCATTGCAACATTCTTCTCATAATTTACAGGGACGCTTTACTCAATTAAGCGGCGTTTTTGGTAGGATTGACGGCTCATCACAAAATAATGTAGTGATTACTTTTATAGGAGATGGGCGTACTTTACAATCCATTGATATTAACGCACTTAATTTGCCAACTCCTATCAATGTAGACCTTACAGGAGTTCAGCTTTTAAGGATTGAAGTTAACAGAGGTGGTTCTGGGCATTTCTCCTACGCCCTATCCGCCACAATCCGCTAAGCCAATGAACCTACGAGACACCAGCGGCAACGCAACAGCCCGCCTGACAGCCGACAGCATACGAGACACCCACGGCAACTTAATCTACCACATAAGGGGCGGCACGTTGCAGGATAAATTTGGCAACGCCGTTTACAAAATAGAACCCGACAAAATAAGAGATATGCAGGGCAACACAGTTTACTACATAAGGGGCGACTCTGTATGCGACACGCAAGGCAACGCAATATACTTTATACGGTAGCCAAAGCAACAAAATAAAACCGAATTACAGCCGTTCTGCGGTAGTTTTCACTACAGCTTTCGCCGCATCCGCAGGACGGCTCTTTTACAAAGGAGGAACTATTATGTTCTGTTCAAACTGCGGCGGAAGAATCGCCGATAATATGAAATTTTGCGGAAGTTGCGGCACTCCCATTGGGGGCAAAGCAAGCGTGGCAACAACAGCACCGCCACCCGCTCCAACCTACGCACCAACACGGGCAACACCCGCAAAGCCGCCTATAAACAGGCTTTTGTTTGTTATTCCCGTTGCTGTTGTGGCGGTGGTTTTGGTGGGGTTTTTGTTGAATGGTAATTCTAATTCTCATGGGCTTGAGGGCGTTTGGAGGGGCAGTTATTGGGGCGTTAGTAGGGAGTTAGAATTCCGTGGAAATACTATAAGGCATACATTCTTAGAGCCGTCTAGGTTCGGTTCGGGTAGTCAAGAAGGCACTTTTTCCATAAGCGATGGAGATCGAATTGAGATTTTATGGGACAATGGAGAACATCAGGTAGCTAGGTTTACTATAACAGAAAACGCTTTAGGTCCAGATGCATTAAGAATAGGTGTTTTTGGTGATTTTGAACGAATAAACTAACAAAATGGAAACCCAATACACTTTATGCTGTAAGCAAAAAACAATAAAATCAGCCGTTCTGCATTATCTTTAATTGTAGCACTTGCCACGCCCCGCAGGACGGCTATTTTACAAGGAGGAAACTATTATGTTCTGTACAAACTGCGGCAAACAAAACGCCGCCAATGCAAAATTTTGCAATACCTGCGGTACTGCCATAACGGGCAATTCTGCCCACCAGCCAGCCGCCCGAAAATCCCCCAAGCCGATAAACAAGGCTTTATTTGCAATCCCCGCCGTGGTGCTGGCGGTTGTGGTTGCGGGGGTTTTGTTGCTGCCTGGGTTTGGGAACAGCGAACCGACACCAATCGCCCCAACCGCCCCAACCGCCCCAACTGCCGCCAATCCGTCAGACAGTCCCGACAACGCACCGCCTGTGTCTCCCGCCAATCCGTCAGACACTCCCGACAACGCGCCGCCTGCGTCCCCGTCTCTCCAAGGCAGAGTGGCACAAGCCCAAATCGATACCGCAATCGTCGCCGTTGAAGATTTTTTACGTCAACTTCATACCAGCCAGTTTTACGTGTGGGATTTTAACAGGAATGGTATTCCTGAAATTTTTGCGAATGAAGGATGGACTACCTCCGCTATATATATGTTTAACGGGCAGGAATATGAGAGAGTTACAGATTTTGACCTTTCGGATGATACATGGGATTGGTTTTTTCTTGCCGACGAAAAGGAAAATATCGTTTTTATGGATATGCAAGTGTTGGGGGAATGGCTAGATAGTGGTTTTATAGTTGAATTCAGCTATTTTGACATAATAACACGGCAAACCGCAAGACCACTGGCAAGCGTCAGCGTTCACTCTATTGAAGAGGTTGAAGATGTTATTAGTTTTCAAATAACAACACTAAACCACTTAACAGGCGAGGAAGATACCGTACGGCAGGAGATTACCGAAGAGGCTGCGATAAGGATATTTGAGGAGTTTGGCGAGTCATTTGAAGACATATTTTCCGTGCCTGGCATGGGAATATTAGGAGCAGAAAGGCGGGTATTGCTTTCACTACTTTTTAACCCTAACCCTGTAGACGGCACTATGACCGTGGCAGATACTACATTATTTTTAGGCTACTCTATGCAGGAACTTCAGCAGGAACTGCGGGAACTTCAACGTGCCGCAGCACCCGCAGCCGTCCCCGTCTTACCCCCACCCGCACCCGCCGCCGAACCTGCACCCGCCGTTGTAGCCGAACCGCCACCTGCTGCCGCAGCTCCCGAACCGCCACTCGCCGCAGTAGCACCCGCAACCGAAGCAACACTTTACGGAATATACGTGTTTGACAGCAATAACCCGCAATTTAGCGGTGGCTTTAATCACGGAGATGTTGTTATGTGGGGAGATAGCGTATATAGAGATAGTTCCATTTCAATTGCTTTTTTGAGTGGCAATAGGTTCACAATAACTGATTACAGAATGAGAGCTTATCCGAATCTTCAGAGTCCCTCGGGGCTTCCAGGAGATATAAGGGCAAGAAATGTAGAAACTCCCAGGCTTCCGTTTTGGAATGATAGGACAGTATTTAACTCTGAAATGGCAGACCCCGGTCTTTGGTTTAGCACAATAAACGATGTTGAAAGTACATTGGCCAGAAGGACATCTGACGGCACTTTTTCTGTATCTGATGGGCAAATTGAATTTGTGCATTCAGGTGGAAGTATCGAGGTCTTGCAATTTGAGCAAACCTTAAACGCAATAACAATAAGCGGCATTCGTTTTTACAGACAATAGCCCGACGGCTAAATTCAGAAAGAACACCCCCATTGGGCAAAAAAGCCTACGACACCTACAATGCCGACCGTGCCGCTTTCCAAGAAACACCCGAAATTATTTTGCAGAACATAGCGGAAACCCTGCAACAAAAAGCTAAGCCATGGGCAAACCCCAAGGCATATTTTAGGAGGAACAAACATGAATTTTTGCACAAATTGCGGCCATCAAATGGCAAATGACGAAGTTTTCTGCACAGAGTGCGGAACAAAAGTAGAGGCGGACGGAACGCCAACGGCAACGGCAACCGCAGCACCCCCCGCAACAGCACCCGCCGAACCGCCAACCTACATACCCCCGCCAAGACCAAAACCCGCCCCGCAACCGCTCCCGACAAAGATTATTGCAATAGCAGGCGGTGCGGTGGCGGTTGTGGTAATTATTGTGGCGGCTGTGCTGCTTTTGGGCAGCAGTCCGCTTGTCGGCGAATGGGAAGAAACCACAAGCGCCTCGTGGCGGCAACGGATAACCTTTAACAGCAACGGCACGGGCATTATGTTCAGCCTAAACGTGGACACGCTGGCAACGCAGAGCGAAACGCCGCTTGTTTGGCGTACCAGCAACGATTTCCCTGGGCTGCTGCAACTGGAATTTACCGACGAAGACGATAACGAAACCTACAACTGGTGGCTGGAGTACGAACTAAGCGTAAACGCCGTTGGAATTGAGATGTTGGAATTAACCAACGTAGGCTGGGGCGGCTCGGACACGTTTAGGCGGGTAGATTAGCCAAAATTATCGCAAAGGGTTGAATAAATTTCAGCCCTTTTTGCCAAAATTCACAAAAATTCACAAAAAAGGAGCAAAAAAATGTACTGTAAAAAATGTGGCAACCAATTATCCGCAACCGCTGTATTTTGCGGCAGTTGCGGCAACCCGACAAACAAAGGCAACACAACGCCGCCTGTCTGCCGAACAGGCAGGCAAAAAAAGCCGCCCGTTAAGCTGATTATAGCGGGAATATCCGCCACGGCGATAATTGCGGCGGTTGCGGTGGTTATGGTGTTTTTCCCGTTTTGGGAAGATACGGCGACCCCCGTTGTTTTGGCGGAAGAGCCGTTGCTTTTGGCTGAAGTTGAGGAAAATGGGGAAAGTGGGGAAAGCGAAAATATTGAGGAAACCGCCGCATTGCCCAATCTTGCCAATCCCGCCGAAGAAACGGGGAACATAAGCGAACTTGAAAGGCAATTCCCAGGGCTGACGGCGGGAATGGCGGCGGCGTATCTTTCGGTGTTGGAGGGGATTATTGCGGAAGTTGGAATTTTGCCGAAAAATTTTAATTCTTGGGAAGATATGGGCTTTGGTTATGCACGGTTGGTTGACTTTGAGGGCAATGGAAGTCCTTATTTAGCAGTAACTTTTTTAGGGGAAACCAGTTGGGGAGTAGTGCCGACCTTTTCGCTCTATGCCTACAACAACGGACTTATCCAACTGGAAAACATGGAAATAACAGGCGGCACGGGCGGCCTATTTCCAAGCATTGTCGCAACGGCGAGCGAACCTCTTTTGCTGACAACTTTTAGCGGAATGGGCATTTTGCAAGGGGCTACTTACTACCGATTTGTCAACCATGAAAGAGTGCGAGTTGCTGATTTGTCAATTATAGATGCAGGAGTAGAATTTCTTGACCATTCTAATCCCGAATGGGCGGACGATGAATTTGCGTGGCACATAGATATGGTGCGAGTAAGCGAAGAAGAATACAACGCTGCGTTGGCGGCGTTGGGCATTATCCGAGAGGAAACAGTTTTGGACTTGCTGGAACAATCCACACCAACCGCCATGCAACAATTTATGGACGATTTGCGGAATATTGCTGGGGAAACTGCCGCCGCCATGCCACCCGCCGCAACGCCACCCGCATACATTACCATTGCAGGGCAACAAATCAGCACAGCGGAAACAAGTATTACATTCAGCGAGGGCTTAAATCCGTTGCACGCAAACTTAACCAACGCCGATATTGTCGATTTGCGATACATGACAAATTTAACGTATATTTTGATACGAGGCACACAAATTACCGATTTAACACCAATTTCGGGGTTGACAAATTTGGAGTCCTTAATCGTGCAATGGGGCTTGGTAAGCGATTTAACACCGCTTGCAAATTTAACCAATTTAACACAACTGTTTTTGCAGGACAATCAAATAAGCGACATCGCACCCATTGCAAATTTGCCCAATTTGGAGGGACTGGGCTTGTGGGGAAACCCCGTTGCGGACTGGTCTTTAGTTGACCATGTAGAAAATGTTTGGGGACGAGAGGCGTTGTACCTAACCACCGCCAACCTGCATTTACGGCAAAGCCCGTCCACCGATGCTGAATCTTTGGGACTTTTTCCGCCTGATACGGCAGTTTGGCTGGACGAGCAAGCATATCCCGAAACTGAGTGGTTTTGGGTAAAAATAGGCTATGGAAATGACCGAATTTGGGGATTTATGCACTCGGATTTCCTGACACCGTGGCAACCCTAGCTATATAAGAAAGGAGCAAAAAAATGTACTGTAAAAAATGTGGAAACCAATTATCCGCAACCGCTGTATTTTGCGGCAGTTGCGGCAACCCGACAAACAAAGGCAACGCAACGCCGCCTGTCTGCCGAACAGGCAGGCAAAAAAAATCGCCCGTTAAGCTGATTATAGCAGGAATATCCGCCGCGGCGATAATTGCAACGGTTGCTGTGGTTATGGTGTTTTTCCCGTTTTGGGAAGATACGGCAACCCCCGTTGTTTTAGCGGAAGAGCCGTTGCTTTTGGCTGAAGTTGAGGAAAATGGGGAAAGCGGGGAAAGCGAAAATATTGAGGAAACCGCCGCATTGCCCAATCTTGCCAATCCCGAAGACACCGAAGAAACCGAAGAAGAACCCGCCCCGCCGCCGATTGCCGATACAGAAGACATTTTACCATTTACAACAGGCACATTTTTAGGGATTGGCACAGACGGCTGGAACAACGATATTCACGTGGAAGTAGTTTTTTCGGATAACGCTATAACTGCGGTTGAAGTGGTCTTTTCGGAAGACACGCCCTCTTTCGCAGACCCTGCCTTTGCGGCGTTGATACCCGCCGTGCTTGCGGCACAATCGGCTGATGTTGATAACTTTGCAGGTGCAACGGTTACATCGGGGGCGTTTTTGGCGGCAGTGCAACACGCAATCGAGCAGTCCGTTGCGGGGGTTGTAGATGTGCCGCCCGCCGCACCGCCCACCACAGGCGGCTTGTCGCCAAGTGTAATACAAGCCTTGCGGGCGGCCATAGCCGAATACAGCGATATAATAAGTGCCCTCACAGAAAATCATTGGACTTTTTTTGACTCGCCGTTTTATCGTCTATATCACATTTACGATATTTTTGACAACAACGTTCCTGTGCTGGTTATAGAGTATTATGGCATGATGGGCCCTGAAAATTCAAGGCTATTGCGGTATGCGAACGGGTCGTACATTACGGTGGATAATTTTGACCATAGTTTGAATTTTTTCAAAGACCAACACGACGGGCTAATTTTGGCAGTAGCCCATTCTCCTGGCGATACGGCAAGGTTGGAATATTTTTTTATGGACGAAAATTTTAACCTAACCCCGTTGGCTACCATTTTGGGTATACACGCCGGTGCTGATTTCACGTTCGATGCAATAAACCACCAAACAGGCGAAACCACTACAATACAAAATCCCCCTTGGGAGAGCGTTGACAGATATTTTTTCTCCTATGAGCAAATCTTCGGTATGCCCGACCTTATACTTACGCCAATCCCGCATATGGCGGGGGTTTTGGACTAAAAAATTACATAAAGGAGCAACAAAATATACTGTAAAATTGGTGGATTGGTTAAATTCTAAATGAATTTGGATTTAACAATGACAACAAAAAAGGCGATTTTTGTCGCCTTTTTTTGTTGGGAAAATTTTTCCCGCAAAATCAGCATTTTTTCACTCAAATTGCAAAAACACGTAAAAACAACAGTAAAACCTAAAAACAGTAAGAAAAAAACAAAATATATTCTCCAATTCAAATTCCCGCACAAAAATTGTGGATAATATGCACAAATCCCGCTTGACCCTATATATATATATATATAATGAAGATAAACAAAAAGCCCTATTTTATTGCCAAGTGCAAAAATCTAAAAAATAGGCTAAATTGGAGGTTTATCACATGAAACAAAAATTGCAAGGAATTGTAATAGGCATTGTGCTAACAACGCTATTATTTAGCACAGTAAGCGTGTTTGCGGCTGCTCCTCAAACCATAGAGGTTATTTTTGGCAATGTCCGCACTACACTTTTTGGGCAGGAGATTATTTCCAGAGATGCCCAAGGCGCTATTGTTGAGCCGTTGACTTATAACGGCACGGTTTTTATACCTGTTGATACTATTTTACAGGCTTTGCAGGATAACGCACAATGGAATGCCGCTACTAGTACGTTGAATTTTGGTGCACCTAGTAATAGCGTTGCACAGCCAACCCGTGAAAGAATACCCCTGCACAGAGCCGCTCCATTTTATGAAAGTGGCAGAACAGGAGCTAGTGGGAATACTGGTGCTGCCCAAGCACGCAACAGCGATTCTGTTACAATGGGCGGCAATACATACGAAAATGTAATAGTTTATAATTCTAGTTCGGGTAACTGGGGTTCTTTGGTTGGCGGGGCTAACGGTGCATTTACTCTTCACAACTTAAATGCTGAATTTAGCTTGTTTACTGGATATATTGGTCATGTATCGGGTACAGCACAGCTTAATGCAACCGTAGAAATTCGCGGAGATGGGAGATTGCTCCAAACATACGAAGTAAGGGCTACAGATTTGCCTATTCCATTTGAGGTGCAAGTACAGGGTGTGCGACAACTTAGAATAGATGTAAACTTTCCACGTGGTGTAGATATTGCCGCTCCAGGCGGCCCACGCACTGCCGCAACATACGCCCTAGTCGGATTTTTCCAATAAACCCAATAAGCAATAACCAAGCCGCAAGCCCTTTGGCATTTTCAAAGGGCTTGCGGAAAACAAAAATACAGTAAAATTTAATGGCAAAAAAAGGGCTACCGATTGGCAAGCCCTGTTTTATTGGATTTATTGGCTTAACTTTTGCACAATGTGCTGGTTTAAGGTAATTCCCTCGGCGTGGGCTTGTTCAGTAATTTTTTGATAAAGCAATTTGGGCAAGGGCAACAACAATTTTTCAAAAAAATCGCTTGTTTTGATTGGCTCTGGAATTGGGTCGTTGTAAGCAATAGCAGATTCCAACCAACATTCCATAGCTTCTTGCAAACATTCCAGAGCTTCGTTTGCCGTATCCCCCGTGCTGGAGCAGCCTTTTAACTCGACAACTTCGCTAATGTAATATTTGCCGCTTTCATCATCGCAAAAAGTTGCGATTTTTGTGTATGGCAACTGCATATAATAATCTAATTTTTTTGTATTGGTTATCATAAAATTTTGGCAAGCAACAACTAGGATTTAACTCTAGCAAGAATTTTGGCTACATAATGCTTATGCAAGGGAGTTTCTTCTTTTATTGTTACGAGGTCGCCAGCGGCATCTCTAAAACTTCTGTGAGAGCCTTTTTGCGTGGTTACTTTGTAGCCGTTGTGTTCCAAAACTTTTTTGCCCTCTTCGTAACGGATTCCGTTTGGCTGGCGGTGCATTTTTTCAATAATTTTGTCTACGCTTGCCATTTTTCCACCTCCTAGGATTATAGTAGCAGATGTTTTGGCAGTTGTCAAGTTTTTTGTTGGGCAAATTTTTCCTGTAAAACCAATGTTTTTTAGCTATACCAACCCCGCATACCCGCCCATGCTAATATAACCATGAACAAATTTATTACAAAACGCCAGCCGCTCCTGCAAGCCTAACCCAATAGCAACAGCGTACAAATAAGCAGCATTAAAATTATCGCCAGCCCCCGTGGAAAATAGCGGTTTTTCTATGTACGCCGTGGGCTGTTTGTGGTAGCTGACGTTGTTTGCGGCAAAACTGCACTTTGGCGTGTGTATCACAATTTCGTTAATGTTAAATGTATCTCGGAGGTGCTGCATAAATTTTTTGTGGGGATTGTTGTCGTTTTCAGCATTTTGGCTGATTGTAAAGCCAATTTTTTTGCCGACATCTTGCGATTCGTTTGAATTTAGGCTAAGCACCGTTGTGCAATATTGCGAAAATTCCCCAATTAAGCCAAGCACCGCAACCACTTCTTCTGCCGTTTTGCGTGTGCAATCGCATAAATCAAACAAAATATGCCTTTCGGCGGGCTTTTTGGGCGATTTCGCAAGTATTGCCAAAACTTCCTGCCAAAATTGTTGCGAAAAAGCCAACTCGCTCCAGTTAAGCAGGGCTAAAATATCGGCGTTTTGGACGATACTTGTAATGCCGCCGCCGTCCTCTGTTGCCCTGCAAACTTCACGCCAAGCATTTTCGGCACTCGGTACGCTAGATGCCATTATTACCTTGCCGTCGTTAAACTCCAAAATTGTTGCGGCGGCTGGCTCCATGTAGCTGTACCGCTGAATATTAGCCATTTTGGAAAACATTTCGTCTTGCGGAACGCCAAACATTCCCAAACAAGTAACGTCCAAACCCAGCGCCGCCGCACCCATGGACAACAACGGGGCATTGCCGCCTATTTTTTTGTCCAGTATATCCAGTTCTATTGCACAGCTTTTGCCCGCTTGCCCGCATAAATATTCGCCAAAACTGGCTATTGTATCAAAATAAGCGGTATTATTGGCGGAATCTCGGCTTTTTACCGCCTTTGCAAGTGTGTCAATGCAACCGTCAAATCCTACAAATAATTTTTTGGAATTTTCCTGCGTTTTCGCCATTTTACAGCACTCCTCTAACTTTTTCTAATTTTTATCAATATTTTAACAAAAAATGCCAACACAAGCAAATTTTATTTGACAAACCCAAAAATATGTGCTACTCTAAAAATAAAAGTAGGTACACACTATGAAAACACTAATAAAAATGGGTTCTTGGAATGTTAATGGCTTGCGGGCGTGTATGAAAAAGGGCTTTATGGATTTTTTTAACGCACAAGATTTTGACATAATCGGCTTGCAGGAAATTAAAATGAACCGCGAACAAGCCAATTTTACTTTTAACGGCTATCAACAATTTTGGAACTCTGCCGACAAAAAAGGCTACTCTGGCACGGCGATATTTAGCAAAATTGCACCGCTTTCGGTAAGTTACGGCATGGGAATCCCGCAGCACGATACCGAGGGCCGCATTATAACGCTAGAGTTTGACAAATTTTATTTTATAACCGTCTACACGCCAAACTCCAAGCGCGAACTCACTCGCCTTGCCTATCGTATGGAATGGGAAGACGCTTTTAGGGCGTATTTACTGGCGTTGAAAAAACCCGCCGTCGTTTGCGGCGATTTGAACGTTGCTCACACGGAAATTGACCTGAAAAATCCCAAAAATAACCACAAAACACCTGGCTTTACGCCAGAAGAACGCAACAAGTTTACCGAACTGCTAAATGCTGGCTTTATCGACACTTTTCGCCATGTTAATCCCGATATGACCGATATTTACACTTGGTGGTCGTATATTTCCAACGCACGAACCAACAACACGGGCTGGCGGATAGATTATTTTGTGGTCTCCAATTTGCTGAAAAATCTTATTAAAAATGTTGCGGTTTACGATAAAGTTTTGGGATCCGACCATTGCCCCGTTGGGCTTACTTTAGAGGAATTTTGAACATGGATATGGATATTATACAGCAACACCCAAATATGCAAAATGCACAAAATTTGCAAGGCTTACAGTCAAGTCAACCAGAAACATTGCCAGAAAATAATCAGCCAAATCAGCCAAATTTATCCAATTTGCCAAATCTGCCAAATTTACCCGCCGATTTAGCCGTTACTGTTCCGCAATCCAAAATGGCACTATTGGCGGATACTTTGCAATTATACGGCTACAAAGCTAGTCCAGAAAATGTGCAAATGTTGTTGCATATGCTGGATTCGGGCTTGCCGCTTACTAAAGAAAATATTGCCGCAATGCACCAAGCCCTTAAAATGACAGCCAACCTTGACCGAGCCGCTTTTTTGTTGCAAAATAATATTCCCGTTACCGCAAAAAACGCCAGCATTTTAGCGGAATTTTCGCAGGGGACGGGTCAGATAAACCAGCAAATAACAACCCTTTTGGAAAGTATCGCACAATTAAAAGATGCAACCTTGCAACAAAATTTATTGCAACTGTTCAACAGTATAGGTCAGCCCAAACCAGAGCCAGCCAACTTGTCAACCGTAAATAGTGCTAATTCTGCACAAAATTTGCAAAATTTGCCCAATGGAATAAATCCGCAAAATCCGCAAAATCCGCAAAACGTTGCAAACACAGCAAAT
>JGI24700J35501_10930158_pt1 | contig 11788 bp, 11 predicted proteins | sample TergutTh196P1_FD_35501 | JGI IMG/M metagenome (IMG submission 35501) | reverse complement strand
CCCCCTGGGGGCCAGCCCCCAGACCCCCGCCACTTTGAAAAGTGGACAAACTTTAAATTTTGGTTGGTTTTTTCTTTAGAAAGTGGCGGGGTGCAAATTTACTTGGATTCGTGGACGGATGCTTGAAATTGCCGAGAGCGATGTCTGCGATGTTAAAAAAGAGGTGAGTTTATGGTATTGGAACGGGATATTCGGGATGGGTTGTTGCCTTATTTGGAGCTTGTGGAGCAGAATGTTGTTTTGCGAGTGTGTGCGGAAACCGATGAAAATTCCCAGAAAACTTTGGATTTCGTGAATGAAATTGCTGAAATGTCTGCCAAAGTGTCGGTTGAAAAGGTGGCACTTGAACGTGTGCCTAGTTTTGCAGTTGATAGAGTGGGCGAAAGTAGCGGGATTGTCTTTGCTGGATTGCCGCTTGGGCACGAATTTACCTCTTTCGTGATGGCACTTGTGCAAGTAAGCGGCCGTCCGCCGAAAGTTAGCGATAAGATTGTCCAGCAGATTAAAAAAATCAACCGTGAATTGAAATTTACTACCTATGTAAGTTTGAGTTGCCATAACTGTCCAGAGGTCGTTCAGGCGTTGAATATTATGGCTGTCTTGAATCCCAAAATTTCACATACGATGGTCGAGGGCGGCACTTTCCAATCGGAGGTCGAGGCAAAGGAAATTATGTCGGTGCCCAGTGTGCTATTAAACGGCGAAGAATTTGGCGGCGGCCGCATGACGTTGGAGCAGATTCTGCACAAACTCGGCGAAACCTCCGTTGACAATAGTGAATTGAACAGCAAAGACCCCTATGATGTGCTTGTTGTCGGAGGCGGGCCTGCTGGTTCGGCGGCGGCTATTTATGCCGCTCGCAAGGGAATACGCACGGGGCTTTTATCGGAGACCATAGGCGGGCAGGTACTTGAAACTTTGGGTATCGAGAATATAATCGGCACGAAATATACGGAAGGCCCTAAATTTATGGCTGAAGTAGCCGAGCATATAGCGGAATATCCAGTGGATATCATCTCGACACAACGTGCAAAATCGCTCGAAAAAAAGGAGTTGCTAGAGCTTACTTTGGAGAGCGGAGCTATGCTAAAATCTAAGACAATCGTTATAGCAACGGGGGCACGTTGGCGTAGCATTGGTGTGAAAGGCGAACAGGAATTTAAGAACAAAGGTATCGCCTATTGCCCACATTGCGACGGGCCTCTATTTGCGGGAAAAGATGTGGCAGTCATTGGCGGTGGCAATTCTGGGATAGAGGCGGCAATCGATTTGGCAGGCATTGTAAATCACGTAACTGTTGTGGAATTTATGCCAGAATTAAAGGCGGACAAGGTTTTGCAGGAGCGTTTATTTTCGCTAAAAAATGTTACTGTGGTAACAAATGCTCAAACGAAAGAAATTACAGGGACGACCAAGGTTGAGGGGTTATCGTTCGCAGACAGAGTTTCGAACGAGGCAACTTCGATCGCTGTGCAGGGGGTATTTATTCTAATCGGGTTAATGCCCAACACGGAGTGGTTAGACGGCGTTCTCGAACGCACCAAGATGGGCGAGATTATAGTAGACAAACGTGGCACGACCAACATTCCAAACGTATTTGCTGCTGGCGACTGCACCGATGCTCCTTACAAACAAATAATAATCTCCATGGGCAGCGGTGCAACGGCTGCTTTAGGGGCTTTTGATTATTTGATTAGGAATTAAGACCGTGGGGGCTTTGCCCCCACACCCCCACAAGGGGCAAGCCCCTTGACCCCATCGTTCGTTATTTTTTGGCTCGTGGTTTTGCCCAATCGCTCCAAATTTTTTGCCTGTTAGGCAAAACTTGTCCGCAACTCTCGCTAAACCTCCCAATTACGCCCGTCAAACCCAAACCAAATTTAAAGTTTGTCCACTTTTCAAAGTGGCGGGGTCAAGGGGCAGAGTCCCCATCGTTCGTTATTTTTTGGCTTGTGGTTTTGCCCAATTGCTCCAAATTTTTTGCCTGTTAGACAAAGCTTGTCCGCAACCCTCGCTAAACCGCCCAATTACACTCGTCAAACCCAAACCAAATTTAAAGTTTGTCCACTTTTCAAAGTGGCGGGGGGCGGCTGGTGTCCTGGGGACACCGTTCAGCCGTTTGCGGAGCAACTGGGGGCTGGCCCCCAGCGGGGTCTGGGGCAGAGCCCCAGGGTCTTAATAAAGTCTTTCCATAGTCTCGTTTGAAATGTCGAATTCGTGTTCGGTGGCTGGGAAATCGCCTTGTTCTACCTCTTTGCAGAAACTTGTGAATGCATCGTGCATTGTGGCCTGTAGGTTGGCGTATTTTTTTACGAACCTTGGCGTAAAATCTTTGTACATTCCCAACATATCCTGATAAACCAGAATTTGACCATCACAATGCCTGCCCGCTCCTATCCCGATTGTGGGGATTTTTAGCATCTTTGTAATATGCTCGGCAAGTTTAGCAGGTACGCACTCTAATACAAGTGCAAAAGCCCCCGCCTCTTCTATCGATTTTGCATCATTTATTAACCTCTGTGCCTCCGATTGTGTGCGTCCTCGTGCCTTGTAACTCCCAAAAGCATTAATCGATTGCGGAGTAAGCCCCAAATGTGCCATTACTGGGATTCCAGCCGCTGTAATTGCACGAATACGAGTGCATACCTCAATACCCCCCTCGAGTTTTACCGCCGCCGCCTGAGTCTCCTTTATCAATCGCCCCGCATTCTCTAACGCCGAAACGTCCGAAACCTGAAAAGACATAAACGGCATATCCATCACCACCAAAGCATTTTCAACCCCTCGTACCACCGCCTTTCCGTGATGTATCATATCCTCCATTGTTACGGGCAAAGTATCTTTATAACCCAACACAGTGTTCCCTAACGAATCGCCTACCAAAATTCCGTTCATGCCAGCGGCATCCATTATCTTCGCTGTGGAATAATCGTACGCCGTAAGCATCGATAGCCGTTGCCCCTCTTTTTTCGCTCGCTTAAATGTTGCTACAGTATTTTTCATGCTTTCTCCTCCTGCCTGTATAATGCAAACAACCCCAAAAGTAGTAAATCAGGCTCGTGCACGTAATCGAATGTGGCATACGGCAAAATTATAGGAGCGTGTCCGCCCGTAACTATAACCGCCGTAAGGGGCATCTCTTTCTCTATCCTATTCAAGAAACCCTCCGCCGCCGCCGCCAAACCGTAGACCGCACCAGATGCCAAATTTTCAGCGGTGTTTTTGCCGATTATCGGGATATTCTGCATTTGCTCAAAATCTATCTTCGGGAGCTGTGCAGTGGTTGTATTCAAGGCGTTCAAACCCGTAAACAACCCCGATAGAATTGCACCGCCTATAAATTCGCTTGCTCCGTTCACTATATTTATCGTGGTTGCCGTCCCAAAATCTATAATCACAAACGGCGGGATGTATTTTTGCAATGCCATGAAAGAGCAAACCGCTCGGTCTTCCCCTAATAGCCCGCTATATGCCTCTGTGTTTAATCGCTTGCTCACGTCCACCCTCTTTATGTTGTCCGTTTTGGTGGACAGAGCGGCTATGATTAACTCGGTCTTTTCTGGAACTACGGTCGAAATTATAACACCCTCTATCTCGTCCCAGCTAAAATCCAATGTGTTCGCAAATAGGGTCGCAATAGTGCTAAAATCGGCTATTTCATCGGAATAGAATACGGCTTGTGCCTCTATGTCGATCTGTCCGATGGCTGCTCGTATGTTGGTGTTACCTATATTTACGGCTAAAATCATCTTAACGCCTCACTTACTCTGCTTAAAATATCAGAAACCTCCGCCAAAGCACCCTTTCCCACATATCCGCATACCAAGCGAGCTTCACGTGGTTCTATTATCGCCCAACCTCGATTTTTTAGGGTCTTTATGTTTTCCATCGTGGCTGTGTTTTCATACATTCGTACATTCATCGCAGGGGCTATTATTTTTGGAATGTCAGGGGTCGCTAAAACCATGGAGCTTAGCATATCGTCCGCTATTCCCGTTGCAATCTTTGCTATTATGTTCGCCGTTGCGGGTGCTATTAGCAGCAAATCCGCACTTTGCGGTAGGTTCACGTGGATAATCCTATCGGGACTATCCTCCTGCAATACATCGACAAAAACACGGTTTTTGCTGATAGCCTGCATGGTTAGCGGTGTAATAAAGGCAGCCCCCGCCTTTGTCATAACCACGTGTACATTGTACCCAAGTTTGACCAAATTATTAGCAATATCAGCCGCTTTATACGCCGCTATGCTCCCCGTAACCCCTAAAATAACAGTTTTCATAGATTACCCTCGCAATCTCCGCCTTATTTTGGCATCTCGCCACTATGCCCGCCTCGTTGATTAATATGGCTTTGTGTGTATGTTCGTCTATGTCCTCCAAAAAATTGGCTAGAACAAAATCAGATTTGGCGGCTTTCATCTGCCTGTTAGCCGCAGCTACAAGCCGCTGTTCGCTCCTGATTTTTCCAGAGAGGAGTTTGAAACCCACAAGCAATGTATCGGGCTGGATTTTTTTTATTCGCCTTATAAGTTTGGGTAGTCGTTTTAGGCGTAAATTCAGCTGGTTTGAATTAGAAGCGATTTTTCGTACCCTTTGACTGCAGGGGGTATAGTCGCTAACCGCCATGGAATGTATCACGCAGTCGTACTTTGTGCTTTCCAAGCATTTCTTCAATGTGCTTTTCAGGTCGTTTGTGGTGGTTATGCGGAAAAATTTTGTGAATTTTTCTGTATTTGCCGCCAACGGGCTGTGTTTTCCAGCGTATATTAGCGTTACTTTGTGGTTATTTTCGATAAATTTATCCGCCACAAGCAACCCGAGCCGCCCTGTTGCAAAATTGGTAATGCCACGCACCTTGTCAATGTACTCCGTTGTGCCACCCGCTGTTATAAGCACGTTCATATTCTACCCCTTTCATACAGGCATAGCTAATTCTATCACATTTTGTTCTGTTTTGTCAAACCAGGGCGCACCCTGGACTGCACATTTTTTTGGATTTTTATTTCTGTATATCTCGCAAAAAAACAACCCCCAAAGGGGGTTGTTGGTGTTGAAAAAATTAGTCAATCCAAGCCAAATCAATCGCTTGTCTTACTGCATCAACGATAGCTTGAGCCGTAACAGTAGCACCTGTAACAACATCGACTTCGTCTAAACCAGCAAATTGTGCCTCAAAGATAGCATCACGGATAAGGTTATCCGCAGGTGCTCCCCAAACCATCTCCAAATACTCTGGTGTTTCGTTGTGCTCGAGGATTTCAATGCGGCGAATAGTTGTGCGGTCTAGGGTAATTCTAATTTCCATAGGTCCGCCCCAACCTTCCACTGTTACAGTGTATACACCAGGTGCAAAGAACGGTGCATCTGGCTCAGCACCAGGATTACGCTGAATTTGTGTGCGTGGTGTCGTTCTTGCGGCAAGTGCGGCTGGATTTCCGCCCTGCTGTACGATACCCTGCTCTACGCCCCAAATTATAGCGGCTGCAGAATATGTTGCACCAGTGAAAATATCAATACCTTGAGTGGTTTGTCTGTCGTTGACCTGATGGTTGACAACTTGTCTAAACCACCAACCGCCCCAAGTACCACCGCTGATTCCGCCAGCATCGGTAACAGACTCACCATGACCGCCGCCGCCTTGACCTAAGCCAAAAGCTCCGCCGGAATGTAAGTGGAATTCATTTCTGCCGAACGATAGACGCAAGTTCATGTCGGTATCCAAGCTGTACAACATTCTTGGTTGTCCCTCTACGAAAGGAGTTCCGTCAACTGCCATTGTGCTGGCTGGAACAACAACCTCAATGAAACCAGGGATAAAATTGTCGCCCGCAAGCGGTGCATCGATAAATTGCGGCTCCAAGTCAGCTGGGCTTGCACCCGCCAATTCGATTGCCTCTTCAACAGCGGCTATAACGGCATCTCTCGTTACAGTTGCGCCTGTAAATTCATCGATTTCCAATGTGGACTGCCTTACGAAAATCTGATCAGGTACGCCAGGCAATGCACGGAAAGCCCAACCAGAGCCGTACATGGACTCGCCATGGCTCACGATTGTGATGTCTGTGATTTGGTTTTCGCTAAATGTTACGTCCACGGTCATTGGTGCTTCTTGCCAGCCAGGAACGGTAACAGTTTGTGTACCAGGTGTGAAAGTACCAGTGGAAACAGGTAAATTAGCAGGTACGCCAGCGGCTACTGGTGGCAGGTCGGCAGGTAATGTAACTGCCTCTTCTGGAGGTGCTGGTGGGTCAGGATCAGGGACTGCTGCAGCTGCCTCAACTTGTTCTATGGCTTGCCTTACAGTCTCAAGGATAGCTGCTGCAGTATAAGTAGCACCAGTTGCCACATCATTAGCAATAATACCAGTGTGTGTGCCAGCGGCAACGATAGCATTCTCGGTTGCAGGCGATGCCATACCAAAGAACAGTGGCGTTTCGGTATGCTCTGTTACTTCCACGGCGATAACCGTAGTACCTTGCAGGGAAACCTGAACGGTAATAGGCCCAATGTAGCCTTGAGTGGTAACGGTAACAATCTCAACGCCGTCTACTGGGTCAGCAGTAGGCATAGGAGCAGGTACGACAACCACTTCTCCGCCCTCAACGGTATGCCCAAATCCCTCAAGGATTGGGCCTACTACTGCAAAAGCAGTACCATCAACCAGAATCTGTACTGGCACAGGCAGAGTTCCCTCTACTCCGTTAGCAACGAATGTCGCACTTCCAACATTGAGTGTAACAAGGTTGTCAGCACCACGGGTCAAAATGATTTGCCCGTCATTCCACGTTACGTCAATACCTACAGATTCCATAACAGCTCTAATCGGCAACATATAATGTCCGCCTACATTTTGCGAGTCAAAAGTGTTCGACTCACCGTCGATTACCAACGTCGTTTGTGCATAGATAGGCAAAGTTGGTATGAATGTAGCAGTAAAGAGCAGTACCGCTACAAGTGATGCAATAATTCTTTTCATATTTCCTCCCTTTGGATATCGGACATTCTTGTCCTTAAATTTTTATAAAAACCATTATAACACACAATTTTTTAAATTTCAATAGTTGGTGCAAAAAAATTTTTTATTTCGAGCGGCTACTTGTAGAAACAACCGCAAATTCCTAACTCAGCCCAATAAAAATTCAAAAAAATGCGGGTCTGGGGGCGCACCCCCAGCGGGGTTTGGGGCAGAGCCCCAAGGTTTTAATACATAATCACGCCCATTTTTCCTAATTGGCTGTTTACTGTGAAGCTGCCCATGCCAGCGGGTATCATCGCCAGTTCGACGGATTCGGGCGGCGTTATATCGTATACTAATCCGCTAACCGACAGAATATCAGCGATTTTAGAACCCGTTATGTTTGAAACCTCTTGCAGTGCCGAATACGCAATCTCGTTGAGTTCGGACATCTCCATCCCCATCATTGCCTTTATCGTATTAAACGCCATCTCTTCAGTGTAGACAAACCCCACATCTTTCTTAACATTTGTATCTTTTGTGTTAAATACGACAATCCTATAGCAAATCCCCTCGCTAAAATCTCGTCTGTTGGTCATCTTGAATTTTATATCTTCGTTCGGCAAGCCAGAAATCGTCTCTAATACGCCCTTTGTACGCTTGGCAAATTCCAAAAGGATATTTGAATACTCCTCGATAATATCAGTTTTGGCGGGTTTTAGAGCAATTAAATCCTCGCCAGCCACATGATAGACAAGCCATGTCGCCAAGAACCCCAAAAATTCCTTTACTACCGACCTAGAAAAATTTGATTGGATTAGTGCCGTCTCATAGCGGCTTACACTGGCCTCTAGCTTGCTGTGTATTTTCTTATGCCTATCCAAATCCTTAAATCCAATGGAGAGGTAGTATTTTTCCTCGTCCCTAAAATGCTCTATCGCATAGGATTTTAGGAACAATATCGTCTCCGTGAGGCGTTTATTGTAAGCCTCTATGTTGTTCGCCAGCACATTCTCTTTCAAATCCCTCTTTAGCTTATCGATAGTAATAAAAAGATTTTTGTGCTGTCTGTCAATATTTTCGACACCCAACAAATAGCTGTCTTTCCACATAACCAAAATCTCCTTAATAATTGCAATTTGTTAAATTCTAAACTATAATTATAACACGAAGAAAGGTTTAATGCAATGGACAAACACGAAAAAATTTTTGCCTATATGGCGGAGAAATACGGATTGATTTTTGGCATATGTGATGCAAAGCCCCTGAACATCGCCCCGAAAACGGCTCCATTCGTTACAAAAGATTTTAATCGCCGCATAAATCCTGCACTTACACTTCCCAATGTCAAAAGCATAATCGTTGTGGGCAAGGGTTACGCGCCCTCGCCCTTTCACAATCTGTCTAGTTTGGGTTGTGCCGCCGATTATCACGCTATTCTAACCGATATTTTGAAGAGGATGGGAAAAATCATGGCAACCACAAGCATCATGGTGGACACTGGCCCTTTGATGGAAAAGGCTTTTGCGGTAAAGGCGGGCATCGGATTTTGGGGCAAAAATACCCTAATCATCTCGAAGAAATTCGGTTCGTTTTTTAATATCGGAATCATACTAACGGAAAAGGAACTGGTCTATTCAGCTCCCTCTTTAACAACCGCCTGTCCCGCCGATTGCAATATTTGCATAAAGAGCTGTCCAACGGGGGCGTTAGATGAATATGTTTTGGATACCAGCAGATGTATTTCATATTTGACCCAAAAAAAGCGGCTCAGCACAGATGAGGCCAAATTATTAAATAACCAGATATACGGCTGCGATTTATGTCAAATCCATTGCCCGTTTAACGGCGATATTTTGGCAAAGGTAAAAAAAAGCGGGATAAAATTTAATCCCGCTGACATATCAAAATTGGACAGGATAAAATTTAATCCCGCTGACATATTAAAATTGGATGCTGAAACATTCGAGAAACAATTTGGAAAAACGGCTGCCGCTTGGTGCGGGCTTGAAATTTTAAAACGTAATGTGCAAATTTCGCAATCCTCAAATTTTAAAACGTAATGCACAAATTTCGCAGCCCTCGCAACCCTCTTAGGTCATTGCAAATGCAGCTATGGCTATAGAGTGCAACACCGATGCCACAACCACAAATATATGAAATACCGAGTGCATATATCCTTTATGCCGACCCCAAACATAGAACAAAACGCCAACGGTATAGAGTATGCCGCCTATTAAGATTAGCAAAAAAAATGCCAAGCCCATTATCGCAAGCAGTTGATTTAGGCGAAAAACAGCCGCCCAACCCATACCTAGATAGCAGATTATAGAGACTCCCTTAAAACGCTTTAGGTCAACAGCGTTTAGCACAATCCCCAAAACTGCAAGCCCCCATATTACTCCGAACAGAATCCACGCATCTAGCGGATATTGCTCTCGAAAGGCGGTCAACATGATGGGTGTATATGTACCTGCAATAAGTATAAAAATGGTGCAATGATCAAGCACTCTAAACACCCGTTTCGCAAGCCCGTTATTTAGGCCATGGTAGATACTAGACATAGTAAACAACAAGATTACAGAAAATCCATAAATAATGCCGCTCACAATGCCCCACATATTTTGGTTATACGCTGCCACTATAACACAGAACAGCAGTGCCACCACACCAAGGCCACCACCCACAATATGCGTTACCATATTCATTTTTTCTTCTTTCCTACTATAAAGCTGAAACATTGTAGCTGTCATAACTACCCTCCTTTTTTCACACTTTTCACACCGACTAAAACCGTGGGGGCTTTTCGTCATCCCCCCACACCCCCGCCACTTTGAAACTCGACAGTTCACCAGACTGTCTCCAGACAAACTTTAAATTGGTTTGGGTTTGACGGTTGCCATTGGGCGGATTGGCGAGACGAGCGGACAGGTTTTCCCTAACGGCTACAAATTTGTAGCGATTGACGGAAATCCATGAGCCACCAAAAGCGAAAGTTGGGGGTCAAGGGGCTTGCCCCTTGCGGGGTGTGGGGCAGAGCCCCACGGTTTTTATGTTTATAATGATAGCATAGTTGGGTTGGAATAGCAACTGCCGTTCTGACATTTTTTTAATTTTGACCCGTAAAATTTTACAGCTGTCCAAATATGGTGTATAATGTATTGGATAGGAATGAATAGGTGATTAATGATGATTTACTGCGATAGCTGTATGCGTATGTTGGATAAAGAAGAGCAGTTCTGCCCGTTTTGCGAGACCGAAGATGTTTCATGGCAGTCGCCCGACGATAATTTTGTAAATGTCAGCAACGCTTTTAGAGGCGATGTGTTTGACAAACTGCAAGAAATTAATCAACATATAGAAGATAATCAAGATACCCCCACGGCAGTATTGCCCGATGAACCAATCCCGAGTCCAGGTCATTATATCGGGCTTGTCATGCTGGCGACCTGCTTTAGCATTGCGGGGATTGTTGTCGGCATGATATACCTAAACCACGCCAACAAAAATTTTCGAGTGCTAGGCACTGTTATATTGACTATTAGCACCATATTTATATTATCATGGATTGCTATTGTCGTGGTTTTGCTGCTGTTTTGGGTTATATAAAATAGTCAGATGCGGGGCTAAGCTCTGCGGTTTTAGGACGAATCTATTGAACACTTAAGGAGGCTTTGCATTGGATAAAGTTAGGTTTGGAATAATAGGTATGGGCGACCTCGGTTTGATTCACGCCCAAAGTTTACTCGCAAATCGCATAAATAGAGGTGTTTTGACGGCGGCGTACGATTTGTATCCAATAAAAACGGATAAGCTAAGGGAATTTGATCCTGAAAAAACGGTAAGGATTTTCAAAAGTTCCGCTCTATTGTTCAAAAGCGGGGAAGTGGATGCTGTATTGATAACTGTACCCAACTACCTCCGTCCCGATTTGGCTATTGAGGCTTTGGGCTACAATCTTAACGTAATGGTGGAGTTACCTGCTGGCGTGTACACAAAGCAGGTACGTGAAATGAACGAAGTTGCCGAAGAAACGGGTTCTGTTTTTGGTATAATGTACCCTTTTCGTGCGAACAGCGGATTTATTAAGATGCGGGACATGGTAATTAACGGCGAAATCGGCGAAATAATGCGTACAAATTGGAATGTTGCGACCACAAAAACTCCCGCTGGCACGACATGGAAATATGACGGGGGCGGTATTCTTATCAACCATTTTTCGGGTTCTTTAGATCTTTGGCAATGGATTTGCGGGATGCCTTACAAGGTAACGGCTTTTTGCCGAGAGGGAAAATGGAACGCTTGCAAGGTAGAGGACGATGTAACGGCTTATGTAGAGTACGAAAACGGGGCGACGGGTATTTTTACCGCATCCTCCTCCTCCGCTCCTGCTGCTGATAGGTTTGAAATTACTGGCACTTTGGGGAGGCTTGTTTATGAAAACGGCAGGCTTGAATTTTTCCGTTTCCCCGAGGGTTTAGAAAAGCCTGAGCTACAATCGAGTTTGGAGCAGGTACTTGTAGGTACTGGCTCTGCTGCCGCCAACCCCAAGCGTATTCTAGAATCGTTCATCAACAAAATTCTAAACATTCAAGCTCCTTTTTACAGCGGACAAGATGCCATAAACTCCACGATGCTTGCAAACGCCATGTATCTTTCCACTTGGCTCGGCAAGACCATAACTCTCCCTCTCGACGAAGAACTATTCTTATCCCGATTACGCAAAAAGATTTAAGGTCGTGGGGCTCTGCCCCTTGACCCCGCTGGGGGCCAGCCCCCAGTTGCTCCGCAAACGTCTGAACGGTGTCCTCAGGACACCAGCCGCCCCCCG
>JGI24700J35501_10930159_pt1 | contig 11796 bp, 7 predicted proteins | sample TergutTh196P1_FD_35501 | JGI IMG/M metagenome (IMG submission 35501) | reverse complement strand
GCTACAGCCTGTTCCAGTCTTCCGCTAACACTTACTCCATGCCAAACTCCGCTCATTGGTAAAGTAGAAATATGATCTATTTCCATAAAATCATCCTCCGAGGTTAATTCTAGCTCTAACACATTATACTCTAATAAGATTTTTAATGCTTTTTCATTTACTTCCATTTCCAACATCTACCTGATTTATAGTTAACATGAACGACTATTGCTCCCACTACGATTTGCATCAGTGCTATCGCTACCAACAATGGTGCTGGTAGCGAATCAGTATATTGCAAGTGAAAAGCCACCCCAAAATCTGTATGATGATGAAGTGGCTTTAAATGCTTTGATCATTTGTAACTGTTCATTTAATGATATGTACTTTATTTTCCTTTGCAATCAATAATGTAGATTTAGCTTCTCACTTCGGATGAATTTTCTCAATCTACAATTTTGAAATGTTTTCTTTATAATAATTCAGTATCAAAAACACCTATATAATGTAGGTTATTAAACTTTTTTTCTCTATTTTTCACAATAATACTACCATCATAATACCAGAATGTTGCACTTGCTTTATTGATTTTTTTCTCTTTGCACACATGCTTAATATCATTCAAAACATCCTTTGTTACTGCTAACTCTTCTAGCAACTTATCCAATTTTACTGATTTAGAGTGTTGAAATGCCCCTAACCAATCTTCATCATACCATTTTTCATCAATATCTTCACAAAAACCGCAAACTTTATAATCTGGGCTGTCAATATCTACTTGAACATCATAATCAAGCTCAAAATAATCATGATAATTTTCATCAAAATTATCACCTATCCAAACATGTACTTTAGTTGTATCCTGACCTGTATAGTCCATTTATATCACTCCATTTTATCCCTTATTTCAATTTATCCGCATCTTATCCCCTATTAGGACAACCAAATCTCATATGTGCATCATGCATCCTATCTATTATTCCTGTCGCCTCAGCTTTATTTTGAGCTCCCTGCAACCCTTTAATTAGTTGATTGTGAAAATGCCTTCCAGCTCTACTACCGTGATGTAATCCATTTGGAAGTAGATTACCTGTGCTATCTCGTACATTAGTAAAGAATAGCTTTCCGTTTCCTGCATTTATTCTTACAGTGCCATTAAGTAATTCTCTGGCTGAGAATCCTAGTTCTCTAGCCTTTGCAGCCATTGAAACCGGGAACATTTCATGAAACCCACCGCCTGCTCTCAGCATTCGTTTTACATACTGAATATTCTGCTGAATCTGACTTGGAGTTGCATTATCGAACCAGCTAATGAAATTTTCTACTGTTTCAGCTGCAGTTCTTCCAATTTCCCAAGGTGCCCATCCAAACGGATCAACTTCAATATTTGTATCAAACACATAGCCATAAAGGGTTGGATTTCCACCTGCTAAACCGATTGGATCTTGGGTCATATACTGCCCTAGCTTTGGATCATAATACCTAAACCTATTGTAATAAATATCCCCCTCAAGCTCCACATCAGAATATTGTCCAGCGAATCTAAATGGCACAAAGTGTTCATCAAACAATCCATCATCAACAATCGTTCCATAATGTTTTTTAACAGGTCTTGGTCTAACATGCCCATTTATATCAAGGGTTTGCTCCCACACCTTCTGACCAGATTCATCATAAGCCTCAACCGGTGTACCAAGATAATCCGAAATAATCGAATAGTTCCCCTCACTTGTCAACTTCGCACTTGGTGTAAAGCCATCTTTAAACACCCATGTGGTCAATGTATCTTGCTGATTGGAAACCTCAAACTCATGTAATGGGTTATTGCCATCCCACACAAATTTGATCACTTTGGAATTGGTTGATTTCTCTACACGTCTACCAAAACTGTCATACTTAAATGAAACAACCTCACCATCAGGCTTTGTTACTTGCTTCAACATCCCATTGCCGTAATACGCATACTGCCAAGTCGGCCCATCTTGGTAAATACGATATGAATTGCCCTGCTTATCAAAGCCATAGTCCCAATCATTATCCCCCGGTGCTTCAACCTTCTTGATTAAATTCCCCTCGCCATCATGATGGTATGTTGCACCCTTTGTCACCAATTTTCCAAAGCCACCTTGATGGCTGTTCTTTAGCTCATTGGTATTGACTTCTGATTGCTCCAAGCGACTGCCTTTTCCATAAATCCGGTCGCTTTTATCTTTTGTTTGATAAAGGTTACCCACTTCATCTGTCCAACGGTATAGCTTATCCTCATAACCATATTCAGCACCTACAAGGTTCAAAAATCGGTCATAACTAAAGGTTGTTTTTTTGTCAGTTAGTTCATCCGTGATGCTTCCTAACAGGTGATTGGCAGTCCAACTATACTTTTTACGTCTCATTTCTCGGTTGTTGGCGCTAACGCTGTGCTTTGTCATCCGACCAATGATATCATATTGGCTTTCTGAAATAACACCGCCAGAAACCTTGCGCAGTTCTTCTTGACCTAAAGCATTATAGCTCATGGTTGCCGCCCATGGATCTTGTCCAACTTGTGCTCCTGCTAAATGGGATATTTGACCCATTTCATTGTGATTCATGGAAATCCTCGCACCTAAGCTACTTTCCACAAACGTCCGCATGCCTAGTTCGTTATAAGTACTTTTGATTCGGTGTCCATCTTGCATTTCTTCCACAATTCGACCAACGGCATCTCGCTTGAAGGTAAGGCTCACATCTTGATTCTTCGCTTCAATCAACTCACCGTTTTTATTATACACGAATTGATCGAAAGTGTCATCATTATGTTTTGCTGAAATCACACGGCCAAGTTTGTCATGGTCATAAGTTGTCCATCTTTTATTTGGACGCTTCACTGTTTTTACAAGCCCTGACAAATCACGAGTGTACGTGCGTGTGAGTCCATCAAAACCGACTTCTTTTTTAATATGTCCTTTTGCATCACGTTTGAATTCATAAGTTTCACCTTTTTCATTGGTAATTAAGGTGAGCTGACCGTTGTTATTGTATCCATAAGAGACTTTGCGATTGCGCTGTTTTCGTGATGTCACATTACCTAAGGCATCATAGGTCATCAACACTTCTGTATGCTTATCTTTTATACGGGTGATATCTTCATAGCCATTATAACTTAAATGTACCTCATTACCGTCAGGATTTTTGGTGTAAACCAAACGGTTAAGGGCATCGTATTCAAACCTTTGGACGGCACCTAATGGGTTGGCAGTGGCGATGCAATTACCACGGGCATCATATTTCCATTTTGATTTTGTCCCATCAGGCAATGTCACTTGCTTCACATTAAACTGCTGATCGTAGGCAAGTTCAATCTTTTCACCTTTGGCATTCATAATGGCTGACAGGAGCTTGCCATCTGTATAAGCATACGTTGTTTTGATGCCACATGGATCAGTGCTTTGTTTTAACGTCCCATCTTCATTGTAAAGCCATTGTTGCTTGTGACCCTCTGGGTTGGTTGATGAAATCACTCGCCCTTCATCATCATAGATCATTTTAATCTTGCCACCATCAGGTTGAATTTCCAGTTTAAGCTGCGCCCATTCATTGTATACAAAGGAAGTGATTCGATTTTCTTCATCAATTTGGCGCTCAAGCTGTAAGTGTTCGTTATAGTGATCCCTTTGCATAGAACCATCAGGATAAATCACTTTTGTACATATGTTGCGGCTGTCATAGTGATATTGGGTTACATAACCTTTCAAGTCAACCACTTCAGTGTAATTCAGCTTATCATGATAGCGTAACTCTCCACTTAACAGGTTGCCCTCTCCCCAAGACTTGGTAACACGAGCACCTGATTTTCTCCCATCATATTGCCAGTAGAAAGAATCTTTGTTTCGGTCTGTTTTTTGTACCATTAAATGATGAGAATAGCGGAGCTTTGTTGTTTGACCTAACGAATCAGTGATTTCAGTTAAATCTTGAGCATCATTGTACTGGTAATGTACCAACCCTTGATGTGTCCCGAAAGCATTTAAAGAAATGTCGGTTATTCTTCCTGCTTGATTGGTTGCAATGGTTAAACTTCTACCCACTGTATCCACTATTTCTTTCAAATGATGACGTTGATCATAGGTTAGAGAAATTTGATAGCCTTGTTCATTTTGAATATGATGTAACTGATAATGGGTGGGATTGTTTTTCTTTCGCTTGAAAACATAGGTGAGTCTTGTTTCCATTTCAAACAACTCATAATGACCCGCAACCCTTTTTAATCCCATCCCTTCTTTTTGATGAACATGTTCCTTTCCTACTTCCAAATAAGGGAACTGTTCGTAACGACCGTCAGCCAATACAATCCCAATGCTTTTAGCTTCTTTAAAGGTTTCAAGGCGCATTTCAAAGTTATGGTGCATGCCGTGACCTAAATCACCAATCGTCTGGCTATCACTGTACCAAGTGCGTTTCCAGACAAGGGGAATGATGCCAGGCAGTTCGAAGTCAATGCCTTCTGAAAACATACAACCTGTCACTGGATCAACAGGGTCAAAAACATTCCTTATCTTCTGTTTAACTCGATTGGTGAAATTGCGCACCGATTCTGTTCCACTTTGCCAAGTATTGGAAATCCAATTTTTTAACTGTGCAAATTTCTTGCCTAAGAAACTATTCTCCCATAAGACACTTAGGTTATACTTAAACATTTGCCATTTTCCCCATAGATAGGTACTGAAAGTTAACCACTTTGCCCCTATAAGAGCGCCCAATGTTCCCAAAAGTTTTCCGATGGCAGTGGTGGCGACAAAGGCAGAAACTTTACCTGCTATGGCTCCTAATGCGGCTAAAATCAATCCACCTGTCTTAATGACTGCCACCGCAACAACGACAACGACAATAACCACAACAACAACAGCAACAAGGGTCACTGCTGCATCCACGACTGTATCCCAAACATCCCCGACAAAATCCACTGTTGCATCCCAGCTTCTTTGTAACCAGTTACGATTATCTTCTTCTGGTTCTTCCACCACTTCTTCGTAAACGGCTTCTACCTCAATTTCTTCATTAAAGCTCGGAATGGCAATTCGGGCATAACCTGTCTGGGTAATATCACCACTCGCGTATAAGTGGGTATCGCCAATATCATGTTCCATATAAATTTGTGATTCGTCTCCAGATGCTACCAGTAAGTCTTTTTCAGATGTGATCTCAACACTTTCACCAGCCTGTATAAGAATGTTTTGTTCAGAATAAATATCCAAATTGTCAAAACTCTCAAATTCAATCCCAGCCTCATCCAATTTCATTTGTGAGCCATCATCAATTTTAAAGTGAACGTCTTGTTCAGCCAACACCATTTCATTGCCATAGGGTGTGTCTAGGCGCTTCACATTAGGGTTCGTCATGGTCGCTGAATTGCCACCATTCTTACGGACTGAATTAACAGCTAACGCTGAATTCTCATCATCACTCCCAAAATAAAGAGAAATGGTTGTTCCCTTTTCAGGCATACAGTAAAAAACATTGTCTGCTTGAGATGCAAAGGGAAACCAACAAGCAGTTTCAAGGGCTTGTTCGTTATCACAACCTAATTTTAGTTTTAAAGCCTGATTCCTAGCTTCTAATACTTCACCTAAAAGAGAGACCCCTTGTATCTTACAGTTATGTATGCGTACCCTTTGTTGCCCCCGTTCAAAGCCAATGGTATACTGGAATTCAAGGATACCATCATTTAAAAATGCCTTTACCGCTTCAACTAAATAAATATAACCTCTAAATGTCAGACGATTTCCTAACTCTAGGCGCTCTAAACTGGTGAACGTATACTTAGAAAAATCTCGCTCACTTACATTTAACCCCGCTTCCTTAGCCCGTTGATAACCCTGTGTATCTTTTTTTGATACGACATGCCTAATATCTGTTATTTTCCCTAACTGTTCAGGGATTCCAAAGAAAAATCTAGGTGTGTCACCTTTAATATCTGCTGTTAATGGAATGCCATGATGTGATGCTAATCGGATCAAGAATTCCCAATCACTTTCTCGGTATTGGCATAAAAATTGCCCAATTTCTCGGTCATTTCCTAAGGGTAAAAACCGTGCCCCTGAATGGGAAGCTAAAACTTGCCTAATGACCTCTGAGTAGCGCATTTTCTGATTCTGAAATGAGCGACTATATTCACCATCATCAAGTAAATGAGTATGCGACAACCCTTCAATCTCACAGGTATACACTTGATGTTGATGCCTAATCCTCACATTTGTTACACAGCCAGAAAACAAACGTTGTTCACCATCTTCAGTTTTCCCGTAAATGACAATGGGATCATTGTCTGTCATTTTTTCAATCCAAGTATCTTGTTCAGCCTCGTGGATGATCCCTTGAACCTTGATATAGGCATGTTCATTAAATGTATGAGTAAATGTAATATCTGTTATGATTTGAATGGGGTAGGGACAGTCTACGCGAATGCGATCATGTGTTAAAACTTGCGCCATATTTCCACCTCCTGTGTGTGTTTGTTTTTTTGCTAAAAATTAATCGACCTCTTGTCCATCATTAATAAAGTAAATCACGCCACCATGTCCACAAGTTAAAATACTCTCAGTCGTTAATGCCGGCTCACCTTCCACTAACACATCTTCTTTTCCATCTTCCCATTTCCCATATAACTCAGGGATACAACGTCTACCTTTAAGCGGCAACTCAACCCCACATTCAAAAGGAAACATCATGTCTTCTTGTGATGTTTTGACCACTTCATGAGGATTTTCCTCAGATAAGCAAACACCGAAACTTGGAATGTTATCACCGGGCACACTATCTGCAACATTCAATGCCGGTTTCCCTAGTAGATAGGTCCCATGGCAATAAGGGGCATCTAGTTGTCTCATATGTGAACCACAATGACAATGAATGACTGCGCCTGCTACAACAAATGATTCTTCTGTTTCTTCTGCCATTTATACCATCTCCTGTTTCTTGATTTTTACTTTTTCAAAGATAATGCCGTAAGCACCACGACGTAATAGACTTTCGGCAACATCTAACCGAACAACTAACTGATTGCCATAGCCCTTCACCTTAAACACACGATAATCTCCAACCAACTGTAAATCTAATACCAATGTGATAATCTTGTCAAATCTAAATTCACTTTCCTCCGACACACAATCCACAGTGGGTACTTGAAGCAAATCGTAAGAGACTTGATGCTTCTCTTTTTTATCAACCAAAACAACCGTTTGAAATTTAATTTCTGGTTGGTAAAGTCCTAATACCTTTTTAAATTTCTTAGCTATTAACAGCCCCGGTCGTTCATAGAAATCAGGATAATCTTTAAATAATTGATCTTCAACATAAACAACCTTCGTACTGACTGAGGCAGCTTTTGACATTTTTCCCCCGCTTCTAATTCTTGCTGTATGGTTTAAATCAGGATCTTGCTTGAGGATAAAATAATCCATTTATTAAGACACCTCACTTTCTGACGGTATCGTCGTATTGATCAACGTCGCATTTGTTAGATTAATACCTTCAAAAGTGACGGCTTTAGAAAAATCAATGTTAACCAATGTCGCATTTTCAAAATTTAAATAATGAAGCTCAGCACCTTCAAAGTCAACCTCTTCCATACGTGCCCCTGTGAAATCTAGTTCTAACAATTGGGCATTTTTAAAGCTGACTTGATGAAAAGTTGCGCCCTGAAAATCACAAGCAATCATTAAAGCTCTTTGAAACTGACTTTTGATAAACTGACTTCCTTTCCCTGATGAATAAGCCATTCTTAGTTCATTGAAATGTCCGCCTTGTAGTTCTACTTGTTCAAACATTTCATATTGATGTTCTTCATCTGTGCGCTCAAGCAACTTGATTACATCTTTTGGCTGTTTAGGCCGCCGATCTTCTACATAAACAGTGTAGTTAACATCTCGAAACTCACCGACTTGAATCACAAAAAGATCTTCTCGTAAAACAGCTTGATAAGCCATTGTTTTCACTGCTTCTTTAAGCGCCAAACGAATGAGTTCAATAATAATATCAGTATATTTGCTACTCTCTTCTAGTAATAGTGATTTAACATCCGCTGCAGAGATGTGAGGGGCATACGGGGATATATGCCGTTCTTTTTCAAGGTCTTTCTCGTATCCATTCATAAAAGAAAAAAGGTCCGAAACGTCATATTCACCCACACAGGCTTGCTCATCTAGGTACCAATCTTTATTGTACGCATCAATTCTAAACACATAATGTTTCGCTAGAATATTGGTGCGTAGCAGCGAGAAATGAAGATAAGACAAGGCATCTTTTTTACCTTTTTCTTGCATGTTAATAATTTTTTGACAATAAGTTTCGAAGCAACGGACAAATTTTCCAACCAACTCGCCTTCATGCTCATCCAAGTAAGTTTCAAGCGGTGCGACTTGTTTCATCCCAAGAATAGCTGCTTTTTTATAAAATTTATTTCTCGTATGCGTTTTTTTCATTTTCACACTAACCTCTAATTGGATCTGACTTCATAACCGATGATGGCTACGTCATCATCTATTTCAACTGATGCTAAATCACTGGCACTTATTTTGACACTTTCTTCTCCAACAATTTGAACTTCTTCTTCCGCTTTAATGACGATATTCTTCTGGGCATTAACTTTAATGTCTTTCTCACTATAGAGGACAATCCCATCATCTGGCTTTAATGTGATTTTCGAACTACCTTCATCAACTAGGATTCCTTCTGGTGACAATTCAATCACTTTCCCGCAGGCACTGCGTAAACTTTTAATATCTGGATCTTCTCGCATCATGCCACCACTAGGACCATCAGCAGTGCCACTTGGCGCTGAGCCACCGCTATCCATTACATTTGCTGAAGCTACCGCATTCTGAGTAGCAGTAGGTGGTGTGGCACTCACCGGCTCATGAACAGAACTAATGGCATACGCATGACCTTCATTTCCATCTGGCACGTATAAACGCACGCTGTCGGATAATTCAGGCATACAGTACCAACCACTTCCATCTTCAGAAGAATAAATCGTTGAGTAAGGGAAATAACATGCAGTTGACACACCTTGTTCTTTATCCATGTCTAAGTGAATTTTCACACGATCGTTTTTAATGTCGATAATTTTTCCGTTAAAGGAACACCCCACCACTTTTTCATGCTCAATCCGCCGTTGTTTCAACCCGTTTCTAGGCATTAATACACAATGATTCATAAAAACACCGCGATCCACACGACCAATAATAGAAATGACATACAATATTTTCCCTTTAAAGCTCACTTGCGATCCCACTTGCAAGGTTTGATCTGTGACAACTTCATAAGAAATGAAATCATTTTCCCGAAGACCTTTTACACCAGATTTTGATAATCTTCTAAATCGCTTCATGTCTTTTTGAACGGTATAGCTAACATGGTTTAAAGTAACAACCTTTGAAGGGGGAAGTCCCACATAATATTTGGGGCTATTAAATCTTACATCCCCAATTAACCCCTCATTAAAATGACTGGCTAGTCTTGTAGCAAATTCAAAATCCGTCTCTTTATATTGTAAAATAAGCTGATTTAAAGTAGCACCGCCTGAGACCTGATCAATCACACCTGCGTTTTTATGCCCAGCCGTTACTTGCTCAAAAAGTTCCTCATATGTCATGCTTTCACACTGAAATGACCGACTTTTTTGCTTTAAGTCCAGTAAATAACTATAGCTAACTGCTTCGACTTCTAAGTGGTACAGATCTTGGTGTTCACTCACTTTCACGCTATTGACAATTCCTTGAAAAAGAATATAATGATGACCTTCTGGATCAACCACACTTAACGCAACATTTTGACCTTCCGTATTTGATTCTACATACTGATCTTGTTGTTCTTCTGATAAAAGTGCTTTAAAATAAAGTGTCCCGTGTTCATTAATGCTGTGCGTTGTTTTAACATCTAGTAGTCGAATCACCTTATAAGGCGCAACTTGAAGATTACTAAACGTAATAGATGTGATGGTGTCTGGTGGTAAAAAAACGGACTTAGTATTCGTTACGGGATTCGCTGTTCGTGTTGCCGCATTTGAAGGGTGTAAGCCACCAGTGGCATGGTTGTGCAACACCATTTTTGAAGGCGGTCTTGTATTTTCACCACGCATTTGAGTGAGCGCTCGTGATCGGGGTAATGACTGATTGTCTTCATGCCTTAATTGACGATTATTTAAAGTTGAAGTTCCAGAAGAAGAAGGCTCAACTTCTGAATTTCTGATTTGATTTCTATCAATAGGCGGTTTTATACTTTCATCACGCATTTGAGTAACCTCTCGTGATCGGGGTAATGTATGATTGTCTTCATGCCTTAATTGACGATCATTTAAAGTTGAAGTTCCAGAAGAAGGCTCGATTTCTGAATTTTTGATTTGATTTCTATCAATAGGTGTAGCAGGTCCTTCTTCTCCTGTTTTAGTTGAACGCTCTAGTTCTTGTTGTTTTCTTAATGCCATCCTTTCAGTTAGTTTCAACCGCTCTTTCACTTCAAACATCTCCTTCCACAATGACAACAGAACGCATCATCAAAAGCGCCGCTTTCTGCCAATACTTCATATTCTTAGTGCTACAGTTAAAACTTACCATCAGAACTTTCCCATCCACTTCTGAAAAATGGAGGAAGTTGTATAGTTTTCCATCCATTGCTAAATTGGTGAATTCCACATAAGCCACTGTTTTGTCTGAAATGATTTCAACATCTGAATGATGCTTCTTAATACCCGGATTAACTCGCTTCATCATGCCGAAAACATGATCTCTAAGAGGTTCCATGGCCTCATCAGTGACTTCTCCAGCTTCCAAGCATTCCACCACGATATTAATTGAACCATCTTGATTGGTAAATATCTCTTTTGTACCCGGATCAGCATTATATTTCTTTTTTGCATCTGCTTGGCTCATGAGAACAAAATCCTTTGGAATCATCATCCTAACCTTATCCTCTGCAAACAATTGTGCTTTGAAGCGCACCATTTTCCCTTTTATTCTCAAACCAGTATCAATTGTTTCCTCATCTGATTTGATCTCACTCAGTCCATCCTCCTCCGCATTTTGTTTGGCATCTTGTTTTACCTGATTCATCATTTCAATGATCTTTTCATCCATAAACGCTTGATCACTCATGGGCATCTCTCCTCGTTTTATTATACTAGAATATTATAATCTTATCAGATTTTTAAACGATTTCCAACAGGAAACGATAGAAAAATACAAAAAAAATAACAACAGATTACTTTTTTTGATATTTTTTCGTCTTTTTTGGATTGAAATATGGTTCTTCCTAGCATTATTTCTCAAATAATCCTAAACAGTATCAAGCTAACACATGAGAACTCAATAAACAAATTTTTCCATGTCATCCAATATTGTAGCCATTGGAGTAAAAGATTTTTCCTTTGTCGTAACCCTAGAAACAAAATTTTCAGTATTATGATCCATGGGAAATCTTATGGTAGCATAGCAATAGGATTTATGTCATCGGACGGCTTTCTCTCTAAACTAAAAAGTGTATGTCTTTAGCTGATGCCGTGTGCGGAGAATAACCGTGTTTCGGATATTTGTAGTAGGTAGCAGATAAAGACAGGAACGAACTTTGTAACGACTGCTTTTGGATTAACCGCACAGATCAGTACTAGCTTTTGAAATGCCAAATGAAGATTTTTTATTTTCCTTTAACTGATCAACAAGAAAATATTACCAACTAATCAGCTTTGAAGGATGATTTTATGGAAATAGATCATATTTCTACTTTACCAATGAGCGGAGTTTGGCATGGAGTAAGTGTTAGCGGAAGACTGGAACAGGCTGTAGC
>JGI24700J35501_10930160_pt1 | contig 11798 bp, 12 predicted proteins | sample TergutTh196P1_FD_35501 | JGI IMG/M metagenome (IMG submission 35501) | reverse complement strand
TTGATAATCTTTTGCCTGTACTGTTGTCACTTCGTGCCAAAAGTCGGCTTCAAGATTTCATCGGAAGTTCACACACTCGACTTCGCTTTTAATTATACCATATTTTGATCATTTTAAAAATACATGCTCTGTGATCGGTCGTCGATATCCAACTTCCAATAGGCAAAATTGGTTTGTGGATAACTACGCTTTCATTCAATTTTTTTGCAAAAAAACTCGATTTTTGCTTCTAAATGTGCTATAATTGTGGAAAACTTCGGAGTTGTCTTTTGGTTTAAAAAGGCGCTTTCTTATGCAAGTTGTAAAATGATGGAGGTGCATCCATGGAAGAGTACCAGTCAATATGGGACAAAGTTGTAGGAGAAATGAAATTATCAATATCAGAGCAGTCTTTTGAAATGACATTATCTACGCCGAAACAAGCTTATAAAAGAGAGAATAAAGTTTATGTTTCAGTGGCTAATGAACATGAGCGCTTCATGTTAGATAAGTTTTATTTTCAAGATATTTCAAAAACGTTGGATGAAATATCAGGAGAGTCGCTAGAGTTAAAGTTTGTGACACCGGATTATATTGAGAAGCAACAGCAGAAATATAGTTTAGTCGAAGCAGATCCGAATATTCACAACTACTATCGAGGCAATTTAAATGCAACGTATACGTTCGAACGTTATGTCGCTGGAAAGAGCAATCGTCTTGCTTATATGCTTGCTTTACAAGTTGCAGATCGGCCAGCTGAGGTGGCGAATCCTTTTTATATTTTTGGTGGTGTTGGATTAGGAAAGACTCACTTGATGCAAGCGGTTGGCAACCAAATGTTAGATAACAACCCGAACACCAAACTTTTGTATTGCACATCAGAAAAGTTTGTGGATGATTACCGCATTGCGACGATGAAAAAGAACTTCGATGACTTTAAGAAGAAGTATCGAGAAGTTGATGTTTTATTGATTGATGATATTCAATTTCTTGCCAAGAAAGAACAAACTCAAGAGGAATTTTTCAACACGTTTAACGACTTGTATAATGATAATAAACAAATTATCATCACTTCTGATCGACCGGCTTCTGACCTTAAAGACATGATGGACAGGTTGACGTCTCGTTTTGAATGGGGCATGCAAGCAGATATCCAAACGCCAGATATTCAAACGAGAATGGACATTATGAGAAGAAAGCTCTCTGGAGAAAATATTTCACCGAGTGACTTTCCAGAAGAAGTATTGGAGTTTATTGCAACGAAGTTTCACAGCAATGTTCGGACATTAGAAGGTGCTTTGAAAAGGTTGATTTTTTATGCAACCATTAACAATTCTGAGTTCACCATTGAACTGGCTAATGATGCACTTAGACAACTCATTAAAGAAGAGAAACATTCATCGAAGATTGATGTTAAAAATATTATTAAGGAAACAGCAGCACATTATGGGATTTCAACATTGGATATTATTTCTAAGAAACGAAAGAAAGAAATCGCATTGGCACGTCAAGTCGCCATGTATTTGATGCGTGAACTAACAGAAGCTTCTTATCCGAAAATTGGCGATTCATTTGGAGGTCGAGATCACAGTACCGCCATGCATAGTTGTAAAAAAATTGAGAAACAAATGAAAGCAGATATGGCACTAGAGACAACGGTTAAAACATTGAAGAAGTTGTTTATCTGACCCGAGTGAAACAGGAGGATTTTGAAGTGAAAATTAAACTGAATAGACAAGCCTTGATTGGCAAATTAAATCATGTAACGAAAGCTTTGCCGGTTAAAACGACACTTTCAATTTTAACAGGAATCAAGTTTCTCACAACTGAACAAGGTGTTTCTTTAACAGGAAGTGACTCAGATATTACCATCCATACCTCATTGCCACTCAAGATTTTGACAGAAAAAGAAGAAGCTGTCACACTGATTGAAATCGAAGAACCAGGTGGGATTGTGATCCCTGGCAAGTACTTTTTTGAAATTATTAAGAAACTTGAAGCACAAACCATTGAAATTCATACATTTGATGACAATGATATTTTGATTCGTGGGGATAAAGGCGAGTACACCCTTAAAGGATTGCCTGTTGAAAACTATCCACAGATTGAGTTGTCAAATGTTTTACATCACTTTACACTGCCAACAGCTGAGCTTAAAACGATTGTCAATCAAACGATCTTCTCGGTGGCAGTTAATGAATCACGACCGGCTTTAACAGGTATTAATTTTAAGTATGGTGAGGGGACATTGGCTTGTACAGCGACAGATAGCTTCAGGTTATCTCAACGTACCATTGGCTTTGCAGATGAAACACTATCTGATTTTAACGTGACAATCCCGGGTAGAAGTTTATCCGAATTGGGGAAAACGATTGATCTTAACGACCCTCATACGGTTATCAGCATTACGAATAACCAGATTTTATTTGAAAATGCGGATGTGTCCTTTCAGTCACGCTTATTAGAAGGTGTTTACCCAGATGTGGCTGCTTTTATTCCAACCAGTTTTGAAATCAAAGTGCGTGTGAGCCATCGTGAACTGTTTAGTGCGGTTGACCGTGTGTCGTTAATGGCTAGAGAAGATCGTGCTAATGTGGCGAAGATTTCAATATTACCAGAAGAAAATCATATCATTATGAAGTCTAATGCTTCGGAAATTGGAAAAATTGAAGAGGTTGTTAAAATTCAAGAGCAGACTGGCTCAAAACTTTCAATGGCGTGTAGCTCTTTATTTTTACTGGATGCATTAAAAGCCATTGAATATTCAGGTGGCAGTGTGACCTTTGGGTTCAACGGAGATATGAAGCCATTTGTGATACTTGATGATCAAGATGTGGCAAACTTGCAACTTATCGTCCCTGTTAGACTAGAAGAATGATTTAGTTCCCACTGAGAAGCCACTGACTGGCAACGCGTTCGATGAGACCGACCGTAAGGGAGAGGCGAATTGAATTAACCCGCACAAAAAAACTGCCGATAGAAGCACGTCATTCGTTTTCTATGGGCAGTTTTTGTTCTTTTTCAATGTTTAGACAGACAGTGTATGGAATGTTTATTTCAAACAAAAGCGAGCGGAACCAAATGGGTTTTTGCAATGTTTGTGCGTTTTGTAAGTGTAAGTAAAGTTTAAAAAAGTATTGGGAGGACTGATTTAAAGTTATCTGTAACGTTGTCTCGTTTAAAGGGTTCGTAATTGTCAATTACGGGTCGTCTCGTAGTTGTCTGTAAGAATGTCTTGTAGGTTTTTTATTAGGTCTAGTTTGCTCGTTCCATTTTCACCGGTAGATCCAATCATTTCAATTTAAACAAAGTTGTATGGAGATGAAGAGATGACAAGTCGTCCATACACTTCATCATATTCAAATAGGAGAAGCGGTGGCTGTGCGTTTGTTCGGGCATGGAAAAGAAATTTAAGTCGTTCTAAAAGCGCGTTTTAGTCAACCTCAGGAACCTCTCATTCATAAATGGGATCAAGGGAAATGACCCTTTCTCCAGCATCAAAGTTAGATCTCGCAATGATGGCTTCATTAACATCAACAAAGATAACAGAAAGCCGGAAATGATCGAGTCCAGCAGCTATTTTTATTGCTTGTGCTAAGTTACCAAAAAGTTCATTCATTTGTGAAAAAGTCAATTCGAAAGTTAGGATATAAAGAGCACGATTTTCATCATTCAATTCGATATCGTCTAAAAGGATGGTCATGGTAAATTCATAACCGTCTGCAAGTTCGAGTCTCACATCTTCACCTTCAACGGCAATTGTTTCGATAATCGTTGCTCTGTTTTCTTCAAAAAAAAGTTCAAATTGCATCCTTAACGCTTCTAGTGTTGGTTCAGTTTCTTCGACGTACGTGTAAGGATCATCAAGCGCTTCAATGTCATCGTTGTTTTGACACGCACTTAGCATAAATAGCAGTGTAAAGATACTTAAAACAAGGGATCGTTTTTTATACATGATCACTAGCTCCTTTGACTTGTTATTTGTTGACTGACTTGTTTTATTTCGTTACCCCTCGTTTGCACTTTTAATCTATTATACTATAAACTTTCGAAAAATACCACAAATGCTTGCAAAAAAAAACGAGCCATGGGCTCGCTTTTATCGAATGAAAAACTTATTTGTCTCTAGAATAGGTCCTTGTACCATCGGCATCGGTTGGAATTGTTGTTGTGGTATTGTTTGCACGGGCACTGGGATAAATTGGGGTTGCGTGGGCACTGGCATCGGCATTGGCGTCGGACCACAGCAAGGACGTGGTCCGCCCATGCCACCTGCAAGTGCACCGACTGCCAATCCACCTACAAAAGGTAAAAATCCAAAGCGCTGGTCTTGTTGATTAATGGGATAGTGGTTTAAGTTTGGAACTTGATTGATCATATAAAAGCCTCCTAATAGCTAGTGTCTTATTAGTTTATGATGAAGGCTAGGCAAGGGTGAGTTATTCTCTGATTAATAAAAAGGAATCAATGCTAGGTTGTCTAAACAAGTGTGAAAAAGTGTGAAATCTGGCTAAGCCATGAGAAACATGGAGGGTAAAGCGGTCTGCGAACTGGTAAGTACCGTCGTAAAATTGAAAGCATGGTGCGGATGGGCTTCTCGTATCTGCTAAGCCTAAACAATGTCCTGAAAGTTGGACGTGTAAGTTGTAATCAAAGGCCATGTTCGAGAAAGTAGGCAAGCTTGTAAGCAGTAGGTTGAAACGCATATCATGGATGTGCATGTGGAGTAGCTTTTCCATGTCTTGACGGTCATTCGTCGGATGTGCACCGATGAGATTAAGACCAAGTGGCGATTGATTAAACACTTGAACTGATTCATTGTTGAGCAGTCTGAAACCGACACTTGTTAAAACTTGAGTGGTCAATGTTTGATGCGTTAAATCATGATCGCCTAAAATAGCGATTTTTGCGAAGTTGGCTTGAAGTTGTTCGAGCAAATAAGTAACAGAATTTTCATATACTAATCCGAGAGGTGAAAACAGATTGCCTGTGAAAACAATGAGATCTGGATTTAAATGGTTGACAGTTTCAACCACATGTTCAAGAAGTGTTAAACAAGCTTCACTTCGGATGAAAAGATCGCTGATTTGAACGATTCGTGCACCATCAAAAGGTGCTGGAATATGAGCGGAGACGATAAATGTTTCATTGACATGGGGGCGCAGACGTCCGACATGGTGAAAGTAAAAATAAAACCCGATGACAAAAGTACCGATGATTGCAGTAAGTATAAGTAATTTTTTCATGACACTATTGTATCATAAAAGGCGTATTTGTGCTATAATTAAAATTAAATTTTATATTAGGAAGAAATCTAAGAGAAGAAAACGAATAGGGTAAGAGAAAACAGGTCTCAATTCGGTCTTTTTGACGTTTTTCAACTTTCTGATAAAAGAAAGACTTGACGTGCATGCAGGCGTTCTCTGAGATGGTGTACTTGAGGAAAAGAGGGATATGATGAATAAATTATTATTAATTGATGGCAACAGTTTAATGTTTAGGGCTTACTATTCGACTGCTTATGGTGGACGTTTAATGCAGCGTAAAGATGGATTTGTGACCAATGCGTTGCACGGGTTTATTAACATGATGAATAAGTTGGAAAAGGATTTTGAATATACGCATATTTTGGTGGCTTTTGATGCGGGGAAGAAGACGTTTCGCCACGATTTACTGGAGAGTTATAAGGATGGTCGGGCTGCCATGCCAGACGACTTTCGTGCACAAATCCCACTCATTAAGCAGTATTTGGATTTAATGAATGTGAAACGACATCAAGTCGACAGCTTTGAAGCTGATGATATCATTGGCACTTTTGCTCAAATGGGTTGTGACGAATCGTTTGAAAAGATTGATGTGATTACGGGAGATAAAGACTTGCTACAATTGGTCAATGACTGTGTGACGGTACATATTACCCGTAAAGGTGTCACAGAATTAGAAAGTTATACGCCGGTAGAGATTTTAGAAAAATACGAAACGACCCCAGATAAGATGGTTGATTTGAAGGGGATGATGGGTGATAATTCTGATAATTTGCCTGGGATTCCTGGGATTGGTGAGAAAACAGCGATCAAGTTGTTAAAAAAGTTTGGTTCTTTAGAGGAATTGCTCGCTCGGACTGATGAGTTGAAAGGGAAGCAAAAAGAAAAAGTGGAAGCTTACAAGGAACAAGCGTTACTCTGTAAAGAAATGGCGACCATTAAATGTGACATGAGCGATGTACCTGAAATGGTCGAATTAAAGGTTCAACCGAAAAATGAAGGTGCTTTACGAGACTTCTTTGTGGAGATGGAATTCAATTCTTTTTTACGTACCCTTCATGCCAGTATGGAGACTGAACATGTCGCGACTGAAATCAATCTGGTGACTGTCACTGATGTAACCCTTTTAAATGAGACATCTTTCCAAGATTGTGTCCTTCACGTTGAAATTTTTGAAGCTAATTATCATCAAAGCACCATTGTCGGCTTCGGGATCATGGATGAGACAGCTTGCTATTATGTGCCTTTTGACATTGCGAAACAGTCGCAATCTTTTCTTGATTTTTTAAGTTCAGAAAGCATTAAGAAGCAAGTTTTTGATGTAAAACGAGCAACAGTGGCTTTACTGTGGCAAGGCATTGTTTTAAAAGGCGTCGTCAGTGACATTTTGCTAAAGGCTTATGTCCTTAATCCGACGACAGCCGATACAGAATTTGCAAAAGTCGCCCTTCATTATGATTATGAACATGTCTTTTATGACGAGCAAGTTTATGGGAAAGGCGTAAAGCGAGCCATTCCTGAGTTAAAAGTGGTAGCAGAGCATGTAGCAAAAGTCGTCGCAGCGATTCACGTGTTGGATCCTTTAATGACGCAACAACTCCAAGAAACGGATCAATGGGCACTTTATCAGGAGATGGAATTGCCACTGGCGTTTATTTTAGCTGAAATGGAATTTACAGGCATGACTGTCGACGGTGAAGTGTTAGTCGCAATGGGTAAAGAGTTGAAACGTCGGATTGGTATCCTTGAAGCACATATTCAGACGTTGGCAGGCGTGAGGTTTAATGTGGGGTCGCCTAAACAATTAGGTCTGGTTTTGTTTGAAAAAATGGGATTGCCTGGGAAGAAAACGAAAACAGGTGTTTATTCTACTAACGCAGATGTTTTAGAAAAGCTTCGTGGGAGGCATGTCATTATTGAAGAGATCCTGGTTTATCGAACGTTGACGAAATTGTATTCCACTTATATCGAAGGGTTGCAAAAAGCCCGTTTTCCAGACGGGAAAGTGCATACGATTTTTAATCAGGCGTTAACGCAAACGGGGCGTTTGTCTTCAACGGATCCCAATGTGCAAAACATTCCCATTCGCTTAGAAGAAGGTCGGTTAATTCGAAAAGCTTTTGTGCCAAGTTGTGAGGACCGGGTGTTAATTGGTGCGGACTACTCTCAAATTGAGTTGCGTATTTTAGCGCATATGAGTCAGACAGAAAGTTTAATTGAAGCGTTTAATCAAGGAGAAGATGTTCATCGCAAAACGGCAGCAGAAGTGTTCAAAGTGCCCCTTGAAGAGGTGACGGAGGACCAACGACGGGGTGCTAAAGCCATTAATTTTGGGATTGTTTATGGTCAATCAGCTTTTGGTTTGTCTGAAAGTCTTGGGATTTCTATGTATAAAGCGAAAAAATATATTGAGGGCTATTTAAAAACGTATGCGGGCATTCAAACTTATATGGATGCTACAATTAAAGGTGCCGCTGAGACTGGTTATGTCCAGACTTTGTTTAATCGTCGGCGTTATATTCCAGAAATCAATAATAAAAGTTTCATGGTACGACAAATGGCTGAGCGGACAGCGATTAATGCCCCTGTTCAAGGGTCGGCTGCAGATATTATGAAGGTGGCCATGATTGAAGTGGATAAGCGGATGAAGGCACGAGGTGTTAAGTCGAAAATGGTTTTACAAGTACATGATGAATTGTTATTTGATGTGCCGAAAGATGAAATTCAGTTGATGATGGAAATGGTTCAAACAGCCATGGAACACACAACAGAACTTTCTGTTCCGTTAAGTGTTGAGATTAGCAGTGGAAAAAGTTGGTATGAGACCAAATAAATGTATAGACTGAAACAAAAGTGTACATCATAAAAAGGAGCTATAAAAATGGCAAGAACATTAGATAAAGATTTTAATTGTAGAAAAGAGTTAACCCTCGCTTTAATTGGTGGGAAGTGGAAAATGTTGATTCTATGGCGTTTGGGGAAGGAAGGTACGAAACGATTTAATGAGTTAAAAGAATTAATGCCTGGTGTGACACAAAAGATTTTAACCAGTCAACTTAGGGATTTAGAAGACGATCAGTTGGTGCATCGAGAAGTTTATCCAGAGATTCCACCCAAAGTCGAATATTCATTGACCGAATGTGGCCAAAGTTTGCTCCCAATATTGGAATCCATGTATCATTGGGGAACTGACTATTGTAAGGCTTATGACACAGAAGGTAAAATTCCTTTGAGCAAGTAGTTGCACCATTTCGTCGGTTTCATAAAAGGTGGTGGTTTCGTTGGGTGTCAAACAAGTAAAGCGTGGCTTTGCTTTAGAAGGAGGCGGCGCGAGAGGCTCTTATCATATGGGTGTTTGTAAAGCCTATCTTGAAGCAGGCTATGAGTTTCACGGTGCTGTTGGCACTTCTATTGGTGCCATTAATGCGGTGATGCTTGCCAGTGGCGAGTTTGATAAAGCCCTAGAGTTATGGGAGACTGTGACGATCGAACATTTGTTTGATCAAGCTTTTCTGGACGTTTTGAAGCTTGATCAGCATTTTCCTGGCAGCCTTACGACAGCTTTGAAGAAGTTGATTGTTGATCGAGGCATTGATCATTCTCGTATTAAAGCTGTGCTTGCAACTTACATTGACGAAAAAAAAGTGAGAGCATCAGGAATTGACTTTGGGTTGGTTACTTTTTCGCTTAGCGAAAGAAGGTCTTACGAAGTGTTTTTAAATGAGATACCCGAAGGAAAGTTGATTGATTATATTTTAGCAAGTGCTAAATTGCCTATTTTTATGCCGCTACATGTTGGCGATCATCGTTTTATTGATGGTGGTGTCATTAACAGTTGTCCGATTAACATGCTCATTGATCGAGACTATGATGAGATTATTGCCATTCGAACCAAGAGTTTCGGTGTGTTTAGACGTTATGATAAAAATGCAAATGTCACCCTCATTGAGACAGATGAACATCTGGGTCATTTTCTGGAATTTGATCTTGATAATGCGAGACGTAACATACGTCGGGGTTATTGTGATGGACTCAAAGTACTTCAAAGTTTGGCAGGTCGTCGTTATTATTTAAAAGATGTTCAGCTACAACGGGTTGTACAAAAATTTCTTAGCATACAAGCGCCTGATCTTGAAATGTTGAGCTATTTTAAGCGAGAAACCCTTGAAAAAAAACGTGTTTTGCTGGAGCGGGTGGTTCCTGACATCGGGGATTACTTGAATTTGGATAAGTCTTTTACTTACGAGCAATTGATGTTGGAAATGTTGGAATTTGTAGCGTTGAGAAAAGGAATTGATCGGTTCAAAGTTTATGCTTTTGATGAGTTTTGTAACTTAATCAAAAAGAAGCCGACAGCTCAAGCAGCCAATCTTTTAAGTAAAGTCGGTTTTGATTTTTCTGAAAAAAAAGCTATTTTAATCGAAGAAATTGTAAAATTAATCGTTTAAGGGTTGACGCTTTCTTGTCATCGTGGTAAAATCAGGGGAGTTTAAATTTCTTAAGAAAAGAGGAGACATGTACCATGAGGACAAGAACAGCCGTATTCACAGGGGTTGCAGCCATTGTCGCAGTTGTCGCAGCAATTTTTGTTATTAAGAAAGGGCCCCAGTTGAAAGAAGATTTGCTTGAAAAAGTAGATGCGCTAAAGGCCAAAATCAAAGATGTTGAAGTATCTGATGTTAAAGAGGCGATTCACGCAAAGCTAGTTGAGCTTAAAGCAGACATCAAAGCCTTTGATTGGGAAAAGCCTAAAAAAGAAGTTGAAAAAAAGTTTTATGAGTTTAAAAAGCAAATTCGTTCAGTTAAAAAGCATCTTCCCTTAGCGGAAGAAGGCGATGGCGAATTGGCAGTTCGTGTAGATTAAGAGAGTCGAAAGGCTTTCTTCCTCTCACGCACTGATTGATTAATAACTGAAAACGGAAATCAAATCAAAAAAGTTATTGACCTAGCGCTTTATTTGTGATATTATATGTCGGTACTTCGAAATGAGGCCCGTTGGTGAAATGGTTAACACACCTGCCTTTCACGCAGGCATTCACGGGTTCGAACCCCGTACGGGTCACCATTTTAACTTGGAGGATTAGCTCAGCTGGGAGAGCATCTGCCTGACTTGCAGAAGGTCGGCGGTTCGAGCCCGTCATCCTTCACCATAATGTTGAAAAGATTCTGTTAAGACACTTGATGCGAAGGCGTTATTTGAAAAACAGAGTGAAGTGTGTATTGAATCGTTTTTCTTAAGCGAAGTGCTTGAGAATTGATCATGATCTATTTTAAGTTAGTCCTGTTAGCTCAGTTGGTAGAGCATCTGACTTTTAATCAGAGGGTCAGAGGTTCGAATCCTCTACAGGACACCACTTATGATGCGGATGTGGCGGAATTGGCAGACGCGCTAGATTTAGGCTCTAGTACCTTTGGTGTGCAGGTTCAACTCCTGTCATCCGCACCAAAAATGAATTTAATGGCTATTATGATAAAGCTACGAAAACCTCACGATTGATGAGGTTTTTTATTTGATTGAATTTTCATATTTGATATTTAATCTTTTATAAGTGTAACAGTTCGTGAGAAAAATGAGCTGTTTTCGTGTGTTATAATTTTCTGCCTTTTCTTTTCTTTTTCGTGAAATGACAGCAAATTTCGGGGGCTCATTCTGGATTCTAACTGTTTTGTTGGGAAGAATTTTTAATTTTATCTGATTAAAGTTAGAAAAATCATCAAGTTATCTTTAAAATGTGATATAATGCTTGTACGCAGAAAGTTAACCTATCAAATGAGTTAAATTGACACTTTCGTGTCAAAGTTAATGATGAAGTAGGTACAAGTTTAACATGGGGTGGGTCATCATCCAGTTGGGCTTGATAGACGGGGCAAAGCGATGATTTTCTGGAAAAAGGTTGTACCGATTTTTTTGAAAGGAGCTGATGCCTATGTATAAGTATTTGGATTCTGGTGTTCGCTCGAAAGGAGAACACATGAGTGTTGCCGAAGCGATCGGGATAATGTTCACATTTGGTGTCTTTATCTTGAAGCTGCTGACGTACATTGATATTAATAGAAATCAAAAAAAGTAATCGTCTGAAACTTTTAGCGAAGTCGAACGATTACTTATTGGTATCTATTAGCTTTACTACCGTCTTTTCACGGTCTGCTAGAGGCGCTGCTTGCAGGTAGTGCCTCGTTTTTATTATATGTAAAGTATAGCATGGAAATACAGATATTTCAACTCTAAAACGAGAATTTTTTGATGCGATGTGAGACTAAATTAAACTTGGGTCAAAGAGAAACCAAATGGTTGCAAAGGTGCCTATTAAAATGAGAATGGTCAAGGATAAGATCAAGCGATACTTCTTTTTTAATTTGTTGATTTCTTGGATGTTTTGCGTGCGTGCAGCTTTGTAACCCGCTTTATGAGCAGCTTGAATGTCGTCGGTTTGTGCAGCTGTTTGACGATCTGTCTCTGCGAGAAGTGATGTCTCTTGACTTGGATGATCAAGTGAAGTTGCTAATTTATCTCGATGCTTTTGAATGGTATCATGCGTAACGGACCAGATATAG
>JGI24700J35501_10930162_pt1 | contig 11799 bp, 8 predicted proteins | sample TergutTh196P1_FD_35501 | JGI IMG/M metagenome (IMG submission 35501) | reverse complement strand
TGTCGTTGCCGCCGCTTGTGCCGAACCACTGGTTATCTTTGTTGGAGATTTTGCGTTGGGCGATGCGGCTTTTCTCGGAAAGTTTATTGTAGAAATCGTTGTTGAGATAGTGGCGAAGAGTGCAGTTTTCCCACGTTATGGCTGTGTATTCCCTGTGATATGGGCGTTCTTCCAATATTAGGTCGCTAAGTAGCAGGGCTTGATTTTTTTGCACGTCAAGCACACGCCAGTTGTAGGCGCTAAATGGGATTATTTCGCCGATTTTTATGGGGGTGTTTTTTGAAAAACTACTCATATTATCCTCCTACTCCCAACAGGGATTTTCTTTTTCTCGGAAATTTTCAAAGTTGAGGGGTTTTAGTTGCCAATTTTGTAGTGTTTTCGGCAAACTGCAACCATTCGCCAGTTATTATAAAAATATTATAGCACAGGAATTTCCGTTTGTCAAATTTTTTTCAAAAAATTTCAAAAAACTCAATCACAAGTTGTGCTTTCGTTTAAGCTGATTTCTACGTCTTCGCTAGCGATTACTAATGTTATGCGACTTATTCGATATTTTATGAGAGCCAAAATAGTTGAAATATATATGTTTATACTCGAACAACTTAAAAATAGGCTGTTGTATAAAAACTGGCGGACTCGCCTGTCGGACGGGTAAGTAATATCCGCCCCTACAAACCGCCAAACGTAGGGGCGGATATTATCCGCCCGCATTTTTTGTTAAGTTGATTTAATATGATTTATAATTTGAATTAGTGATTGAAAATTGTGTTTCTCAAAAATGTAAGAACGAACGTCCTAATTCGCCCGTTGGAATGCCTGTAACGAGCGAACAAGGATATTTACCATACGATAATTATAAAAATTGAAATTTAGAAGTCTTGAATAAATTTTTACTCTAGCACCAAAAATTTATCTGAATCTCCATGCAAATCCACAGCAATCCCAGTAATTACCCATAAAAATTCGCCATTTTCCACAACCTTAACAACTTCTACAGAAAAATTATCAGTTCGCAAACCAACGGCATTTTTTAGTAGATTTCTGTTGCGTTCATTATTATCAAAAAGTAAAATTTGCTCGCTTCTATGAACGCCACTAATCCAATTATTATCTGTTAAATCCGCCAAAACTACAACTCCAATTTCCGAAAAATTATCCAACGGAGTAACCGAAAATGCGAAACTTTCGCCAATTCTATTTAGCAAAAAATCTCTACTTAAAAGCCGCACCCACTTGTTAAAAGTGCCATCCGCCAAACTGCTATCAAAAATATAATTTGGATTTATGAAATTTTCTAAAAGATAGAAAAATGCTTGCTCCGTGGCAAATGCAGGGAAAAAGGTGATAAAATCGGTATATGCACCAAATTCAAACATTTCTGTATTTGGAAACGGCGTAAACATCCACAATCTTATATCTCTGGGATTTGTTGCAGCGCTGTACTGCAAAATTTGCCGTTCTAAATCTCTGCCCTCTTCAGATAGCAAAATTTTGTCCATTTGTACTAAAGGAAGTGCAAGCCTTTCTTTCATGCTGTTTATTGTGGGTTGAATTGTTAGCAACAACACAAATACGATTATTCCGACAAAAGCCGACCAAACCCTCATTTTTGCTTGCAAAAAATCATTCCGAAAATTTTGAAAATAATGACACAATGTCAAAAACAAGATAATTACGACAGTTTCTACATGATACCGCAAATCTGCAAAGCCTATCAAAAATATCAAAATGGATTTTACACTGTAAATTATTAAAATTCCGAGAAACATCAATTTGAAGTTACTATTTATTTGAGATTTTTCTCTTAATAAATTCTTACAAAAATTTGAAAAGATTTCCAAATTTACAATCCCAAAAATCACAAAAATTGAAATAGGGCGTGTTAAAAGTTGAATAAAATCGCTAAATCTATCAATAAAAATGGCTTGTCGACTAGCCAACCAACCACGAGTATCATTAAAAATAGACGGCACAATCTCGTCTGCATAGAAAAATCTATTTGGAGAAACTGGAGAAATTAACGCCCAAGTGCTACTATTATCAGAAATCCAAATATTGCCAAAATGTAGCCACGAAAAAATTATCCACGGAGTAGCACAAACTAGCAATCCAAGCACATAAAATGGTATTGTACTAAAAATTCGCCTTTTTATGGCAAAAATTAGTACCAAAATAATACCCAATAGCCCAGAAATCACGATAAAATCAAACCGAATCGTCATTCCTGCACCTGCGAAAACTCCCATAAAAAATAAATCTCGAAATAAATTTTTTTGAGAAATCCAATCTTTTATTTTTCTCGGAAAATTGGACGGCGATTTTTTTACTTGCACAATTCCGAAAATTTCAGAATCTACCAAAATACTAATAATTATAAGTACGCACAAAATTGAGAGCGGTACAGCACGTGCCGCCGTCATTTCTTCCCAAAATTGCGGCTCTGTAATTATTATAGCAGTTGCAATTATTCCAGGATAATTTGATTTTGCTACTTTAACAGATATTTTTATCAAAAAATAAAGGCAAGCAAATAGCACAATTAAATTTATCAAATTGCCAGAATAAATTCCGAAACCTGTCAAATTGTCCACCACTGCAATTATCGCAGGAAATAAATACGGAAACGAAGTTGAATAATAGCTAAATGTGCGAAATTGACGAATGGTGCTGACCAAACCAAAATCTCGAAAAATATTTTGTGAAATATCAAAATAACTAAAAGAATCGTTGGTATACGATACTCCACGATTGATAAATTCCACAATTATCACAATTAGCAACAACATAACCGCCGCCGCCGAAACATAAAATTCTGTATTATTTAGCGTATTTTGGGGATTTTGTACGTTGCTTTCCACATATAATTTTGTGGCAAAAATAACATAAACAATTCCGAAAAATAGCCAAAAAAACGATACATTAAAGCCGTGATGTAACAAAACCAAGCCATAAAAAACATAAGGAATCGCCAAAAATAGCCGTCCAGTCGCATTGCGCAACATGGAAATTTTAATAATATTCAATTTTTTCAAAATATAAAATAACAAACATCCCAAAAAAGCCCCAAAAATTACGCTACCAAAGGTGTTGCCTAAACCTTGCAAGCGGAATTGTTCCCGCAAAACTAGCATAAACATTGACGGTTGGAAAATTACCAAAACCGCCAAAATTTCATGTACCGTTATTCTCGTAGATTTACATCTTAATTTATCCTTAAGTTTCTTCATAATTCTTCATTTCCTCCTCTATAAATTGCTTGATTTCTGCCAAAATTTTCGCCTTTTTGCATATAAAATCTACTTCGCCACCTAATAATTTTGCGTGGCGTGTTCTAAAAAAACTATAGTCAAAAGGCGTATTTTCTAACTCATTGCGAAATTCACCGCCTAAAACGTGCTTGTAAATTTCAGATGCCGAAACTGGCTCGTTGCTTATATGTGCCAATTTTACTTGCTCGGACAACAATTTTTGAATATCTGACCACAAATTTTGTAAATTGTAAAACGCAAATTTTGACCTAGAATCCGTGAAATTTAACGCTGAAAATTCTAATTTTTCAAATATTTGTCGCAGTTTTTTGCGGTTTTGAGGCAAATTTGCAAACTTTGTAATTCTGTAAAATTCGCCGTCATTATGGTAATATTCCGATAATTCGGGATGATTTTTGCATAATTCCGCAAATTTTTCCCGCCGCAACATTATTGGAAAATAATTTATTAAGTCAAAAATAAAATTCTTTTTTATGCCACGCCCAAAAAGCCCTGGCAACCGCATAATTAAAGCATCTTTGTGCAAATTGCGAACTTCCTGTTCCAAAAATAAGCGATTACGTCCGTAAGGCGTTAAATTCGCCGTGCTGTAAGGCGTATCTTCGTAGATTGCTTGACCGTTCGCCGATTGCACCACATCAATGGTTGAAATAAGCACCAATTTTTGCGGCTTTATAAGATTTATATTTGCCAAAGCGGCTTTTATATGAAACAAGTCTTCCTCTGGAAAACTGTCCGCCTTGAATTTTTCGGAATATATTCCGCTGTAAACGCATAAACTCGGTTTTGTACCATGTGCTGCCTCTATATTTGCCGAGTTGAAAACTTCAAATTTATGCTGGGCATTCAAATTTTGCCCAACAAATCCTGTATAACCTACTAAAATCTCCATAATTTCTCCTTTTTGTAAATTTCTAATTTGTCAATTTTTCTATTGATTTTACGATATATCTCTGGCGTTCGAAAACTAGTCGTAATATTAGCGATAAATATTTAATTATCATTGATAAAATTGTGAAAAGTCCGAAAAATGCTCCAGAAATAAGAAACATCATTGTTGTATATCCAGGTTCTGCAATTCCGTTAAAATACACAATTACCACATAAATAAGTGAAATTACAGTTAAAAACATCATAACAAAAGTCAGAATTACAGCGGTTTTATAGGCAATATTGGTAAAAAGTAGCAAACTAGAAATTGCCGTATCATAAGAATTTTTTAGCGGAGCGTGATGTTTCTTATCCGAGTTATACCGCAAATACGCCATTTCTAAACCGCAATTATTGTACAATGCCTTTCGATAAATTGGACGCGGCGACATATCATAAATTCGATTGATTGCACGGCGTGAAATTATGCGAAAAGTTTCATTATTTAAGCTGTTTTGAGTACCAGAATAATGATTATAAACTGCATAAAATAGCCGAGATGTCGCACGAGTTGTACCGTTTCCACATGAAACAATGTCAAAACCTTGCAAACATTTTTCATAGCACTCTTTTATGAGATTTTGAGGATAATCCATAAAAATATCGTCAAACTCAAATACAAAATCTCCGATTGCTAAATCCAAGCCAGCCAACATGGATTGCTCTAATCCTTGATAAAAGCCAGTTGTTATCAAACTTATTGTGCAACAAAAAACTTTTTGCGAAAATTTTCTTATCAAATCGGCACTCTTATCGATTGACGAATCGTTCACACAAATTATTTCAAAATTCTCAAAATTTGCATTAAAAATAGCGGATAAAATTGTCAAAAATTGCTCAATTTCTCCCTCTGCGTTGTGAACGTACGCAACCGCTGATATAAATTTTTTATCTTTATTTATCATAATAGCACCTCTTCTAATTCATAAACCGTGTTGATTTTCCCTGACAAAACGCTGATAAATTTGGGTTTGTCGCTGTATTTTCTGATAAAAGTTGGGCGCGAGTCGTCAATTTCTGAAGATTTCAAAATAGGTTTCATGGAATATAGAGAATTTACGTATTCAAACGCAAACTCATTTCTTAAATATTTGCGTGCCAGATTTGCCATATATTCCCAAGCACTCGGCGGTTTTGCAGGGCAATTATTACAATTTTCCAAGTTTTGTGGACTGCAAGCGGCATTTTCATTTTGGCAAGCAAAAGTTGGCAACGTTGAAAAACTAGAATTATGCGGCGTAAAAGTTACTGAAGTTAGCGAGTGCAAACCAGTTTTTCCGAACGGCATTAGCGAGAAAAAAGCACCGTCCATTACTGTTATCCCAACATTTTGCAAAGGTTTTTCTGCACGTACTAAAACAATTTCGCATAACTCATATTTGATATTTATCGGTTCGAATCCCAGTAAATTGTGAATCTGATTAACTGCCGCATAAGTTGTATTTAGCAAAAATTTTGTTGCATATTTTTCAGTGTTTTCGCCATTTTTACAAGTTTTAGTTATCATATAATGAGAATTTTCAACCGTTGCAAATTTTATTCTGCTGTTGTAAAATATGATTATATTAGGAAGTTTAGCAATTTCTTTCAAAAGCCAATTTTTCAAAATTTGTGCATCGTAAGTGTACTCGGTTGTGATAAACGCACCATCGCAAAGATTTTTCTTAAAATACGTTGTGGGCGAAATTCTCGTGCAACGAATTTGCGAATTTTCGCAAAATTGCTGAAATTGCTCGGCATTTGTCCAGCTTAAATTTTGGCTTGTAGCGTAAATTTTTTCGAATTTATTGTTGATACAAAAATGAAAATCTCGGTTAAAGCGGTCAAAAAAATTTCGAGATTTCGCCGCCGTGGAAAACGAGCGTGGATAATGATAGCCCATATGCACTCGGGCTTGATTGACATAACTTGCACGTGAAAAAGCGGCGTTTTCGCATTCTAAAATAAGCACGGTTTCGCCACGCTTGCCGCAAAAAAGAGCCGCATAAAGCCCATAAAAGCCAGCTCCAAGGATAATTTTATCAAATTTACGCATTATATTTCCCCCTTAAATTTTCCCATAAAATCCGCAAAAGTAGGCAATTTTCACGCAAACCCGCAATTTTAGTGGGCGGTTTTTTACCTTTGGGATATTCGCGTCGCACAGGAATCTCGCAAGTCGCAAGCCCCAACTGATTCGCACGAACGGATAAATATGCAAGTAGTTCATAACTAACAAAAATATCACGAAATGGCTTAACTTGCGGATGCGTGATATATTTTTTTGAATATGCACGAAATCCGTTTGTGCTGTCTGTGAACCGCTTTTTGGCTGTCAACGAGATTATCGGTGCATGAATCAATCGCATCGCAAAATAGCGGATTTTCGGCGTGTTTTTCGCAACGCCGTCCTTGACAAATCGGCTGCCCTGTACAAAATCCCAACCGTCATCCAGTTTGCGGGCAAAATTTGGGACATCTTCAATGCTATCTTTGTTGTTGCCGTCCACCGTGATAAATCCGCTGTAACCACGCTGTAACGCCCACCACAAGCCCATTCTAAGCTGTGCGGCTTGTTTGCCCGCTCCTGTTTTTGTCAACAGCGTATTCACGCCGAAAGCCGTCAACATAGCAAAATCTGTACAACCGTCCGTTGAACCGCCATCGCAAATAATGATGTCAACAACGTTTTGAACATTCGCCGCCAACGCTCGCTGTAATTGCGGTTGCAAGCGTCCATTTTCGTTTATGATTGGGATTAACAAGCAATATTTGGCACTTTTGGGAGCAAACTCTTTGCAGGAAAAATTCGGCACGCCCTCTAAATTGGCAAAATTGGCAAAATTAGAAAAATTCATGGTAAACCTCCTTTAAGTACAAAACGCTATTTTTCACGGTTTCAAGGTCGGTTTTGCTCATTTCGATTGAAACAAAATTGATATATTTTACACCTGATAAAACTGCAAAAATTTCTCTATGAAATTCACGTTTTTTTGGAACAGCTAGCAACGTCTCGGAAAAATGCACGTGATTTATCAAATACGAATTTCCCCGCAAAATATCGGCGTTTTCCGCATAATATAGCATTGTTCCTAAATCGATGTTGACTTTTACGCCAGCGTTGCCTAAATTTTCGCAAAATTCAAAAGCGGACGGCGTTGTATTTATGAAATTTGTGTTGTAAATTGGCGGATTTGGCTCAATAGCAATGCAACAGCCGATTTTATGGGCATAATTGCCAATTTTGCTAAAAAAATCTTGTGCAATGGCTAAAAAGTCAGTTTTTTGGGGATTTTCGGCGTTTTCGTTGTTATCGGCTATTTCAAAAAAATTATTGGGAATCTTCCTATTTTTTGGACATCCAAAAACAATGTTGACACAATTTATATTAGCGGCAAAATCCACGGCTTTTTTGGTGTATTTTAGTAAATTTTGGCGTTCGGCGGCGGTCGAAAATAGCCTATCTTCCAAGCCGTACCAAATCGACTGTATAGAGCAAACCGCCAAATTATAGCGTTTTAGCGAGTTGACAAAAGTTTTCGCCTCGGTTAGCTTATCATACGGTGCATCGCCGAAAAGCTGCGTTGGAGCTATTTCTAGCCCAGTAAAGCCGTTGTTGCTGATAAATTGGTACATTTCCTCGTCATAGGGCGAATCCCAGGCGATATTGGATATTGACAGTTGCATAAATTAGTCCTCCTGCTGTGATGTTGGCAATTTTGAAATAGAAAAAAGCCAAGGTTTATTTTTAGTTGCGTGAGAATGACGATTTTTGGCTTGCGTTGAAATTGCATTTGTGTTTGAAAGTTTGATAATTAGATAATATCACAGTTTTCGAAAGTTGTAAATATATTTTTATAAAATTTTTCAAATTTTACATAAAATCATAATAAACAGCGTAAAACGTACAATTTTAGCCTTTGAAATATATTTGAATAATTTCAAAATAAGTTGCTGTAGAAAATGCGGGCGGATATTATCCGCCCCTACGATGGTTGATTTGTAGGGACGAATATTATTTGCCTGTCCGATAGGTGGGTTCGCTCGTTTTTACCTATAATTGCCTATTTTTAACTTCTTCAACGATAAAAATTCATTCCAAATAAAACCAATAAAAAATGCGGGTCAAGGGCGCGCGCGTCCTTGCGGGTTCGGGCAGAGCCCGAGGTTTTTTTATTTTTTATTTGATTTTGCTCGTAGACCGCTGTCTAAAATTCGCTTGCGTATTCGCAAATTTATTGGCGTAACTTCTAGCAGTTCGTCTTCTGTGATAAACTCTAAACATTGCTCTAAACTTAAAATTTCGGCAGGAACAAGCCGCAATGCGTCATCGCTACCAGATGCACGAATGTTTGTCAACTTCTTTTGCTTGCAAATGTTGACTTCCATGTCGCCACTGCGGGCGTTTCTGCCAATTACCATGCCAGCGTAAACCTTTGTACCTGGCGTTACAAATAGGCTGCCGCGCTCCTGGGCGTTGTACATTCCGTACGGAACAGCATCGCCCGTCTCAAATGAAATCAACGAACCTTGCGGACGTTCGGGAATATCCCCTTTGTATTCGCCGTAACCGTCAAACAGCGTGTTCATTATGCCGTTGCCTTTTGTATCGGTCAGCAATTCGGCGCGGTAGCCAATCAAGCCACGTGCGGGAATGCGAAACTCCAAACGGCTGTAACCGCCCTTTGCAACGGATGTTTTCAGCATTTCGCCGCGCCGACTTCCCAATTTTTGAATAACAACGCCCATAAATTCTTCTGGGACATCTATTGTAACAAGTTCCATTGGCTCGTGGCGTTTGCCGTCAACCTCTTTATACAGCACGGCGGGTTTCGAAACTTGAAACTCATAACCCTCGCGCCGCATTGTTTCTATTAGAATAGAAAGATGCAACTCGCCGCGCCCAGAAATACGAAACGTTTCGGTGCTTTCTGTGTCTTCCACTCGCAAACTTACGTCCGTGTTAAGTTCTCGGTAAAGCCGTTCGCGTACTTGCCGAGATGTCAAATATTTTCCGTCTTTGCCAGCAAACGGACTGTCATTTACCATAAAATTCATTGTCAACGTTGGTTCGGAGATTTTGCTGAATGGCAACGGCACAATATTATTCAAATTGCACAAAGTATCTCCTATTTTTATGTCGGGAATGCCCGAAATTGCTATAATAGAGCCAACTGTTGCGGTTTGCACTTCTTCCTTGTCAAGCCCCGAAAATTCGAATAACTTCGATATTTTTACGGTTTTGTGCAAAGTTGGCTCGTGAACATTGATTATTGCCAAATTGTCGTTTGCGTTTACCGTGCCGTTCACCACGCGACCTATCCCAATTCGCCCCAAATAATTGTTGTAATCCATGTTGTAAATTAAAACTTGCGTTTCTGCGGTAGAATCGCCTTGCGGTTCTGGGATATATTGCAAAAGAGTTTCAAATAGCGGTTTCATGCCCTCGCCGCTGTCGGTGGGTTCGATGGCTGCCCACCCTTTTTTGGCGGATGCGTAAACAAACGGAGAATCTAGTTGCTCTTCGGATGCCTCTAATTCTAAAAATAGTTCCAAAACTTCGTCAACCACTTCCATTGGACGTGCCTCTGGACGGTCAACCTTATTTATGCAACAAACTACAGGCAGATTCAAATCTAGTGCATTTTTTAGCACAAATTTTGTCTGCGGCATTGGACCTTCAAAAGCGTCAACCACTAAAATAACACCGTCAACCATTTTTAATACTCGTTCAACTTCTCCGCCAAAATCGGCGTGCCCAGGAGTGTCCACTATATTTATTTTTACGTCATCGTAAATTACCGATGTATTTTTGGCAAGAATCGTAATTCCTCGCTCTCTTTCCAGGTCGCCAGAATCCATTACGCGCTCTGCTACAACTTGATTTTGCCTAAATGCTCCGCTTTGCCATAAAAGCTGGTCTACAAGCGTTGTTTTTCCGTGGTCAACGTGCGCTATTATTGCCACATTTCTATTAGATTTATAAGATTTACCAGTTGACATTTAATTTTTCCCACTCTCTTTTAATTTTTTGTAGGTATTTTGGATTTTTTGCGTGTCAAGTGTACTTTGGAACATTAAGCAGCAAATTGCACCTAACAACCCAAAAATCGTGATTACCGTAAAATAAACATTATAGCCGCTTTGTCCGCCAAATGTGTCAAACATTAAATTAAGTAACATTGGTGCTAAAATATCTGGCAAGTATGCAAACATAGAAATATAGCCAATCGTAATGCCAATGCTTTTGTTACTTATGTTAAGATCGCCGATAAGCGACCAATATATGCCACGTATACAAAATATAAAAAACGCAGCAACTATAAGAATACCATAAAAAAAGTGAATAGACAAATATGTAGGCAAAACAGCAAACAACATTAAACAAAGAGATGCCATAATCATGGAAAATCCTAGCACTTTTGTTTTAGAAATTTTAGATGCCAAAATTCCGCCTAAAATTCCGCCAAACGGTCGCATAGCAATAAAAACGAACATAATAGCCGCAACATCCACAGAGGACACGCCGAAATTTACCGATAAATGTCCACCTATAAAAAATTGACTCCAAACTACAAAATATCCCATAAAAATTATTGCACTTAAAATGTAGACATTTTTATTTTTGAAAATTGAAACAAACTGCAATTTTTCGGATTTATTCAGTTGAGAACCGCCATAATCCTCCTCTAAAAAAGCCGCAACTAGCACAGCTACAAGCAACATAACCACGGAATACATATATATCACGGCTTGCAAGGCTGTTTGGGAATCCTCGCTATTTTGTGCAATCAATCTAGTGAAGAAGAACAAAGCAACGGCGGCCAAAATTGTTTCCACAACACCTCGTCCGCCGTCCAAAAGCCCAAAAAATACGCCCTCTTCATTAGCTTTAGAAAGCATCTTGACAAGTTTCATATGTGCCGACCAAAAAGTAAATACCGAAAAAAAGCCCCAAATACAGAATATCCAAACAACATTTATAAAGGTTGGAATTTGCGCAAACCAAACGCCAGCTAATCCTGTGCAAAACAGCGAAACCACAATTAGCCATTTTGGCGAAAATCTGTCGCTTAAATAGCCGCTCGGAAAATACCCAACGGTAAACGCTAATCCCAAAAACGTGTAAATCATGTTTAATTGCGTTATGTTCATATTAAACACTTGCAAAATGGTTTCTTGATAGGCGGCACGCAAAAAAATCAACGGATATATACTTCCTGCAGCGATTATCATTATTATAAATTGTATGTAACGATTAAATTTTTTCATTATGTCCTCGGGTTTCTTTTGGGATTTATTTTAACGCTTTTTCAACCATTGTTTCATATTTTTAGTTTATCATTAAAAAATTTTTTTGTCAATTTGTCTTTTTGTCAACCTGTTTATTTCTGATTTTCAAAAAAACGCAAAAAAAATATCTACAGTTAGAAAATGCAAGATATTAAAAATTTTACCTATAAAAATTACATAATATAAATTATTTTAACCAAAAACAAAACTTGCATAAATAAGACACAGCCAATAAACTAATAATTGTAATTAGCACTCAACAAGCTAGAGTGCTAACAATTTAATGGGAGGTAAAAACACTATGAAACTTAAACCTTTATGCGAC
>JGI24700J35501_10930161_pt1 | contig 11799 bp, 8 predicted proteins | sample TergutTh196P1_FD_35501 | JGI IMG/M metagenome (IMG submission 35501) | reverse complement strand
CAGTATTACTGATAGTGTAGATACTGACTGTAACAGCTGTAAGAGCAGACAGTAACAGTATTACTGATAGTGTAGATACTGACTGTAACAGCTGTAACAGCAGACAGTAACAATATTACTGATAGTGTAGATACTGACTGTAACAGCTGTAAGAGCAGACAGTAACATTATTACTGATAATGTAGATAATGACTGTAACAGCTGTAAGAGCAGACAGTAACAGTATTACTGATAGTGTAGATACTGACTGTAACAGCTGTAACAGCTGTAACAGCAAACAGTAACAGTATTACTGATAGTGTAGATACTGACTGTAACAGCTGTAACAGCAGACAGTAGCAGTATTACTGATAGTGTAGATACTGATGTAACAGCTGTAAGAGCAGACAGTAACACTATTACTGATAGTGTAGATACTGACTGTAACAGCTGTAACAGCAGACAGTAACAGTATTACTGATACTATAGACACTGACTGTAACAGCTGTAACAGCAGACAGTAACAATATTACTGATACTGTAGACACTGACTGTAACAGCCGTAACAGCAGACTGTAACAGTATTACTGATACCGTAGATACTGACTGTAACAGCTGTAACAGCAGACAGTAACAGTATTTCTGATAGTGTAGATACTGACTGTAACAGCTGTAACAGCAAACAGTAACAGTATTACTGATACCGTAGATACTGACTGTAACAGCTGTAACAGCAGACAGTAACCGTATTACTGATACCGTAAGTACTGACTGTAACAACTGTAACAGCAGACAGTAACAGTATTACTGATAGTGTAGATACTGATTGTAACAACTGTAACAGCAGACAGTAACAGTATTACTGATAGTGTAGATAGTGACTGTCTAACTGTTGCAGATATGAACAAATGTTACTGCAGGCAGATCAATTGGCAGCTACTGGAGGAAGAGCAGACCGAATATCAGAATGATATTGGCAGTCTAGTACAGGTAAAAAAATCCACCAAGCGCAGGAACTAACTCCTCAAACAATACTTATTCCGTGACAATTTTATAAGAATTTCCAAAGAATATTTTGCATAAGGCGAACGTTCTAAATATCAAAGTCTATGGTCAAAAATGACGTATTCTCTTAAGGATGTCTCATAACAGATCGAATCAGGAAGAATGTGATATCGATATAAGTGTATATCATTAAGTCCTCTTACACTAATTTCTCACTAACCAGCCTAATCCCTTAAACTCCGCCTTCGCATTACTGAATCCTTGGCACGAAAGATGAAATAAGCTGTATAAATGGTGCAAAGCACAACACCGTACCTCCAGCACTCAAGCACATGCACACCGTTACATTGCAATATGTGGCCTTTCTGGCTCTAACATTTTTTCCACATTATCTCATAAACGAAACAATTTTGGAAAGAAAAGTTGCTGAATAGAAAATGTGTTTTGATTTCCTTTAAAAATTTATTCCGAAATATTTATCATAATAAGAAGAACTCACTGAGATATTATCATTAATTTTCCAAGCCTTCGTGTAAAGTATGCGTTATTCTTGTTAGATTTGGAATTGTCTCGAGAGATTCTAGAGAATTAATTAAATTTGATAAAAATCCGTCCAGTGGGAGCCGAGTTACTCCTTGCTGACAGACATACTGGCAGATATCAGAAACAAAGTAGACAACCTTCTAAATTTTGCCGAAGTACCTAACAAGACAACACTCCTAACTGTATCGTAATTCTTCTTGAAATCTGTACATATTTCATACACTTCATTGCCTTGTTACAATTCTTTCTCGAGTATTTGATGAAAATAGATTATGTTATCCATCGTGATCGGTAATGTCCAATTCCACACTCAAAATTTCGAATTATTTCGTCCACGTGTGCAGTTCACTCGTACAGAACATGGATTGATAATACTGTCTATGCACATGATAACAGTGATAAGCCTCGATATTAAGTATAGTCAGTCCCTCTTATCAATTAATGATTAACAAACATTCAAGATTTCGACACTCATTATGTGTTCCTAGCACGTGTTTAAATTATCATGTCCTAAATTAATGTGAAATTATCAATTTAAATATCCTTCCATAATCAAGGCAATCCGCAATGCTGTCCCCAATAAAATACACGTTCGACAAATTCACACTTTCCTACGCATTATATTCAGAACCTCTGTACGACGGTAAACAGAAACCAGGGATGGCGTTGAATATCACTGCAGGTTTCGCAGCGACTTAATTCATAGACTTAAAATTTCATGGAAATTTTAATGTCTGTCGTCTTTGCTTTAACAATACAATCTCCACTATTTCGTGTGAAAATTTACAAGAGCAGTTTAAAAATGTTACATTGGCCAGCAGTAAAACTGGATATGAATTATATGAGCATTGATATGTACTGCTGAAGTGTTTCTGTATCTACGTGAATACAATTTGGTATTTGACCTAAATTAATCGTATAGCATTTGTGGAGATAACACAACCACATTTCAGCTTTCAAAAGATCTAACCTCATTTTTGTCCATAGTATTTTATGAAGTATTGTCCGAAGGTTTTTATTTATTTTTGCATTTAGAAGTTTAAGATTTCTAGCATCAGTTCCGGTCTGTCATGCATGGTACAGCTATAACCAGTGGCTAAGACTTTATGTTCAGACTATCATTATCTGGCAAAAATTGTTGAATGCTGCAGTTGGCATTATAGTGATGTTATGCGGCGTATCATAAGCAGCCTCTGTGTACTTATTGATAGTGTTGTGACATTGATGTATCTAGTCCTTCTCAACATTTTGTAGGTTTCCATTTGTAATGTTGAAATATCTTCCTCCATAGAGACCTGGATGCTAAATTATATAGTTGTGTGGGATTTTGGCTGTGGTCTGTGTCATTTGGAATCATTTATTCTTTTGAATTTGACCATTGTTAAGTATTGAAAATAAAAATTAAAGCAGAAAATTTTGGGTACATAATCCTTGCCCATGTTGTGGCAAATGATTAAGAGAAAGCCTATTCGGGCGATGCAAACAGGAAGAGCTGTCTGGAGCATAGTGGTTGAAAATATATTTTGTAGTTAGGCCCAAGTCATTAGGTGCCTGCTTACTTACTCATTTACTTTTTTATTCATTCAATCCAAGTACATGTGGCCATAGCCCAAAGGATATAGAACATGTCAAAAATTCATATAATATATATAAAAGGCAAAATATATAGAGTGCGTGAAAAAGAAAAACAATCAAAAATTTCACATAGCCAAAAAAATGCATGCCAATTTTGAGAGAGAAAATACATACAAGATCTATACTGATACATACCAGCCTAAGTTATAAGGTTTAAAATGGTGATCAAATGAGATAAAGTTGGAAATGATGAGAGACTATGACATAAAGTAGCAGTCTAAATACATAAAATATATGTTGACTCTAATAGTTATATGTAAATTGTCATTTCAGCATGTGATTAAAATAAGACAATGTCAATAAAAACTACAATTTAAAAATTTTAAGTTCTATTGTAATTATAAAATTTATTTAAGCTGTAGAATGAGTGGGAATGTAAGAATTCTTTCAAGGTTTGTTTGAATTGTTTTTTAGTCTGGAGAAGGTTCTTTATATAGGAAGGCAGATTTAATGTTTTTTCCAAGAATGGACCGATCCTCTCCCTGAAGCATTATGCTTTCATTTTTATGTAAATCATGAGATAATAGATAAAGTCCAAAAAGTTGCTGATTCTGAATGGTAAATGATGCTTTGTGCAGTGCACATTTGACTCTAATTTGAGAAATTAAGGCCTGTTGCATTTCACCATGTGTAATAATCCTTTCAATGGTCCTGTAATTATATAGCTACAGAATAATATTCCATCAGTGTGCGTGTATATGAGGCTGACAGTAAATATCATTTTAATATATTTTCTAAAGGAAGGAGAGTCATAACTAACTAAAACTAATCTCTTGTAGTTGGATGAACAGACATAAGAAGCCTTCAAATAAAGGAAAAAATATTTATTTGAATGCATGTCTGTTGCCGAAGGTGCCTTCTAAAGAACATTTTTCAAAACTCGCCTCTGGCCACTCCTGCTGTTACGTTTGTATCACATATTGCCTTTGCTATCCTAGGGGTTTTCATAACAGGTAAATAGCACTTAATTGGGAGTACCAGAGAAATTTACGGACCATTGTCAGTAATTTGATTTTGCTAGTTGAAACAGGCATTATTCAGAAGTAGTGCAAATTTCATAACACATAGTTTTGATTTTGCTCTATTACAAAGTGGCACTAGTAAATAAGAAATATGTTCATGTCCCCCCCATGGAGATCCGAACTCTGGACCGTCCAGCCTGTAACTTTTCCACAAAATTCTATGTAAAATAAGTGTAAAATTTTGAAATGTTTCTTTTCAGGTATTGATCACCACGTGGTTTCTGTTTATTATCTAGCCATACGGTATTCTAGGAGCATAGAGGTATACGTATTTGGTTAAATAACACAACAAATCTTTAAAATATAATTGGTATTTTAACGATTTGTTGTTTTATTGACTTAAATACACACACCTCTATGTTAAAACACAACGGGATGGCATTCATTAAAATTTAAAAATTCTAGGAGCAGCTCATTCCAAATTTCAAATTTGTATTTGAATACCGCCTGAAATCAGCAACCATAGTAAATCAGATCTTGATGAAATTAAAAAATGTGTTACAGGCTAGAAATAAATTTAGAGGGCATTTATACCTTATATTTTACTCAATATTGCTAGGGTGATTACTTCAAGAAGAATGAAGAGCTGGGCTATATATCAGGACACATGGGAAAATGAGTAGTTTATTGAAAGTGCTGAGCTGAGAAGAGTCTATTAGGGATTCCTGGGCATATTTGGGAGGATAATACTTAAACATATATTGAAGAAAGTAACGTGACAGAGAAGGCAATGAATCTGACATAGGATAGTGTCTTATGGTAGGATTTGTGAACAGAGTAATGAATGTTCAGTTCTTTAACAGCAGGGAAATTTTTGATGAAGTACAAACCTAACCTAACCTACCCTAACCTAACCTATAATGCTGACTATAGTAGGTACTGTAATTTTTGCTTTAATCAGAAAGTAACGAAGGACAGAATGTATGTCAATCAGTGCATATAGAAATGGCAGATTTTAAAAGTTTCAGTGTCACAAGAAATTGACAGCAGGTCAGCATGATGCAGTGAGATGGAACAACACAGTGAATTTTTCTTTCAGTGTGGCGGTGTAGACTGTTGTTGCAGCACTAGCAGAAAATGATATACTGCTAGTTGCGGTAGACTTTTTTGAAAGATTAGCAGATATGAAACCAGAATACTAGGCACATTATATAATAAGATGTCTGAAGTGGTAGTAATTCTGAATTATATTCAGTAGTGCCCAGTTTGAATCTCAGCTGCGGTACCTACTGTCCAGGCTCATCTCTTTCGTGGTTTCCTCAGTTCTTCCAGGTACACACTACGATTATACATTAAACAGTTCGAAGGCCGTCCCGTCCACATTTGTTCCCTATCATCCATTCATTGGACACTTTTGTGTAAGTAACTGGCAGGATAATTAAATAAACTGCATGGTTTGTAATTTAATATTTAATTGTGGTTTCAGAGAATCATGCTGCCCCAAATTTCAGGGTCCACCTGTGGATCTCAGTCAGCACCTCCAGTGTCACATGCCCATAACGTGACCACATCTTTCCCTTCCACTTTGATCCTAAAGATGGAGTTGGCATATTCCTTTGAGACACTTGTATCCATCTACATTGACATAAGTCATAACCCAGAAAACCATATTTAAAGAATACAGACAGTGTAAGCATACCTGTGCTCTTTGGTGTTCACTGCACACACAGCTGTAAGAATAACGCTGTACGATATTCTGTAGCTAACTGTTTCATACGTATATACGTTGTAGTGAAGTGCTGGCCAATCCTGCTAAACACGCTCTTGTCCACTTGCTGTATGTCTCATGCAATCAAAGACTTCATCTTCAGTTCTTTTTGATAGGGGAGTCACAGGTGACAACCTTCATGGGCTCCATATTTAGAAGTCCAGAAGTTCATTGAATAGGATTATCATGGTCATTCTTTTGCCATGGTGATATTCATCCAAGAATTTTATGTGTATGTGTTATGTTGGTGGTGATGTGCTGGCATAACTCAGTATAGTGACTAGGCTATGCACTGGAGAACTGAGGAATCCTGGTTTGATTCCTGGCAGGAGCAAGATATTTTTCTCTACTCCAGAACTGTCCAGAACAGCTTTGGGACCCACCCAGCCACCTTCTATTAAGTGGGTGCCTGGTGTGTTCCCTGGGCTAAAATGGTTGGTGAGTGACACTGATCATTTAATTCCAACTAGCATTGAGGGTAGGAATGTGTGGTGTTATTCCTCTCCTCCCCCTTGCGCCTTTATGGCAAGCATCCGGACAACTTTACCTTTATGTTAATGGTTTTAAAAAAAATTCTGCATACAATTTTTGAATATTTAACTTAATTCGTAATTGTGGTTTGTATTGTAAGTTTGTAATTTATTATTACTCTTACTTGGTAGTTTTGAAGCAAATAATAGTCAGAACTGAACATGTTTGGGAAATATTCTCTTACAGGCTGCATTGTGAGATAAGATGCATAAATCATGATGCTTCAGAGGAGTTGATTGTGTGTAGCAGCTTGATAAGATATTAATATGTAAGCTACTTCCAGGGTCAATTTCTACTTGTGTACATGCAGCTTATCTCTTTGTACAGATCTAATAAAGGTGGGCACCTGTATGTACAGCACTTGAGCTGCCAGAAAGCTGGTTTTAGATCGATCATTTTAGAGTTGGAAATCTTCACAGAAAATACATCATGTGGTGTGGAGATTTGTGAGGAACATCCACCACCGTCAGTGTAAAACTGTGTTAGGAACTTTCTCCAAGCTACTGAATGTTCGTGTAAGTATTTGATGTTATATTTCCAGAAGCTGCTGGAATTAAACAGCATCATGTCTGTCAGAATTAGAGGTAACTTCTTTCCTTCTAACCTGATGTGTTGATATTAGTATTAAGAGCAGTTCCCAGAAAACACAGGCCTGAGCCTGCCAAAATGTGCCTTAGGAATTGCTAATGTATTTACAACAGAAGCTGCAGGGGAAGGGGAATGCTTTTTCAAATTATTTGCCCAGGGACTGAATCAGTTATCATACCTGGTGGACAATTCAATGTTAAATCATTAAGACAAGTCTGTTTTGCTTATACCAAAGTTAACAAGGATTCTGTTGGTGATAGACAAAGTGAATGAAAGTGGCAGCAATTGGCTGCAGAAGATGCTGTTGCAGGAGGATATGCATCAGGTGGCAGGCATGAAAACACTGATTTTGAAAGATATCTATCACGTCTTAAGAAAAGAGCTGCAAAACGAACTATTTTCATCTAAGGTGTTGCTATGTGGGGGAGACCAGAGATTGAAGGGCATATTATTTGCAGAAGTATGTGATAAAAATTCATTCAATTAAAAAAAGTCACGCAGGCACTGGAGATGTTATTGGCTATCAGCTGATAAATAGTTCAGGCTCAAGATCAATGGACGAAAATGGCAGCTGCTACAATGACCCTCAGTTGATTCATAGTTTAATTGAAGGGTTGTGTCACTGTTCCAATGCTAAATAAGACAGCAGCACCCAGCAAACCAATTTACAGTTACATAATTTAGATTTCACAAATCCATTATTGGAACTAAGTAGAGTTGAATATGAAATTGTTCAGTGCAAAACAATACAATAAAAAAATTCGATTGCACGATACAATCTTATCGTAGTCCACCAGCTGTGTACTGTTTACAGTCTGAGTATTACATATTATTATAATTTGATGTTTTTTCGACCGTGCATTAAAGTTGGTTGAAGAAATAATCCTACATTATTATAAATTATTGTGTCCAAAATTTTACTTATATACATAATTTGAAGTCAACTACTTTTTGTGCCCTTATTGGTGATGTTTCCTTCTTTAAAAATTTGAACTCTTCTTTTTAGAAGTTTATTGAAGGCCTTTGTATTTTCACGTAGTTTTACAATGTGAGGAGGAAATTTGTTAAATATCCTTATTGAGGAATTACAGACATCCTTTTGGACTGAAGATATTCTTACTGATGATAAATGAAGTCAGTTATTTGTCTCATATCTCTGCTGTGATTTGAAATATTAGTTTGATACTTGTCAGGATTTTTAATGACAAATATCACCGTTTCCAGAGATATATAACTTTGGTACAGTAAGTATTTGTAATGTCTTAAATTTCTGTCTACAAAATGTCCTTTGTGTTAATCCCAACATCACTCTTATTTTTTTCTTTTGCTTTATAAGTGTCTTATGTAGGTTTGTAGGTGAGCTACAGAAAATTATTTCAAAATGCAACAATGACTGAAAATGTTAAAAATAAACTCTCTTTAATGAGCCCGGTATCAGATAATAATATAAATTTCTCATCAAATTGCACGCTGTACTCAATTCCTTCAATAAATTTTCCATGCAGTGTCCAGGACAAATTGGTATCTGAATGCATACCCAAGAAATTAGTTGATTCTGTAAGAGTAAGTTTTGATTGTCAAGTATTAGGTTTAGGGTACGAGTTGGAGTTTTAGCCCATGAAAAGTTAATTGCAAATGTTTTATTCTTATTCAATACAAGTTGGTTTATTTGAAACCATTCAGAAATGAGTTGAAGAGTTACATTTATTGTTTTATATAAGTCATTATATTTAGAAGATTTTCCTACAATGTTAGTGTCATCGACATATAGTATGGTGTGTGAGAGTTCATCCATAATTTCTGGGAGGTCATTTATACATATATATTGAACAGAACTGGGCCCAGGACAGAACCTTGAGGAACTCCACGCTTTATTGTCTCCCAATTTGACTGAAATCAGTGGGATGCTGTGCAGTCTAAGGATACTCGCTGTCTTCTATCATGTAAGATAGATCTAAACCAACTTAAGACTATTCCTGTCACCCTGTTGAATTCCAATTTAGACAACAAAACCTCACGAATCACACAATCGAAGGCCGTTGTTTTGTCACACAGAATGCAAGCAACTTAGTGTTTGTTATTCCATCCTTCAATAACAGAATTAGGGAAACAAGCACATTTATCCCTTTTGGAGGGTATTCAATCACAGAACAACCCAGGGGAAGGATTAGCATCGCACCCTGTTAAGTCAGATGCAGCCAGTCCACAGCAAGTGTCTCTGTTCTTGTCACAACCAGAGCATCTAAAACAAGGACCAGAGAAGACTGGAAGTGCTTCTGAATCGAAAATACATCAAGCAATAGATGGTCAAAATTTAAAAGAATGTAACCTGAATGATCTTTTAATTAATGCTGCATGGTTTAGTGCTGAGGGTAAGAATGTGTGGAGCTATATTTTCAGTGCCCCTTGTGCCTTTATGGCGTGAATGTGGACACTTTTATTTATTTTATTCTTTATTTATGTATTAAGAGTATTCCAAAATCCATACACAGGAGTTCATCCAGTGGATATAGGAACAGTTCAAGAATAAGAATAAGTACTCATAATTTGGCTCTATGTAACAGAGAGCCTGTCACTAAGATTGGTAGCCCAGAATAATTAATATAATGGTATAAATTTAGAACAGAAAATTCAAATTAAATTATTAAACACAAATAATTACAAATTTACAAATACAACTTCAAAATAAATTAAAATATAATATACTGTACACACTTATAAGCTAACTAAAATACATACAAACTGCGATATAAAGTTTATGTTTTTATTAGTGTATTTAATAAAAATTGCACAAACAATGTTTTGGAGTGGTTAATTTATAATTATATTGTATATTGAACGTTTTTAAGTTAGGTTGGATTTTTTCGTGGAAGCTGTGCAGGACGTAGTAGCCAGAAATAAACTTGTATAGGAAAGACAACAATTCAGAATGAATTGTCAGATAGGATAATGTACAAAATACCATAATGCTTGACAGAAGGGCACTGTAAGTAGCAGCTTGATATTACATTAATGCGTAAACAACTTCATACTTGAGTACAATTTGTATGCATGCTGCTTATCTGTTTGAACAGATCCAGTAATGATGGGCACCTGTACATACAGCACTGGAGCTGCCAGAAAGTCAGGTATCGGATCGATCATTTGCAGGTAGGAAATCTTCACAAAAAGTAAATCATCATGTGCTGTGGAGGTTTGTAAGAAATGCACACCACCATCCATATGAAAATGTGGTAGAAAGTTTATCCAGACTTGCTGGCTGTTTGTGTAAGTATTTGATTCTAAATACAGAGAGGTTGTTGGAATTAAACAGTGACATTGCCATCAGAATTGGAGATAATTTTACAAGAAGTGCTGATATTAATGTTTTGAGCAATGACAGAAGGAAATACAGAGCTGAACTCCCGAGGTGCTTTAGTAATTCCTAATAGTTTTGTAATAGGAGAAGCTGCAGGGGGAGCAGACTGCTTTTTTGACTCAGTTGCTCAAGGAATGAATGAGTTATGTATGCCTGGTGGACCGTTTAATATTAAATTATTAAGGCAAGCCTGTTTTACTTATGCTGACTGTAACCAGTGTTCTATTTATGATACCCAAAGTCACAAGACATGGCGCCAAGCAATTGAAGAGAATGCTGTTGCAGGAAAGTATGCAACAAACAACAGGCAAGAGCAGGCATATTTCTACAACTATATGGTAAATATTGGATTAACAGCAGCAGAAAGTTCAAGTGCTATATGGGGGAGACCAGAGATTGAAGGGCTTATGCTTTGTCAAAAATATGGGATAAAATTACATGTGATTGAAAACTTTCATTCAAGTGGTCACGAGGTTATTGGCCATCTGCTTGTAGATAGTTCAGGTTCAAGGTCTCTGGATGAATATTCTAGCCTCTACAATGACTCTAAAATTATTCATATTTTAAATAAAGCGTTGTGTCATTTTGTTCCAATACTACATAATACATCAGTATCCAACAAACCTATAGAGAAAGAAGCACATTTATCACCTTCAAAAGATGTTCAGTCACAGAACAACCCGACAGGTGGATTAACGTTACATCCTGTTGAGTCAGTTGAAGCCAGTCAACAGGAAGGGTCTCTGTTATTGGCACAACCAGAGCATCTAGAACAAGGTTTAGTGAAAGTCGAAAGTCCTTATGAAGAGAAGACCCATCAAGCAGTAGATGAACGCTATGTAATAGAGTGTAGCCTAACTGATAAGAGCACATGGTCTGCTTTTGTTGCTAAGAAAGAAGATGCTGACTTCAAAATATTAAGGATAAGAAACAGTCCAACAGTGAGTGCTGCCTTGGATTTTATGCAGCAAGCAGAATTTTTCATTGTGATAGAGGTTGCTGATTGCAGTGAATATCCCAGTAAAGCTGTAGAATGTTTGGCAGAAGTTCTTGATAAACAAAAGCCTGTGATTATCCAGTGGGACTTCATGGGTTCTGCAGAGCACTTAGTGTTTTTTAAACAAACTGGACAAACTGCTTTCACCCCACTACATATGAATTCAGCCAGTTTGTTTAACACCGAAGAGGAGCTAATTCTCGAGCTGTCCAAGCAAGGGAGTTTTAAACTGCCACTTTTACTGAATGCCTTAAAGCTAGGTATTGGCGGTCAGTTAAATGGAGGTGCATTAGATTTACTGAATGTGAGATTAGATGTGGAACGGGAAATTGACACCTGGCGTTTAATTGACTATGCTGCCAGGGATGATGATAGTCTATCACTAAGGTTTTTACTGCTGGTCGATTGGGATTTATCGCACACAAATGGAGAC
>JGI24700J35501_10930163_pt1 | contig 11803 bp, 10 predicted proteins | sample TergutTh196P1_FD_35501 | JGI IMG/M metagenome (IMG submission 35501) | reverse complement strand
CCGTATTCGCTTGCGATTACAGGGGTTCGATTAGAGACAGCCTGTTAATCGGCTGCAATGTGCTGAAACAGCTGAAATTTTTAGTCGATTCCAGCGACAACGAGTTTAATTTTACGCAAGTTTTCGACAAATACAACTATTATTTTGACGAAAACAACGCTTACCAAGAGGTTTTAGTCGAGGAAGAGGAATAACAAAATTTTTTCGCAACCCCCTTGACTAATCCAGTCAACCAATATATAATATAAACCATACCACTGACCAATCCAGTCAACCAACAGAAAGGAGCAACCCCATGACCCCAAAAACCGCCAAATTCCACGATCTGCCCACCCTCAAACGAGACAAAATCCTAAACGCCGCCATGAAAGAATTCCGCTACGGCTACAAAAAAGCGTCCACCGACGCAATCGTACGCAACGCCGCCATCTCCAAAGGCCTACTTTTCTTCTACTTCGGCACAAAACAAGGCCTCTACGAGTTCCTGCTAAACTACACGACCAACTTGCTGCGTTCCGATTACTTTGAAATGCTAAACCTCGCACATCGTGATATTTTGGAGGGCTTTTGGCAGATGTCCCTACTAAAACGAGACATTTCCTACCGCTACCCCTACATTTACGACTTCATCAAATCCGCCGACATACACCGTGCCGACATTCCCACCGCCGAAATTGCACAAAACCTACTACAACGTCAAACCACCGTCCTAACGGAACTATACAATGCTTGCGATATTTCCCTATTCCGCCCAGACATCGACCCACAAAAGACATTCAACCTAATCTACTGGTCAATCGACGCATTCATGGACGATTTCGACTCAAAAACGCCCAACTGGGACAACGAAAATTACGATCGCTTTCTACAAGAACTGCGAGAGTACCTAGACATTTGCAAAAAATGTTTTTACAAAAATTAAGACCTTGGGGCTCTGCCCCAACACCCCGCAAGGGGGCTTTTCGTCATACCCCCTTGACCCCCAACATTCGCTATTTTTTGTTACCATGGACTTCCGTCAATCGTTTCAAATTTGTAGCAGTTAGGCATCCCCACGAGCCAAAAAATGACGAAAGTTGGGGTCGAGGGGGTATGACAAAAAGCCCCTTGCGGGGTGTGGGGCGGAGTCCCACGGTTTTATATCTAAAAAGGAGAAAATTTTATGAATAACGAGAATTATGAACCACCAAGTATGGATAGCACCGAAGAGGCTAGTGTTAATAAGCCCATAAGTCTGGGCTTTCTGCTGAAATTTTCAGCACCCACGATTGTGTCAACGGTGCTTATGAGTGCCTTTGGTATCGTGGACGGCGTGTTCGTCATGCGGATAATCGACGAATACGCAATGTCGGCGACCGCACTTGTTTGGCCGTTCCTGATGTTTGTGCTGGCACTCGGCTTTATGTTCGGCACAGGCGGCAATGCCCTTGTCGCAAAGGAGCTGGGCGAGGGCAAAACCGTTCGTGCACGGCAGAATTTCACGATGATTGCTGTCGTGGCGGCGGTGGTTACGGCGGTGCTGTCGGCTGTCGGATTGCTTGCACCCAACTTTATTTTAGGCATTTTGGGCGTAAATCCAGAGGTTTTTGACATTGCTATGGAATATTTTGTGCCGATAAGCTGGTTTTTGCCCGTAATCACGCTGGGCGTGGTCTTCCAGCAATTCCTCATCACGGAGGGCAAGGCACATTTGAGCATGATTGCGACAATCATCGGCGGCTCGCTGAATATTGCACTCAACTGGCTGTTTATCTACTATTTGCAATGGGGGCTGCACGGTGCGGCGTTGGCGACCAGCATCGGATACACGATTCCTGCGGTCTTTGGGGTGTGCTACTTCACGTACAATCGCACGAGGGCGGGCGGCTTGATTTTTTTCGTAACGCCGAAATTCCGCCTGCGAGCACTCGGACAATCCGCTGTAAATGGGCTTTCTGAGATGATAACGATGATGGCGGGCTCGATAACGGGCATTTTTATGAACAATATTTTGATGGACATCGAGGGCCCGATGGCGGTGGCGGCGAGCGGCATCATGTTCGGCGGCATGGGACTGATAACGAGCCTATTTTTTGGCTATATTTGGGGGATTGCGCCGATTATCAGCTACAATTTCGGCAAGGGCGATTCGGAACGGCTGCAAAGAGTGTTTCGGTTGAGTTTGGCGGCGATTTTGACGATGGCGATTGCGGCGGTGGCAGGCAGTTTCGCCTTCACCGACCTAATAATCGGCATTTACGTAACGGAGCCGACGGTGTATTTTGAGGGAATGTGGTTCACGTTGCCGGTGGTGGAAATGGCACACAGTGCGTTGCGGATAATGAGCCTTGGGTACGTGTTTATGGCTGTGAATGCGTTCGGTTCGGCGTTGTTCACGGCGTTGAACAATGGCGTGATTTCAGGGCTGTTGTCGGCGTTGCGGACGTTTGTGTTTGTGATGTTGTCGTTGGCGGTGTTGCCGCTGGTGTTTGGGCTGGAAGGCGTGTGGTTTGCGATGCCCGCGGCGGAGGTTTTGGCGATTTTTGTTACTGTGGGGTTTTTGGCGGTTTATCGGAAGAGGTATCAGTATTTATAGAAGGAAGGCGAAAAATATGGGCAGTAAGGTAGAAATAGCGTACAGCGGCGGAAAATTGGTCGGCGTGATTTTGGGTTGTGTGGTCTTTGTGATTGTGGGGATTTTTCTTGTGGTGATAATTCAGGATTTTGTGGCGTTGTTGGTTGGAATAGTGGTGCTGGTATTTTTCGGCGGCTGTGCAGTGGTAGCGACCGTGAAATTTTTCAAGAATCTGCACCAGCCAGCACTCGTCATTGACAGGCTGGGCATCAGCGGCCCAATGTTGCTGATGCCCATTCCGTGGAAAAATATCACAGGTTTAGAAAAAATCCAAATACATGGGCAAGATATGTTGATTGTGAAAATTAGCAATCCGTTGGAATATATTGAACAGATTGAGCGACCGCTGTTCCGCAAGCCGCTTGAACTTACGTTAAGTAGTTATGGTTCGCCTGTTTCGTTGTCAGCGGTTACACTGAAGTGTAGCCAGACGGAGCTTGAAGATTTGATGTTTGAGTGGTGGGAGAAATGTTCAGGGTTGTGATGATGGGGATGTGGCTAATATCACTGTCATTAACTTAACGCATAAATTGCAAAAAAGCGGAATGGGCAAGCCCATTCCCTACATTCAAATTGTAGGGTCGAGGCTTGCCTCGACCGTCCTTGGCACTAAGTTAATGACAGTGGGCTAATATCCGCCCCTACGCAAGTGTTAGGAAATGTTTCACCTCAACCGAAAACGCCGAGGTGCAATTTTAAGCAATATGATTGTGCCGAATCCAGAATATATAATCCCCGCAACCAGCCAAGCTATAGCAAAGGATAGTGGTTCGATGGGCATACCCGTAAAAAGAATTGTAAGTGCGTACACAATCCAATTAATTACGCTGTATAGCCAGCTTTTGCCCCTGCCATCCGAGTCGTACGGCTGTATGACGTAGTATAGAAAAAGGTCGTTAAATGCCAAAATTAAGCCGATTATTGTCAATGTCGCAAGGAAAACGATGGCGTATTCCAAGACCATATATCCCCAAAGCAACCACAATGAGCCAATCGTCGAGAACGCCAAAATGCTTGTTATCAGCAGGTTAAATTTGGCGAGTTTGGCGAAGCGTGCCTTGAATGATGCCAAAATAACGCCTGCTTGGCGGTAATATGGATAGTGCAGCATATGTATATCGCAATTCACAAAAATCGCCCCCGTTACTATTTTGCCCATAGATGCTAGATAGGTTATAAAAAGGAACACGGAGGTAAAATCGAACAAATCCGCTAAATTGCTGTATTCAGAGAAAAATATCTCTCGAGGGGTTCTGTTCAGAAAGAGGGCTGCAAAAGCGGTAAAGAGCAGCACTCCAAGCGATAGAAGTATAGGCAAAGCACAGCGTAAGAGCATCTTCCTGAAAAATAGTTTGCGATGTCTTTCAAAAAAGAGGACATTCAGGTAGTCGAAACCGCTCCTGTGGCTGTGCTTGTCGTTCGTTAGATTGGTCGAGTCTACTCCTGCAGACCAGTCCTTAGCGGATTCGTGATCCGAATCCCAGCTCGCTGTGGCTTTTTTGTATTCCTCAGCCCAACCCTTGTTTCGGTGTATATTTTCAACCAATATATCAAAATATAGCGGGTACTGCCCCAAATATTTTATCAAAAGGAATATTGCCAAAACAGACGCAATTACTGCCAAATTGGCGTATGGAGACAGGAATAGTGCGTTAAAATCAGGAACGCCCAGGAAATAGGGGACAACAAGCCCCAGCAAAACGAAAAATATCAGCAAACCAAAAGAACCCCACGCAGATGTGGCAAAGTGTATGCCCTTTCTAAGGAATAGCGATAAATTGAGAAATTCCGCAAACAATCTAAACGCCGTGTATACAGTCAAAGTAGCAAAAACTGCCCAAAATGCTACAAACACGCCATCTAACAATATTACAAAGCCAATAAACAACGCAGGGGCAATTATAAACCAATCGGAAACTCTATCCGCCAAAATACGAGATTTTCCGTATTTTATGGGGTTTGTTCGGAAAAATACTACCATCGTCTCATCATTTCTCCAATGCTCAGCACCTACGATGACGGCGTTTACAGGAGCACCTATAAAGCTGATGACAAACCATGCCACAAGCATATTGCCCACAATATCCGCCCCGCTAAACAATGCCCTAGGTTCGCTATCGCCGAACACATCAAACAAACTATCAAAGAGACCCAAAAAACTCAACAAAAGCCCAAAACTGTACAGAAGCCCCAGATAGAGGAGGAAAAATCCAATCTTTTTGGAGACGACAAAGGAGAATCCCAAAATCAGAGCCGCAATCTTCACTCCCTCATAATCATGCATTTCGCTGGAAATTAGCCGCTTTAAGCCTGGCAGCCTTCTCAACAGATACAAAACCCTATTTGCAGCATTGGCGAAGCGGATTCGCAGACTCAAAAAGATTAGCTGAAAGAGACCTATCGTGTTAATAATCATTTCTTGCCCTCCTCTCCGCTACGTCATCATTATACCATGGCAACTAACTAAAATCAAGGATCGCCTTAGGGGATTTCCCGACAATCCCCGCCTCGAAAAAATTTTTTGACATATGGTGTTGCAATTTCAACATTTTTTTAGTATCATATATATTGAAGATTTGTTGTTTCGACTTACCGTTGCAATTTAGAGAGGAATTATATGGAATCGGACAGTTTGTTTAGCCTACTACTCATTTTTGTGATGGTTTTGTTAGGCTCGTATTTTTCAGCGACCGAAACTGCGTTTTCCGCATTAAACCGTATTCGAGTGAAGAATATAGTGGATGAGAACTCAAAAAAGTCAAAAAGAGCGGCGTTGGTATTGCGTTTGCATGATGAATTTGATAAACTATTATCTACACTACTTGTTTTGAACAATGTAGTAACGCTCGTGGCGGCTTCCATCTCCACTCTGCTTGCGATACGATATTGGGGCGATATGGGGGCTACCATATCTACTGCGATGCTTACCGTAATAATAGTGTTTTTTGGGGACATAACGCCGAAAAGCCTATCGAAAGAGTCGCCCGAGAAGGTCGCTATGCTTAGTGCACCGCTTTTATACCTGCTCGTTACCCTGCTTTCGCCTGTAAACTACATATTCATACAATGGAAAAAATTCCTGGGCCGCATTTTCAACACAACAAGCGATGAAACAATGACCGAAGAGGAGCTTATTTCATACGTAGAAGAGGCGCAGACGGCAGAAATACTAAACGAAGACAATCGCCAGCTGGTTACGAACGCAATAGAATTTAAAGACCTGAAGGCAATCGATATACTGACACCTCGCATCGATTTGGTGGCAATTTCAGTTGATGCGGCAGAAGAGGAATTTGAGCAGCTCTTTTTGGAAAGCGAGTTTTCGCGCCTAGTTGTGTATGAGGAGTCCGTTGACAACATAATCGGCGTGGTGCATATGCGAGATTTTTTCAAATATAAGTCGAAAAGGCAAATGCCCATGAGTTCGATATACACACAGCCTATGTTTGTAGCACCATCCACGAAGTTACCAGACCTATTCAATTTTTTGCAAAAGCAAAAATCGCATTTGGCTGTGGTAACAGATGAATACGGCGGCACGGCTGGAATAATCACTATCGAGGATATTTTGGAGGAATTGGTGGGCGATATTTGGGATGAGAGCGATGAAATAATTGTAGAGTTTGCCGAGCTTGGCGAAAATCGCTATAAAGTCATATGCTCAGCCTACTTAAAGGATTTATTCGCATTTTTCGACCTATCCATCGATGAAGATGCCGAGTCCACAAGCGTAAGCGGTTGGATTATGGACAAACTGGGCAAAGTCCCAGAAGAAGGCGATACCTTCCTATACGAAAATTTGACGGTAATAGTCCACAAAACGCAGCACAGACGTGTTTTAGAATGTATTATAACCGTAAACGACACCACCGAAACCACCGAACCGCCCGAATAACCGAATAAACCTTGACATCGCAAAGCAGCGAAAAAAGAAACAAAAAATTAAAAATTTGTCCACTTTTCAAAGTGGCGGACAGACGGTCTGTTCCCAGGTCTGGGGCAGAGTCCCAGAGTCCTAAGGAGGGGATTTAGTTGGATTCTTTGAATATAACTGGCGATATGGCGGATAAGATTAGAAATAACGTGAAAAAGGGCAAAAAACAGTTTTCATGGAAATTGACGTTCCCAAAAGGGGTCGCCTTGGACGAAATGAATGAAAACGGCATCATGATTCTTAATCGAAACCTGAAAAGGCTGCGGACGGAATTTACCATAAATACGGAAGAAAATGCCATTTCGATTTCACCGCAAACCCCTTATAAGGCTGGCTGCGAATACTTTTTTTGGGCTAAGTACAAGAAAAAGGAAATTTGCGTGGCTTTTACCATAGGCACAAACCACGAAATGCAAACATATGACCATAAAACCTCAATGGACAAACTAACCGTCCGTTTGGAGGAAGAGGCTCAAAAAGCGGCAAAAGCGGACTCCGAAACATCGGCGGGGAGTGCTGAAGCCGCAGAGACTGTAGAGGAAACACAATGAGAAGAAAGAGAAAAATCCCCATTTTTACACTAATGATTGCGACGGGCGTTGCTATGTTTGTATTTTCGCCGCATTTCTGGCTGTATGATATTAGCGTTCAGGGCAATTTGCAAATTGATGCGGAGACCATAATAGAGCTTGCCGACATAGGCGAAACGAATTTTTTCCTGTTCCGCCCAGCCGCCACTCGCCGCAACATTATCGAGAACCATTTTATTGAGGAAGTCAACTTTGTCCGCACTCTGCCAACTTCATTACAAATAACGGTTAGGGAACGCTTTTTGAGCGGATACATCGAATATTTGGACGGGCTATTCCTGTACATAGACGAAAACGGCAGAATCTTGGATATACGTTCATACATGGACGAAGAAAAGCCGATAATAACGGGCTTACGTTTTTCGCAGGTGCATTTGGGCGAGCTGTTGAGTGTGGAAAACCCCAACGCTTTTGCCCCAGCCGTTGCTTACACCGCCCTTATAAATCGCCACAACATTCACGGCGTATCGCAAATCGACGTGTCCGACCACAACAACGTACGTTTACGTCTTTACAACATAGAGGTTCAATTAGGCGATTTAACGGGTGCTAACGAAAAGATACTAACTTTACGTGAAATAGTAGAAGAATGGCCAACAATACGCCAAGTACGCGGCTTTCTAGACCTAAGCACTCTCGGCTCAACTTACGTTTTTAGGATACTGACTTGAAGACCGTGGGGGCTTTGCCCCCACACCCCCACCAGGGCACGCCCTGGACTGCACATTTTTTGGGTTTTTTACTAGGATAAGCCCAGTATTTCAAATCGCTTATGACACTAAAAAGAACGCAGACGGATGCTCCGATTCTGGAGAGGTATTCGCAAGGTTAAAAAACGAGGCTAAAAAGCGCGGACGGATACTCCGATTCTGATTAGGGGTATTCGCGAGGTTAAAAAAAGGAGGTTAATTATGATAGATATTGATGTTGCACAGGCTGTAAAAGCTAGAATTAAAGTGATAGGAGTGGGCGGAGGAGGCAATAACGCAGTCGATCGTATGATTGAGGATCAGGTCGAAGATATTGAATTTATCTCGGTTAATACGGATTATAAAGCGTTAAGTAAATCCAAAGCCCCGACACGCATACAAATAGGCGAAAAATTAACCCGTGGATTGGGTGCGGGCGGTCAACCTGAAATTGGCAGACGTGCCGCCGAAGAAAGCAGGGATGCTTTAAGCGAAGCCATCGATAACACAGATATGCTCTTTATTACAGCTGGTATGGGCGGTGGCACGGGTACTGGTGCCGCTCCTGTTATCGCAAGCATTGCCCATGAAATGGGAATTTTAACGGTCGCCGTTGTTACTAAGCCCTTCAATTTTGAAGGAGGCCCTCGTATGCGCCACGCAATGACGGGCATTAGCGACTTGCGAAAATATGTGGACACCCTTATCATCATTCCAAACGAAAAATTATTGGAAATCATTGACGACGATACGTCGATGCTAGATTCTTTCCATAAGGCAGACGAAGTGCTTAGACAGGGTGTACAAGGAATTAGCGATTTGATTTTGAAAGAAGGCTTAATTAATCTGGACTTTGCTGATGTGCGTACGGTAATGCAAAACCAAGGCGTGGCTCATATGGGCGTAGCTCGTGCCTCTGGCAAAAACAAAATACAAATTGCAGCCGACATTGCAATAAAGAGTCCGTTGCTCGAAACCACGATAGACGGTGCCCGCTCCGTGATTATCAGTTTTGCGGGTGATGCGAGCATTGCATTAAAAGACATAAATGCAGCTGCCACGGCAATAAAATCCGCAGTTGACCCAGAGGCTATAATCATCTTTGGTGCAACGATAAACCCAGACTTAAAAGACGAGGTCATGGCAACAGTTATCGCTACTGGACTTGAGGAAGATAGTGCTTTTAGAGTGCCTAAAAAATCGCTACCTCAAAGTGGCCCAACCGAATCCCCCGAACCCGAAACTCCCGAAGCACCCCCAAAACCAAAGGAGGAGCTTGCCCCCATTCGTAACGAAATCGGCGACAAACCCATCGATATTCCCATATTTTTACAAAGAAGGCGCGGATAAAAACCAGGCGGTTTTTGAAATCCGCCGCCTATGCGGACAAAACCAGACGGTTTTTGAAATCCGCCTTTATAGAGCTTTTTTTGCTGTGCTATTGAGTCTATTCATCTCCAAAAAATGCAACAAAAGAAACGCCAAAAATCTGAAATTTTCAGCTGTTTCGGCTATTGCCGCCGTTTAGACGCACGAAAGGGGATTTTTAAGGTTTAATTTCGTTATTCCTATCGAGCAGCAGAATCGTTGGTTGGTAGTCGTTCGGCACAGCATCTACATATTGGAACGCCATTACAATTATCCTGTCGCCCACAGTAACAAGCCGTGCAGCCGCTCCGTTTAGGCAAAAATAGTTAGGTTGGTCCGTTTTTATGACATACGTCTCGAATCGATTGCCATTGTTGATGTCAACGACTAAAACTTTTTGATATTCGCAAATCCCAGCCTTTTCCATTATGTGGTCGGGTATTGTTATCGAACCTTCGTAATTAATGTCCGCAGCAGAAACCACGGCACGATGAATCTTTGATTGTAGTATTTCTATCATTCTCTAACCTCGTTCTACATTAAGCCATCCGTTTGCCATCGCTCGAAAGGGAGATTTTTGTGATTACAAATCGACAACAAACAGCTTAATTTGTATTGTAGCATAACTTTTTTGGTGTGTCAATCAATTTGAGAGCACCCACGGAAATTTGTTTTTTCTGGTCAATCCAGCGAAAGGGTTTCCTCGCAAATAATTCTACACTTCTTACCAACAAACGCTATGCCAACCTTAACAAGCCGCCCTGAAAAATCCTCTCCATAACGCTTGGCGGTTATCTGCTCCAAGGCGGACTGTGCATCTTTCCCCAAATTTTCGGCATTTTCGGAAGATTTGAGTTCAAAAATAAAATTCCCCTCAGCTCGTTCAATGAAAATATCGAACCGTCCATCGCCGCTCTCTCGGTTGGAGATTGGATATTTCCGCAAGGTATGCCCGTCCGCACACAACAAGCCCAACAAAAATACATGATACAAAACTTCATGGGCTTTCTCCCGCTCCTCGCCCCGCAACCCCGCCAAATCATGGTGGGATAGGCGGTCGGTTATTATCCGTTCCAAGTCCTTTGTGAATAACGGCAAATTATCGCTATTCTCGAATATCGATCGCACCTGACTCGACAACACTCGAAACACTCGTTTCAAGATAAAATTCTTCCACGCCAACATGAGTTCAATGTTCGGTATGGACATTATCGCTTTTATGGTTTCGCTGACCGTCTCGCCCTCCGCTCGCTCCACCGACAAATACCCCGCCTGCACAATCAACGAATAAAAATCCTCATCGCCAGCCTCATGCGACAAATCCATGAGCGAGATGCGTTCTTCGATACCCATACATAATTTTTCGCCGCTTAATAGCCTTGTAATGGTTTTTCGGCGGTTTTCGTTGATTAGTTCGGCGATTGTGTCCATTATTCCGCTCATCGCCCAGTAGCATTTGTATTTGTTTTCGTCAAGGAACGACATGGTGGAATACGTGTTGTAAATGGGCTTGCCGTTGACCATGATGCCATTGTACCAGGTTTTTAGCTTGGCTTTGTCAAAATCAAAGAGCGTCTGCAATTCGTCTACTTCTTCTTCTGTCAAGCCGTAATCGTCCGTGTAGGTCGTATCGTTGAAAATGTCAAAGATTTTTATGTTATTCAGCCCGCTAAACAGGCTTTCTCGTGAAATCCGCATTACGCCTGTGATTAAGGCTTTTTCTAAATAGGGGTTATCCTTGAAACCTGTCGAGAACAGGAGCGTCTCGTATTGGCGTATTTCCTCGTATTCGGCGGTTTTGTAGTTGTCCATTAGCATTTTGTCGTATTCGTCGATTAGCAGATACGAACGCTTGCCTGTCGTTTCATAGACTGCTTTTGTTAGATAAAACAGACCTTTCGCATCTGAATAATCTTTATCTGAAATATAGCTTTCCACTTCCACAGAAAGGTCGTTTTTGTCGCAATATTCAAGGATATAATTTAGAACCGTGTGAAAAACATCCTTTTTGTAGGTTTGAGGGGATAAACTCTTAAAATTAAAATAAAACACAGGCGAAGAGTTCGCATATTCCCAAACATGGCTGCTTTCAACATAAAGCCCCTTAAACAACCGCCGATTGTCAACCCTATCCGTCAAAAAACAACGTATCGTATCCATGTTAAGGCTTTTTCCCAGCCGCCGCTGCCGTGTAATCAACTGCACAGAGCTTGCCTCTTCGATAAAATTCTCAACAATGCGCGTCTTGTCAATATACAAATTCTTTCGCTCTATCATCCGCTCGAATGACGAAGTGCTTAAATCTATCTTTTTTGGATTGCCTACTAACATTACATTTTCTCCTCACAAATAATTTTACATTTCTTGCCAAAAAACGAAATGCCAACCTTAACAAGCCGCCCTGAAAAATCCTTGCCATAACGCTTGGCGGTTATCTGCTCCAAGGCGGACTGTGCATCTTTTTCCAAACTTTCGGCATTTTCAGAAGATTTGAGTTCAAAAATAAAGTTACCCTCCGCTCGTTCGAGAAAAATATCGAACCGTCCATCGCCGCTCTCTCGATTGGAGATTGGGTATTTTTGCGTAGTATTACCGTCCGCACACAATA
>JGI24700J35501_10930164_pt1 | contig 11807 bp, 5 predicted proteins | sample TergutTh196P1_FD_35501 | JGI IMG/M metagenome (IMG submission 35501) | reverse complement strand
CATTTTTTGTGCATGAGATACAGAAAAACTTCTGCTATGATGTGTAAAAGTTTCGTATTATTATGACAAGATATACCGTATTTTTAGAATTTTTTTTTAGTACCCTTAAAATACGCCGGCAGGGGGGATTTTAAAGTTTAAATGTCGGCCGGACTGAAAGTGTTAAACCTTTTCCAGAATAATTTTCTAATGAGCAGCAAACTGGATATCAAGAACATCTCCTACATAGCTTCCCCTTTGGGTAAGCAGCATAAAATATTTGCTTCATGGAAAACTGGGGGGTTATGTAATGATGCTCACTTGGATTCTAAATCTAAAATGGAGCGTCATGTTGCACTGCCTGTCATAATCCTATTCCAAATGCCTGTATCAGTATCAAATTTATCATCATGTCTGTGCTATTGTCAGGTCAACCTACACACTGATTGTCTGTGCAAGTTAGCTGAAAAATGTGCATGTTAAGGTCATTATGCAGAACACAACCATGCTGACAATATACAAGTGGGTTAACACCTCCAGAATGAAGCTGGGTTTTTTACGTTTTCTGCCTTTACAGAAATTTCCATGTTTTCAGCACACAACCATAAAAAAATAAGATAAATAACTATAAGTAAGAAAAGTTACCTGTGTAAATGAGCCTGAGAAGTGATTACAGTTCTTGTTCATAAGGTGATAACGGTCACCACGAAAATCTTTCCCAAGCTCTGCAACTATTCTCTTTACATCATCTTCAGTAAAATCTGTGTGTCCAACATGAACAGACTGCCTACAACATAAAAAAATGACAAAACATAATACAAAATAACTTACCTCCATCTAGTGCTGAGGTTAAGAATGCATGCAGCTGTATCACCATACCTCTCCATGCATGCATGACATGGTGTCCACTTATGCACAAGAATATCTTTAGTTTTCTACCTTTCACTACTAAACATCACAAGAAGAGAAGGATCATGACTTTATATCATTCAAGACACATCACTTGACATAACACAATATAATAAAAGTGTTGAATAACTTCTTTTGTTATACTCTGTTTCTAAAACACACTGCAAAAACCACAAAACATTATAAACCACCCACCAAATTCAACATTCATATTTGTTCCTCCCATTAAAGCTGTATGACAGACCAATATAAACTCCCCAGCTTCATCATATAAACCACAAAATACATGATAACATAAAAAATTATACCTAAATTGGAACTGCTCTCCAAGTTCATCTGCATCTCTTGGATTTATTTCAAATATACCAGAAAATGGAAATGGGTGTCCACCATAGGCATACTCTGTAACAAAGTTCACATAAAAACAAAATAAAAAGCACAATGAAGATCTTACATTATTTGATCATTTGGAAGATGTAAGTTATGCAACAGCAATGGTTACAGAATGTAGATCACAAAACTCTCCAAGAATATTTCACAGAAAGTCATAACCCTTGCAATGGCAATAATACTTTTACCTGTGCCATAGATTTCTACTCCTGAATGGAAGACTCCCAGTCCAAGTGATGTTGTATATTCATTAATCCAATACTGGAAAAGAGTAATGCATATTAAAGAAGAGCCCACAAATGCGTGTATGTTTATCTTGTTATGCAGCAAAAGTTGCTGGTTGACCTGCAGAATAGGTGTCCTTCAGATAATACCCATTAACATGCATGTGTGCACATTCTTTGGAGAGAAAGGGGGATTTTAAGGTACATCAATGTCTATGGCTACTTGCACACACACAAAATTAAATTTCAACACTCATGTCTTATGCTGAGGAAAAATTAATACATATATATCCAGCTGTGTACATATGCCAACTAAAACACTGGTTCACAACCCACTACAAGCACAGCCTTTTGCCAGTCACAGTGCATGTCGATTCTTATCATAACCATAATGATGGACGTGGCATCCATCTCTGAAGTGGTGAATGTGAGCTGTCTAACGGGGATGTCAGACTAAAAATATCCAGGATTCATCCAACAAAAATCCAAGTCAGGCACAGCAATATTCAAACTTCACCCACTAACAGCACTGACCTGCAACCTACTCTCGGTGAGGACTACATAAGCAAAGCAGACTGCATGTCAACTCATTTCATAACCTTGATGATGAAAGAAGAATTGGGTTCTGAACACACTGATGTATTTTAACCACCCAACATGGCTGTCAGCCTGAGACTTCATTGACTTCTGTCGCCATGAAAGCTTTAAAAACATAAAACATAATATGCCAGACATCAAAGCACACAATAAACTAAAGGTTGTAAGAGTGTCAAAAGAAAGTATGAAGACAAAACTGTCAAAATTTTCTAGAGGTTAGGGACACCTGAATATATAAAAACTGTGTGCACAGAAAACAAAGGAATCAAATCACTGTAACTACCTCATCAGAAGTTTTACCCATCCCATAAATGCAGCAAGTCTGTGAAAAGCTACCTGCAATGTAGCAGCCATGCTACCAACAGTCACTGGCAAATGAATACTGTATCATGCATTTACATAACTGAAATATGAGATCAGGGGTGCATGAATCCTGGATGCTTGGTTATCCAAGTGACTACATTATATACTGTGGTGTGTTACACTTTCAATATAATTACTGCAGTTCTCTCTCTCTCTTCTATCTCTAAACTCCCTGACCCAAACACACACACACACACATGTGTATAATATTCCAAATAAAAGTGAGGTTTACAGGGGACCCCAGCATTGTCGGTGCTCAGTAGTATGGAACTTAATTTATGTTATCCTTCTAGCAACAAGAATTTGGAGGTGGCTCCTAGATTTTGGAAAATATGTGGACCCCTCTATGAAATTATCTGTTGTGCATCCACAGCAGTAATGCTGAACTTCACCACACATCAAAGATATTTGTGGTGTTAAAAGCCTAAAAAATTTAGAAAATTTCAGGTTAGATAAGTAGACACATATATCTATTAAACGAATCAATGAAGTGCTAATCAGAAGTGGTAACAAGCATCAAGAACCAAAAGAGAAATGACACATGACATTACAGTAACTGGAGGTTTAACTTTTTCCGTGCCCTGCACGTTTTTTCTATGCCCGTTTTTATTTAAATAATTATTTCCATAATTTTAATGTACACTGTTTGAACACCATGAGCAGTTTGCTTGAATGTTGAAGGGTGTTGGAATATGTTTCCTTTGTCTCCATTTTCAAACAACTAACAAGCCAGATAAGCCAATGATTTTTAGGTGAGAACTGTCATGAGCAGCACAAAAAAAGAGTTGAATACAAAATCCACATGCTAGTAAATCAACCTGAAGTCAAAGCCACTACTTTGTTTTCAGCACACAAGCATATATTCCATATCATTGTGATCTTCAAAAAAATATATATATATGGGTATATATATATATGTTTGAAGACCACAATGATCTGGAATATATGCTTGTGTGTTGAAAATAAAGTAGTGGGAATAAGAACTGCAACATGTTAAGTAATAATTTTTACTCTTCCTTTAGTAGGAACAAGTAGTTATTCTGTGTTACTGAAATGCCTCTTACTGTCTTCACAGAAGTCTAAAATTTGACCCTATTCTATGCCAGTTCATTTCCAGTCATATATATATATATACTTACATTCCGTGGTTCCATAAGTATGCCATAAATACACATATACAGAGTTACAGCGTAAAATACTACAAACATTGTACAAAAATATTATAAATCATCTCACACATAAAAAATTCATCTACAGTGTAAAAGGAGTGTGTATGTAGGTACTTTCTTTAGGCTGCTTTAAATTTTGCTTTGTCATTCTTAAGGATAGTCACACTAGGTGGTTAACTGTTGAAAATGTTTATACCAGCACAGAATGTACTTTTCTTAAAACAAGTTAAGTTGGCATTTGGTCTATGAAGATGATGCTTATTCCTAGTATTAATATTGTGTATAGATAAATCTGTATGAATAATTTCCTGACTATTGATAATGAAGGTCATTAATGAAAGTACATACTGGCATGGAACAGGTAGAATCGCTAAATGTTTAAATAGACTTCAACAAGAGGTAGTCTGTGTTGTGCACCAGCCATAATTCTGATGATTTTCTTGTGTAAAGTGAAAATCTTCCTACTGTTAGAAGAGTTACCCCAAAAATTCATTCCATATTTTATAAGAGAATGAAAGTAGGCATACTAAATTGACAGTGTTAAAGTTACTGATATGGAGCATCAACATAACAGCATAACATGCTCCACTTAACTCAGGTATTGTATCAATATAGTTCTTCCATATGATGTGGTTATCAATCTGTAAACCAAAAAACTTTGTATTCACTGTCTCTTCTACACGCTTTTCTTGCAAACCAAAACGTAATGTAGAATCTTTGTTATGAATTTCATTATATTTGTTTATTTAAATTAGAACTAAATTATTAGCTGCAAACCATGTAATCATATGAATGAGAACTAAATTTGACACTGAGCAGAAATCTTCGAAATTTCTACTTGAAATTATGATACTAGTATTATCAGTAAATAATAATGGTTCTCATACAGAATTTATTTTCAGTATAAGGTCATTTATATTTATTATGAACAACAGAGACCCTAGAATTGATCCTTGGTGAACTCCACGTCATATCCTTACAAAACACTTCCATATAGTACCCTCTGATGTTATCTGCTACCTATACAATGGTCATACTCCTTTTCATTTGGATTTGCAAAAAGAAAGTTGTATAAACTTCTTGTTTCTCACACATGTAAAATATCTTGCAAACCTGACCTTCATAAAACATGTTAAAGTATTAAAGAATGGCTATCTCATTCAGCTACAAATAATATCCTCCGAGCTGGGTTTCCAAATTTCTCCACCTTCAAATTGTGCTCAATAATAAAGACCACATAAGCATCCACACAGTATAAAACAGATAACTGTTACCTTTAGACATAACATTAATGCTCTCAAATCAATATATTTTGTATATTTTCACTCTATAATAAACAACTAAATCATTTTTGGGGGTAATTCATCCAACGGTGGAAAGATATTTACTTTACAAAAGAAAACTGTCAGAATTATGGTTGGCAAATGACCCAGAACTCCATGTAGAAGTCCTGTCTTAAAAAATTAGAGACTTTTACTTTATCTGTTCCATCCCATTATACAGTCATTAATCAAGTTCACTGTAAATAATTTAGGCAATTTTAACACAAATTCATATGTACACAGTCTTAATACATGGAATAAGGATCATCTTCACAGACCAAATGTCAATCTTTATTGCTCTCAGAAAATTGCATTCTATGCTGGCATCAGAATTTTCAACGGCCTAACTCAAGTCTCACATGTCATAAGAATGAAAAGGCACAGTATAAAGTAGCATTAACACAATACTTAAAAACACACTCCTTTTACTCTGTAGATGAATTTTTATGCCTGAAGATAACACACAATACTGTATATAAAATGCTTACAGTACTTTGCCCTGTCATGATTCTGTACACTTTGCACACTTTGTATATTTTGTATGTTTATGACTTATTCCATATCCTACTGTCATTTTAACAAACTTATGGATCCACGGGAACAGAATGACATGACATGATGTGATGGTATGCATGCATGTGTTTGTGCACGTGTATGTACATACGATGTAGCGTGCACACATGTGTGTTTGTGTGTATATATATGTGAATGTACATATGTAACAAATTTTCTTAACTGAATTAATACAGGTGTATTCCATAATTACTATCCTCAGCTCCATTTTTAGTGGCAAGCAGCACAGTCATTTAGAAGCTGAAATTTTCTTAATATACTTACAGCTTACATACAAAGCATAAAAGTAAACTGTCCCTGTCCATGTCATGAAGACAAATAGGAGGACCATATGTACAGCTCCACCCTTTCTTAACCTCAGAGCTAGAGGAATTGAGCAGTCAATTACACACCCTTGCAGCTTTTCCAACAGGAAAAAACCCTGGTACTCATGGAATAGGAAGATGCATGGGCCTCAGAGCTGGTCCAGACATTTTGGAGAAAGGATAAATATCTTGGCCCTGCCAGAATCCAACCCCTGCGCCATTCAGCCACAGCCTAGACATTACACTGACTACACTATCCTGGTCCCACAGCTTACATTCTACAACTAAAAATGTACACTCACCATGTCATAAACATTAAGTATGACTGGTTCTCTTGCCATCTTGGGAATGAGCTCCTCTGTCTCCGTGGGGAAACCCAAACAACTAGGGAATGGGAGGTTGCAACCTATTCCAGAGGGAAACATTCAACAAATGCATAGAGCTCTGTAGCCCAGCATTGCCCTTGGCTCCAACAACCTATGAATGAACAACAAAATCCAGTTCACAACACTGTGTACTGTCAGTGATGTGTAAACTTACATGGACCCATTCCTCTTACTTCAAGCCTAAACAATACAATACTGTGTATGGATTTAAGTACAAAATTTGTGATGGTGAAAGGCAATACAATAATGTGTATGGATTTAAGTACAAAATTTGTGATGGTGAAAGGTGTTAAAAATATTTTGTGTTAGAATTAACAAAAATAATTTCCAATACCTCCTATGAATTCACAAAGTTAATTCCACAGTACAAACTTCAACTAGTAACCTTACATAAAACCACAAACATAAACCTGAAATAATGGAATATAAAGAGGACACAATTTGCAGTAGCAACAGATTTAATCCTCCACCAGCCTACTCAACTATCAGAACCACTTCACCCTGTGTTTTTTTTCACAGTACCATCCCGTACTTGATACAACATCTCACACTGTTTAGGTTAGACTTCTGCTGAAGTTACCTGTCTCTAATTTATTTGGGTCAGCATTCATTAATTTGCTTACATTTAATATCATGAAACCAATTTCCGTATGACGGTGGTCCACCTTACAGAAATGACACTTTATGAACCCTGAACTTAGTTTCAATTGACAATACATGGCTATCTTCTCACACTTCTCTATTCAGCACTGGGGAAAATTTAAGTACAATTATTTCAAAAGTAAGGGATCCTCCTCCAACAATATAGCTCAAACAGGTAGGCCAAAGCCTTCTAAACAAAATAATAAAGCATACACCTCTACAAAGGTGCAACCGAAGTTGAAATCAACACATACAGCAATCGACTGTCGTGAACAGCAATTAGGTAGCCTGTATAGTGAAGCATATTAGTTTCCTAATAAAAGGTGTGTTATTATATTTTTCGCATCCAGCACTAAACTTGCCAAAAGATATAAAGAGCCTTGGTCCTCTGCACTAGACGTTGCTATGCAGCAGCACTGGGTATCCACTTTCCGGTCGCAGTTTTCCAAGCCACATCAACAAAAGAAGGTTTAGGCCACTTACAATCCATAAACTGCTAGGTCAGAGTGTCGTCTTCTACACTTTTCTAAGCACCAAATTTTTTGGAACTATATATGAAGGAAAGAAGACTAGAGCACAAAATTACGGCGTAAACAGCTGCTTTTGTTAATCTAGCCGTAAGAGTATCCTGTTTACTTAAGGGTTGTGAAGCTCAGGTTTTACCCCATTCATGCACATACTCATGAAGTAATGTGACTTATTTTATTCTTTCCTTACAAATTCTTTTCAAGCTTTTCTTCATACAGGTACCGAGTCTCCATTCGTTACGGCAACAAAAAAAAATCCAGCAATTACACACACGTTTACTAAACACCGCAATGGCTTCGTTCCTCAATACTGTATCACAGACACAGATCATCTAGTATTCTGTGGTAATGCACAGTTTTCGTTCCACATCTAAATCACGGATATCGCGGATCACAGATTTCGGATTAATCCACAATCCCTATGATCAGTGTTGTGTGTGTTAGGGGTTGGGCCATGTGGTGCCGCGTCTCCCGAACTTCTTGTCTGGCGGACTCCTTTTGCGTTTCGAAATATAAACACCCAGGATCCTGACACCCTTCTTCATGTAACTAATGTCGCATGATAGGTATCCAAATTTAAAAATGTATATCCAGAACTGATAATACACGTTATATTTACAATCTATCCCTTTCAAACTGAAACAAAAAAATAATTGAATAACAGACTATTTTGATTTGAGTATAGATTCTGTCGTACCTCATATGCTACCAGTGTAAAGAATGCTGTTGTTTACTCGTCTCACACAGTCCTTTAAGTTGGGAGTGACTGTAGACAACCGACTTCTCGGGTCGGTTGCGACATCCAGTCTGTAAAGCTAGTGAGATTTTGTTGCCACATACCTTAAAAATCCAACTTCGTGCAGATTTTTTCTGGGAATGGAAGAAGTTTGAGCACCGAACATTTAGACGGCAAATCTTCCTCTGATTTGTTCTGGACAAGTAAAGTGCAAGTACAAGTAATACTGCTAGCCCTGGCATGTCTGTTGATTCATCCAATAGCAATGAAAATCAAAGCTGGATTTAAGTCCCAATACCATTTATTTTTCTATATCTGCTGAAAATTCAAATGCGGCATTTAACAGCATTATTCAACAACTGAATTGTTTCAAGTTCCTTTTTCGACTCTTCACCAAGCACACAAGTTGCCATTTCCAATGCACTTGGTTTAATTGGGGTTTCTGCACTTCTCCTACATTTGCAATAGTTACTTGCCCAATAGGAGGCCTTGGTGGAGTTTTCATTATTATTTTTTGAACTTTTCACCTTAAAGCTCTTGCAGTTTGTTAATGCCTCAAGCTTATGACTGAAAAACTCATAACTTTATCCTTACATTCAGGGTGATTAGTAGCACAAGGTATATGAAGTTTGGCAGGTTTCTATGAGCTGTTTTGTAAAAATTTGTTGCACAAGAGACATATGGTATCATGGGCAATTTTTTCATCTGTATACATAAACCCCAAGAGACAAACAAAAATCATTATACTGCTGTTCTGTATTTCTTTTTGCACTTCTGGAACTGCTGAAACTGGATGGTGACATAAAACGTTGAAATTCACTTACAATGTTGGTTACACCTGTACTTACTGCGGTAGTATTTGACTGGATACTGACATACCTCTTTTTAGTCAGTGATACACAATAAATAAATAAAAAATCAAATTAAAATTACTGTTACTGCACGTTATTTCTCCAGCAGTGCTGTAGCCAATAAAAATAAGTACTTCACATCCCTTAACACTATTTGAAATAGGACTAAACTAAACTGGTATCCATGGTGGAAGTCACAGCTAGAGATTACAAATATCTGTTGCAGGTGCAAACATGCAAGGTTGTTACTTTAACAAGAATATTTTTCTTCCTGCATTCATGTGCAGCAAATTTGTAATCAGACAGCTACGCATACATAACAACGCACTGCAAGGGTTGTTGACCTTGATTCAACTGGTTTTCACTTGCTTCGTGGGGTACAGAGGGTGTCTTAAGTAGATATTCTGTCACATGAAATAAGCAGGTCTCCAATAGAAGAATTTTCATGATTACTTTTAACAAAACATTATCTTTTTAATTAAAAAAGTAAACTTCAAAGCAGCCATTACAGAAATGTATACACGGATCCCCTGGGAACCACTGTTCTGGTGTATTGTAAAGTGTAATGCAACTTTGATGAGACCATTTATAGGATATGACGGTTTAGTCACGAGAAAACCAATCACCAGTGATTACGATAGCTCAATTAAATTCATTTTCAAAACTTCTTTTGGGATAATACTGTGTGAACTGTTATGGAAGTCTCAGAGGAGGGTTTTTCTTCCACACCCAAATTACTCGGGGCAAGATTTGATGTTTTGAAGGAGGTGAAAATTAAAGTAATTTTCTGGATTATAGCAGTGACTTTGTCTCTGGTTTCCACATATTTCAGGGAACTTCTGGTCTCAGTGCTCCAATATTTTACACGCTGCAAATCTTAAGTACAGGGAAAATTACATATAAAGATTTTTTATTCTTCCACCTCGTGGATATATAGAATAAACGTTCAGCACTTATATAATGTTAACCAACAAAATGCATCACAATGCATGGAACAAAAAAAAAAAGTTTCAGAACTTAGTCTACATGAATATACAAACATAGAAAATGGATGCATTTTCCTTCAGCATATTCTCTCGATTACAACACACTTGTCAAAATGTTCTAAAATTCGCATAAAACAGTCTTTAAAGGCACACAATCAAACTGCATTTAATTCAGCAGTTATACACTGCTTGACAATCTCAACATCCTGAAATCTTCCTTACCAGAACAGTTTTTGACTTTAGGGGATAGGTAAATGTTGGCTGGGGCAGGGTAAGGTGTACAAAGTGTTTGATCACATCACAGTTTGCCAGGAAGTACTTCACTGCAGCAGCAGAATGTGCAGGGATGTCTGGAAATATCTAGATCAGTGTAACATGTATTTAAGGAGAATCACCACATACTTTGGAAGGAAGCTAAGATGTTATATAGACAGAGAGAAATGAATTCAATGTATAGAAAATATAAGGAAGCAGCCTGCATGTCATGTTTAAAAAATCCCCTCAGTCAAACCACCACTGCAATTTTGCCCATCTGGTATCCTTCGATCAGCAAGAAATTGTCTAAATAATATGTTTAAACCCATGAAGCTTTGTAATTTTCTCTACAGATGGAGTCACTAACGTTTCAAATTTTAAATGCGTGTGTTCTGGTTCTTTGTGTTGGTGTCTGTGGTCCGATCAGTCTGAGTTCAAGGGTCTTTTGTATGGTTTTAATTTGTGTAGTGTTCCAGGCTTCATTTTTTGAGTCTTGTGGTTGTTTCCAATTTTTCTGCAGCTACTTTCCTGTTACTGCCTGTGGACTTGATCTCTTCTGAGGTGCATAATAAGTTGAGCATTTGCATGCTGTCCAGTGACTAAGAACAGCTTAATCTAAGGGGTCCAGTGGGTTAAATGCTTCCTTGCCAGAAAATGGAAGCAAAGCTGGCTGCTGAAACATGTTTTTTTCATCAAACTTTAGACAACAGATGAAGTCCAAAAAAGAAGACTGTATCAGTCTCATACACCATCGTCAAAGCCCTGTAGTGCAGAATGAAACTCTACACAGATCTGTGTCTTCCCCCAAATCTTCATAATCTGACAGATCTTCTTATGGTTAGTATGCTATGAATTGTCTATAAATTTTAGGGCCATTCAGTGGTCTCTGATCACCAGCTTTCTGGATTTTGAGCAATTTACAGCCACACACTTACTGTATTACATTCAAGATTGTGTTCCTCTCTCAACCTTTTAAGTCATTCAAAGACACGCAAAAATGATCAGTGACAGATATGGCTTTATCTTATAGGCAGGATGCAAGAAATTTGACCATCACATACAGCCCAGTCCAGGCCTGCATATTTGTAGAATATCATGTGATCTTGCTACAGAATCTGTGTCAATCATGAATTATCATTATCCCAACTCAGATGTGACGGATCTCAAGGTACAGATGCACAGTGGTTTGAATTATACCTTCATGATGGAAAGCAAAATACAGAAATAAAGTTAGTTTAAAGAGAAGTTATTCTGAATCACCATAGGAACTGCAAGAAAAATGCCAGAGCAGCCTACCCAGATTTATTCAGAATCAATATGGTCAGCTGGAAAAAATGAAGTGTCAGTGGGAGTGTCATATTAATGCAGGAAGGGATATTTTCAAAGGGGATAAAGTTCCACAAAATTTATCTCATACATAGTGTTTTAGTTAAACAATCCAAGAACTTTATGAACAGACCCCATGACCAGCTCACTGACAACAATCTTATGGCAAACTCCCTAATCTACCAGACACACAGTGCATGGTACACTGTGTTCACATTAATTAGTGTTTAAAATAATAAATAATAATAATAATAATAATAATAATAA
>JGI24700J35501_10930165_pt1 | contig 11822 bp, 7 predicted proteins | sample TergutTh196P1_FD_35501 | JGI IMG/M metagenome (IMG submission 35501) | reverse complement strand
TCAACTGGGTCCTGTTGAGTGAAGAGAGCTGGAGGGGTGCGCCACCAGTTCACATCCCACTCCTCCGCTAACCCACTGCACGAACTTTTTGGACAGATTACGTATATATCAAAATGATTCCTCATAGTGGTGTCTAAATGTGCGCCTAAAACTCTTTTATATCAGTAGGAGGAATATAAAGTAGTTATTGCATGTAGAAAACCTTGTCTGCTGTAGAATATGATTTAGTAGACATGAGATGGAAATCAATTTAGACACCTTCTTTGGACTGTTTGAAATGTGATTTTCTCTGTTCAACTGGAAAAGTTTTCTTCTCGTGGGAGCTGTCTGTGAATGTCAAGGCTGGAGCAGACTTTTATACTGTATAATCAGGTCAGGAAATGACTAGCTAACTATGTAGTACAATACACAAGTTTGACTTCCAAGCCAGTTAATGTGTGTGAAATAAAGTGTATACAATCTTTCTGCCTACTATGAACCACAGGGCAGTGATTTTCTTGGATAGGATGTCGCAGGGTACAAGTTATGGATCTCTAAAAATTCAAAGATTGGAAAATTTCTGAGTGGCACATTCAGCTGGATGAGTCAGTTTGATTCTTCTGGGATATGAATGTCAAGGATCCAGCAACATCTTGCAAGTTTATAACAGCATGGAATGCTTTGCCTGAAACATGACAGGTAGCAGGTGACAGTTACATCAGGCCAAGAACTCATCTTAGCGCAATCCACTTTCGTACTGATGATGAGGTGCAGCATGTAGTGCAAAACTGGTTGCATGAAGAACCATAAAAGTGTGTCTTGGTTGGCATTATGTGTTCATTTGAATTACCATCACAGTTCATGCATACATTAAAATTTTTCTACTAAACCCAGGGCAAGAGCCTGTTGAAACTTAATGAAGAGTCATTTCTTCCATATCTTTATCGTTTACCATTTTTCTCCTTTACTTTGCTCCTTTCATACTTTTGTCCATTAAGGTAGTGAATTAAGTTAAATTCTTATCCCTCAGATGGCACAGTTTTGAAAACAGAATTGTCACCTGTAGAAGCACATGAAAATTACTATAACCAGAATAACATAATATATACATGTATCCATAAACACAAACACAGTTAAAACTCCTTGTGCTCTGCGAGATCAAAAAAATAAACCACTTCCTTTGTGATGTTACAGTTTCTTCTGGGGCTTTCATCTGGAACTCACTTGTTAATCCCTAATGCAGAAATGATTCCTGTTACCGCCTTCAGATTGGTACCTGAAACATCAGGTGGACATATCACTGTGGATGGAGAAGATGTTGATTATGGACCAATCCAGGCAGAAATGATGCCCAGTCTTGTAAATGTTATGTCTATGTAAGTTATATTAGATGAGGTGGTATTATGAGAGAATATTCACAGTAACTGGGAGTAACATTCTCAGAGAATTGAGTTGTGTACGGTTGTGATATCATTTCATTGGCCTGACATTTGTGTATTGCTTTTGTTGCAAGGGAAGTTCAATGGCTTCCATTCACAATACTTTCTCTGTGATGTAGGTTACATTCCAAGGACTCAGTAAATATTAGGCCTAACTATTGTTTGTACACAGCAGATTATAGTATAATTTATCGAAGGTTGGTATAATTCAACATGAGTGATAATATTGCAGCACAAGGGTATATTATACCATTGACTACTTAATACTTATGTTCCTAGGCAAGAGGTCTTAGCTTTACCCATACGTACGTTGTATGATTGGACAGGACAATTATTAAAATAGTATACTATATTTTCTTTTGTGAATTAATAGCAATAAGTAGTTAATTGAAAGATTTCCTAATTCAGCTATTGTATTAAGGAAAGTAGCCTAGTTTGCATCCCATAAGAGAAAAAATACATATTAAAGAAGTTTTAAATATTTTGAAATATTGTTCTCAGAAGTGTGATACTTCTGTCCATATATTGTGATTTTGTTTAATTTTCCGCCCATTTCTCTCAAGTTACAAGAGGAGAAAAATCAAACTTTCTGCAACAAATGTCAATTAAGATAATGGTCTCATATCTCATCTCGTGGTTTCTTAAAGCGTGCGGTTCTCGTCACAATGACACAGTAGGCGAGCAAGTGAGAAACACATAAAATAATATTTTAGTGAAAATATAGAACTACGCATTACATCTTGAGCATAGGCATAACTTGAGGGGCTGAAAGAGGGGGGGGCAAATGCCCCTCCATTATTTTTAATACCTAAGAATATTTGTTGGCTACTGAGTCGAAGAGGGGCAAATAAAAAAATAGACATATTTTCTAAATGATTATTTGGGTGGTGTAAAGACAAAAAAAAATGAAAACCCCCACATTTTATGGGATGCAGAAGAGAAGCACGGTCATTTCACCCCCCCAAATTTATTGGCCAAGTTACGCCTATGGTATCGTATGGCATCTTAGCATACAGAAAAATCATACTTGTTCTTGCTGTGTCTAGCACATGACTCATGTAGTCATACTTCAGTGTTGTCAGCACACCATGTCATGACACAACACACAAATCCATTCCTTGTGATTCACTTCAATCACAAACTCACTTTCCCTATCCTTTACAGCAGGTGTGCCATTTTTCTTCAACTTTTCTCTCTTGAACTACTTACCATTACATTTTCCTTTTCTTTTGCAAGTGTGGCATTCCATGTATGGGATACTGGAGAGATGAATAACTTTTCTGTTTGAAAATGCATTTTAGACTTTGGAATGGGTGATGTTTTATCGATTGGACTCTGATCACAACAGATGGAGAGTTGTATACTGTTGCATTTGTAGTACAATTAATATTTTTAGACATGTTTCATCTAGCATTTCCTGCTGTTGATGTGCTACTGTGACATGCATTTCCTGCAAGAATTTAAGAATGCCATTAATTGTGTTGAGACTTCCTCTGGAAATAAAGTCATTTGTAGAAAATGTACTTCCATCAGCAAGCCATGGTCCAGTTCCTGCATTCAACATCCTGTATTTTAATATCTCACCAGTGTGATTTTATGAAACTCACATTGACTGCGATTAACATAGACTGTGGGCTGTATAACTTTAGAAAGTGACTAGAAAAGTGAATATGGGATACCAGTGAAATAAATGATGGAGGAAAACCAAAGGATTTTGAGAAAAAGTTGTCCCAACAAACTGCACATGCACTGTGCAGACTGGGGCTCTGACTATGGTAAACTGCCTAAGCTGTGGCACAGTCCCACTGTCACATCTGACATCCAGGGATAGAGGTACCATTACTGACATCAGTGTCTGAGTCAAAAGTTGTTAAAAACAGTGTCTTTCAAACAAACTACAAGTACATTTGTATTGATAAATTTTTTTTCAAACCTGTAACTGTATCTTACAAATATACAAAGAAATTTATGAACTGTTTGTCCCATCATGAATGGTAATTTTACATACCGATATTCACAAAAAGGAGAGATTACCGTATTTGTCACAAAACTTTCAGCCAGGTAACCAAAACCTTAAGACATTACAACCAGTATTTTATTTTCAGTACTTATCAATTTCTAACATGGCAGCAAATGTACTGTTTATGACAGCTCAAGGATATTCATGTAGTTCATAGCACAACTGTCAGATGCCAAAAATGTTTTTCCTTTAAAACTGGTTCTGTAATGTAGGCACTTTCCCCTGTAATGTTGTGCATATTCTGCTGTAGTGTGCACCTTCAACAGTAAGCAGGGCTGTAATTTTAGCCAGGAACTAGAATCATAAATTGGGCTAATTATTTACTATTTATGGATGTATGTATGAGGAAAATGAGGCATGACCTTTCACTATAGCCTCTATATGAAATGGAACATTTAACCAAGACTGTTACAGTTATATATCCTTGGGCAAAAAATGCCACAGGAAAAATCCTTACCTGTCCAAAATACTGCGTACTGACTTTTGTACTCATTTATCCAGAATTTTGAAATTACTATGCAAAAATTACACTGTTTTCCAGTCCATGTACCTCACCCAGTTCAACACAATGCAGTGTACCACTGTTGCATCTTACATTGAAACATTCTGTTGTGCGGTCAGTTACAGTATTACTACTCATAAAAACCATCAGTGTATCCTTGAATATGTCATTTGTGAGACATTACATTTTCAGTGTTGCACTGATGGCATATTTTCTGTTTTATTTCACAACACTGCCACTTGCTAAGATTATTTAGCATCAGTGTTAGATGGATGAAATATGAATGTGGAGTACTGGTGGAACAATACAAACAGTACAAAATGAAGTCCTCAGAGAAAAACTAGTCGCAGTGCCACTTCAACCACGAATCCCACATTTGAAAAAGGCCTCTGCAGTGAAAAGTCATTGATGAACTGCCTGGAGCTAGGGTACAGCTTTGATAGCGCTTATGAATAAAAACAGTACCTAGTGACACACTTGACAGTATACTAAATCGTGCGTTACTGTAGTTACATGTTCATGTATACATGTTGTTACAAGTCATACTTTTGTCACCTTTCCAGTGACAATTTTTATGACATTCATTACAGCTCACAGATTTACAGCATAATAGAAAAGTGTAATAAGTGACAGACAAAAGCAATAATAAAATGAACAATGGCTATTCTGAAAAGCCATGAAATGTAACCCTACAAATTGAGACTAATCTATACCAAACACTTACAACGTAACTGAACAAGATTTTAAAAGTGTACAGTGTGTGCTGAACAGGCACATATGGCAAAGGAATTATGAATGACAGGCCAACATCCATCCTCTTCAGGCCCCTTAGAGAAAGGGAAATGCAGTAAATAGGAAAAGAGGAGGTCATATTCTGGAGGTGCCTTACTTTAGAACAGTGGAGACAAAGAGGAAATGTAAGTACAAAAAAATCTATTTAACTTGTAGTGTGTTAAGAGCATGTAATAACACACACAAACATAGAACTATACAAATTTGCTGTAATAATTTACAGACTTCAACCATGAAGAAAATGTCATTGTGAAAACAGGGCTTCTGACACCAAGTAGCTGTTCATTAAACTGATTAATTAATGCTATGCTCAGTTCACACATCACCATGAGCGTGAAAAATAACACTTGTTTCCTGGCTGAAGAACGCTGTCACCTGCGACATAATCACATTAAGGTACATTCCACCTCAGAATGATCAGCATCACATGTGAAACGTAAAATAAAGAAGTAACACTAACTGTTGTAACAATACACTTCACAAATACCTGTCAAAAATATACCTTAGTATTTCATATAACGCTCTGCATATTTGCAGTTTCAAACTGACAAAGAGTGGATCAAGCAACATTTGGTCTGCCTCAGGCAGTGAAACATAAACACGGTAAGTCCTTGAATAGTGGTAACAAACACTTAAAATATTTTTAACAATTTTAATTTATGTGTGAAGGGAAGAACAAAACTGACACAACTGTCACGTCTAGTATTTACAGTGTACTAAAATCAATAAAACAGACTTGCATTGGCAGCCAATCAGTACAAGTCACAGGCCCCATGCCCCATCAACATTTACTGCCTTCATGTATATATGTAACTGTTTAATGAAGTTATAATTTGTTAGCATTTAATATGGCTTCAAAACCTGCAAAAATGTGTAGGTTGCAAGAAATACGTAAGAGCCTTGCTTCACAGGCCCTAGCTTTCGCACTATCTTCTGTCCAAATTGCATCCATTTACTCATGGCACTTAATAGATGTCATGCCTTCACCTTGCGACTGTTCACTGTGGATGTGTAGCTTTAGGCTAAACTTGATGTTGACCAAGAAAAACTGTCTGGTCCCATTTAATGGTATTCATCCCATTGTATTCAATTGATTACACAGATATACACTGTTCCATTCAATATAATGCCTTCTATATTTCTTTTATTTTAACAAAACATTTTTGATCAATGTCCATCATGATACACTCTCCACAAATCCTCAAAACAAAGGTGAAATATTATTTGGTGGTGATGACATCAATTGAAACACGTAGTATTAAAATAAATGACAAAAAGTGTTGTGTAGAACAGAACAGTGTATGTCTATCTCTGGTTCTAGGTATTCATATTATAGGTTCTGCTAAAGAGGACAGCTGTGACCGAAATATGAACTTGTATGTGGGTCAACAGATGGAATTAAACTCTACCATGATTGTAAGAGCACTGTTCACAGCACAGAACATTTCAGAATTCTTTACTGAAATGTAACAGCCCAACAACAAAACACCTAGTACTAAACATGATCACGTGAAAACATAAAAGAAATAAGCATTCTACACACACACACACTGCTTTAATATATACAATTTTTCCACTTCCAGCAGTGTACTGAATTCTTAAAAATCCAACACACTCCCCATGATGTAGATTACATCTGTAAAAACAAAACACACAAAATCACACAATAGGAATATATAATAACTACCTATCAGATGAAACTTTGCCTGAATCTGTAAAGAAATGTCACTGCTGACTTGCAAACCAAAGAAAGAAAGTGTAGTGAAAGGGTGACTTCTACACTCTGAAGTATTTTAACACTTGCTGCTCTTAGTTTTGTCTATAGATGGTTAAAATGGCACACCCCTCTGTCAAAGGGGCACACAACCACTCACCTATAGAGACTGCAGCAATTTACTACTACTGTCATGTTAACTGTAGAGCCATAATGTACAGTACTTGACACTTTACCTATCCGTACGTATATTCTGATTGCACGTCACTGTCATTTTTTCTTTGTAATTTTAGTAATGTTGTTCATGTTTGGACTACACAGTGCTCCTGGCAGATGAAAATATGAATATGCAACACCAATGAAATGACAGGGAAAACTCACTGTCATTTTTTCTTTGTAATTTTAGTAATGTTGTTCATGTTTGGACTACACAGTGCTCCTGGCAGATGAAAATATGAATACGCAACACCAATGAAATGACAGGGAAAACCCACCGTACTTGGAGAAAAACCTGTCCCAGTGCTATTTTGTCCACAACAAATTGCACAGGCTATCCTCTGGGATGAAATCTGTGCTCTCACAGTTAGTAGCTTGTGACTAACTGCCTGAGCCACGCCCCAGATCCATAGTCATGATCAGGAAACATATCATGCCAGTGGCATAACTATATAAAATGTAACAGCTAATTTAAATATCTGGGGACACATGTACCATTAGCATCACCAGTTACTAAACAAAACCTATTGACAACAGTGACTTTCAAGCAAGCATGCACCCTTAACAATAATAATAATAATAATTACACAAATGCAATAGTACTGACAACGCTTTCTCAAACCTCTAATCACACCCTCAAATATACCAACAATGTACAAAACATGTCCCATCACATCCTAAACATTGTATGAATGTTACTTTTACATGTTTACTTCCCACTCTACCTCGTTTCCATACAAAAACAAGTCATACTCGCCTGTGATTTATTCACCATCATCATCATCATCTTCTGTCAAATGCTGTAGTTTTATTTCAGATGCAATGTTTTCATTTTGAGGTAAATGATCATGTTTATCGTGCTTTTTCTTATCCTTCTTCTTGCTCATTCCAACAACATACTCTGGCATTATTAATTTTGAACTTCGAAAAGATGGTCGTGTGAGTGCGCCATGCTGAGAAAAAAGTTTGGTTTTATTTTTGGGTTGCTTGAAAGTGATATGTCCTGCTGCTTTGTCTTCAACTGCCATTTCTTGTTGCCTTTTTCGCTCCCGCATTTCTTTCAGAAAGGATAACGCTGCTGCCGTATTACTTTGATCAGACATATCCTCCTGGGATACATCCTCTAAGCTATATTTAATCCACTTATGTGGATTTTTGTGGTAATCTGGAACACCTCTGCTCTTAAAACGTGGGGGAGGAGCAACTGGTCTTGTGAAAATGCTCTCTTTCCTTTTGAACTGTTTCATCTCGGATCTGCTCTTTCTGAGGGAAAGTGTATACTTTCCTGTGGACAGACTGTTGTTATTTTGGCTATGATGGTCTGCTTCTTGTTGCCGTTCATTTCTCTCCTTCTCAGCTACTGTTAATTTGTCAAAAATATTTTTTTGCCTGTAAACAAAACGTTCATCTCCACTCTTGATGAAAAACGTTGGATCCTCGTAAACCATGTGGGAACAAAACGATAATATTTATTACACAAGACTTGAACAATACGTAACCTGTTACGTCAAAGTCAAAACACTTATTTCCTTACGTTTTCAATAGCTTTCTTACTGCATTTCCTCGCACATCTAAGTACTAACCATTACAATTCGATCGCACGAAAGTCAACATTCGTACCAACGTATGATATATAAGTACTGCAACGATAAACATTTGAGGTAAGTTGGCAATGTGTAGATGATCTGTGGTGATAGCAGTCGCAACGACAGACCAAAGACAAGAGAGACAGTCGTATTATCTGTGCTCGTCGGGTTTGTGGAGGCATTAGCAAATGGAGATATGAATGGGAAAAATAGACTCACATTTTAGTCCCGAACTGTAGAGTCAGTTTGAAACTACGGGTCATCACATCGTAGCAGACCGTTATACTGATATTCGCCAGCGTGTAAACCTGAAATATCTTTATGCTAAGAGGCTAGGAGCTTGAGATTCAGCGTTCTTACAGTGGTGTAGTTGAGGATTCTTGTTTACTGGGGTGTGATACTGAGTCAGTGGGTAAGTGTTTTGCAATGCTTGACCCTAGAAAGTGAGGATACTTTATTCCTTCGAACCGTTTGGCACCACTCAACCAACGACACAATGCGATACGCTTGAACGCCAGAATCGCCTAAAATTCCCTTCTCCCAATCGACCATTGCGTGTATTATACCCATGGATATTTCAAACCCATTTTTAGGGACAGAGGTTTTTTCGTCTTTCGGGTATAAATGAGTGCTAGTAAAATATGTACCTTCACTTGTATCCTTCGGTGGGATAAAGTCTTTAAAAATAACAGAGCTCCCTTAAAATGTACACGTCATCTATAACAATCGAACACCGAATGCAGAGACATTAGCTAATCATTAATTAATAGCATTGTCTCGGCTTCTTTTGTTGTTTATTAAAATACTTTCATTCCCGTCCCATGATTCAAATAGTAATAGACTATTGCTGCTATTCGAATATTTTCTTTGGTTTTAGTCATTTGAATTTTTGTCAGATTGCCTCTATTAGAATATTTTCGAGGATTCAGGTCTTCCGAGACGTGACACTGTGTCCTTGAGTGAATGGTTTCCGACCTTTCAAAGACAAGTATGGAACCATTAATCTAACAACACAGCGTCGCATCCTAGAAGACCTGAATCCTCAACTAAACCTCTGTGAGAATCTCTAATCCCGTTTAGAATATTTTAATTCGAATAAAGATATGAATAAAATGTCGAATTTTGCATTCGATAGTCGCTGTGTTTTAGTTATTACTAATGCGGAAACTGGGTTAATGTAGTTTGTAAAGTGAGTAGGTTACGGGGTAAAGAATACGATCCAAACTTCCGAATCCGTTAGGGATACCCAATTTCTTTCTTCTCCGAAGGTCCAGACCGGCTGTGGGGTCCATCCAGCCCCTTGTTCAGTGGGTAAGCTGGGTTAAAAATGCCGTGGCTTCAGGCTAACCAGTCATCTCAATCTAGTACTGAGGTTAGGAAAGAGTGGAACAATAACTCCACTTCTCCTTTATACCTTCATGGCGCAAGTAGGGAAAAATTTATTTCTAATAAGGTATTGTGAATTTCACAAATAATTTCTAGAAATTTAGTTCAGGCTCCAACAATAAACAATAGCTTTATTTTCCAGGAATATTCCACATTTTAATTCTTACCAAACAATACGACTGGACCAACAAAATATCACCTTGTATATTCCTTCAAACCTATCCCACTGGTCCGCGTCTATCGTTTCCACAGAGACCATTTCTACCATGGATTAGTGTGATTTTTACTTCCCCAGCAGCCGAGCGATTTCTCTTCCCTTTGCATTTATGTGACAATCGATTAACGTTCATGTCGACCACTATCGAATGAATTTGTAGAAGTATCGTTCGGCAGGCGTGCTTACGGACAAGGCGATACAAACTATAAATTCAAACTGACAGTTGAGCGTACGCAAACAGTGTGCTTCTTGTGATGGATGTTTTTGTGTTGCTAATTTATGTAGTTAAAGCGCAGATTGCAGTATGGTTCGCTTACCACGGCGTTTTTCAGGAGGGTATATATTCATAACCGCACTTCGCCGTTCTGGGTAACCACTTTCGACGTTATATAGCGTCGTAAATCCAGAAGACGGCTTCAGTTACTGCATTGGAAACTTAGATCTTCATCTTGTTTAACTTAGTTTATCGAAAACAATGGCATAATCGGTGGTTTCGGTGTGTTGTGTTTCAGCGGTTGTATTCTAAGCGAAAGTTGAGGAATATCACCTGGATGTTTACTTTTTTGTAGCTCTTTTGCTTGGGTGTTATATGTAGTAACTTCACAGATAATTTCTTTAATGTTCTGCTGAACAAAGATGCCTCGTCAAACTGCTCATGTATTGGAGGATAAACCCCGAACACAAGATGTGTTTATCAATGAAGATATTGACTTCACTGGAATGCTGTTATCGGACGTAACCTTGAAGGGTCTTCATAAAAGTGGGTTTAGGAAGCCATCGCCTATACAGCTTAAAGCAATACCACTTGGAAGATGTGGTTTTGGTAAGATGCTGACTTCCATCATAGGTCCTGAAAATTCAACACCACAAACATACAAGCTTGTCATTGGCCGCCACCTGTTCCAATAAATCCAATGTGCGTCTCTGTACGTTTTCAAAATATATTTTTCCAGGATATTGCTAGTAAAATTGACAGCTCCCCAAAGGCTTACTTGGCTGATGGAAATAGTCTTCTTCCCCTGTATAAGCATCTTCTGCCAATCATTACAACCCTCTTGTATTAATGTCTCTAACAGTAATAGTAAAAGCATGAGCATGGTATTGAAATGTCAGTTACATAGAAGGCGTATTTATTGATTAGAAGGCGAGTGCACAGTAGAGTTGGTTATGTACTGTTTTTCATGCTCCATTTGTTTGTTCTTTCATGTATCCAGATACTTTTACTGACTCAGGTGTTAAGACTTGAAAGTGAGCTAGTCATTTTGACAGTTTTATCTGGCCCTTTGTTCACTGGGAAAGATTTATGAGGTCACCATGCAATGTGTGTGTGTGTGTGTGTGTGCATGCACACACACGCACACACACACACACACACACCCTTCCCATTGCAACTTCTGAACAATTTGACCAATTTACATGAAGACTGGTATGAATTTTATGCCATGGAAGCCACATGAACTTCGTATTTACTAATTTGCTATGGTTAATAACAGCAACATAGAAGACATAGTGATGTGGGAGCAGCACTGTAACTGCTTAATTTAGGATTCCGAGTTGATATATGGTAATAGATCTTGTAGAGGTAAAGGCAGCGTTGTTACACTATAAAGGCATATGGTGGAATTAAGGTACAGCACTACTCTTTCTTAAGTTTGGTACTGGTTGAAGTGGAATTGTCAGTCTACTGCCTTGGCCGCTGTACCTCGGGGGGAAAGGGTTCTGGATACCATTGAAGGGGTCTCAGAGCAGGGCTGGATTTTTGGAAAGAGATAAAAATTGCTTGCTTCTGGTGGGTTTCGAGCTCAGGATCAGCCAGCCTGTAACATAGGTACTAAGCTGACCTGTTTGAGCTTCATAATCTAAGTAAATTTTATTAGGTAATTTTTAGAATATAAAATAACATCTCACACACACACACGTGTGTGTATGTAGGTGTGTGTGTGTGTGTGTATATATATATATATATATATA
>JGI24700J35501_10930166_pt1 | contig 11825 bp, 10 predicted proteins | sample TergutTh196P1_FD_35501 | JGI IMG/M metagenome (IMG submission 35501) | reverse complement strand
CAACCAATAAAAATTTTACGGGGTCAAGGGGCGAAGTCCCTTGCGGGTTCTAAGGGCAGCGCCCTTAGCGGGGTGTGGGGCAGCGCCCCACGGTTTTGCTCTTTTTATTGCAGTAAAGCGATGTAAAACCAGCCTGATTCGTCTTGAACGGGGGCTATGCCGTTTACGAATTGGGTGGCGGTTGTGAATTGCGGTTGGATTACTAGGCTGCCGAAGTGGCTTTCAAATTGCGGCGGAAAATTTTCTACTGTGATGTAGCCCCATAAATCCCATGTTAGTACGGGTGCTAGGTTTTCGGACGAACTTTTGGCGTTGGTGTATGTGAAATCTATGACGACTTCGCCGTTGGCGTTTACGAAACCCCATAAGTTGCCCTGCCGCACCGCCGCCAAGCCGCCCGTCTCGAAGAACGGTCGCGCCTCGTCAAAGGGCGGGCCGATTGGGTTTAAGGCTAGGTCTACCATTTGGTAGCGGCCGTTGCGGATTTCAAACATTCGTTCGTTTACCGCCACCCTGCCCAGTTCGTCCACCGCAAAACCCTCGTGCAAAAATTCAAACGGTAACGCAATTTCGGGGTCTCGGAAATCTTGTAACGCCCACAGGTCGCCCCACCGAAACACACGTATACCTTCCGAAGTCCAACCGATAAAATCGTACTGCTCGCTGGCGTAGGTCAGCTGTTGTTCGCTGAAAGTGCCCAAACGGTAGGTGTTTTCGCCCGTTAGCCGCAGGGCAAAAGTTACGCCGCCAAAGTTGGCTATGCTGTCCGCCCGAAAATCCGCCGTTGCTTGGGTTTGGTTGGCGGTGTTTATCACACGCAGACTGTCCTCGTCTTGCACCACGGCGAGATTATTGGCAAAATTGGTTGACATATCAAAAGTGGGCGCAATTAGGTTGTTGCCAAGGTGGTTGACAAAGCCGTAAAGTTCGTTTCGGCGGGTTATGCCAGCACCGTTTTGGATAACGGTTGCGTGGTCAAAAATGCCCATTCTGGTGTCAAAGATGTAGCGATATTGCTCGTGTAGGCTGAACAGGCGGGGGTCGCCAGTGGCCTCGAGACCCTCACGGATAAAGCGGACGGTGGCGGCAAGCCCTGGCGAGCCTTGTTGTAGGTCAAATGTGGCTAGTTCGTGGTACAAATCCGCCATGGTTACAATTTCGCCCTGCCACAGCGGCGGCGTTTCGTTCGCTATTAGCGTTAAAATTTGTTCACGGTATCGGGCAAAAAAGCCCGCGCTGTGCAAAACAGTTGCAAGTTCGTACACCAAATTTTCGTCCGTGCCAATCATCATGCCCATTGCCTCGTCAAAGTGGGGTATCGCCTCGGCGAACTGTTCGTTATAAACCAGCCCCCGCGCCACCGCCAAAATAGCTTGCTGTTCCGCCACCAGCCGCGCCTGAATTGTTGCGAACAGCCCCCAAGAGCCGCCCAGCAACGCCAAACTTAGCAATATTGTTGTCAACTTAAATGCGTTTAACATTCGCCAACCTCCTAAATTTACAATCCGTTCATTAGATACATCAACGCCGTACCCGCAAACAAAAACGGCACAAGCGGCACGGGGTCTTTGCGGTTCAGCTTTTTCAGTAGCAACGCACCAAGCGAAAACACCGCACAAATTATCAGCCCATACAAAACCGCCGAAAATATCATGTTTATGCCCAAAGATAGCCCTAGCACAAAACTTAGCTTTACATCGCCGCCGCCTAGCGTTCGTCTGCTTAGATAGTACGTTATTAGGAAGAATATTCCCATTGCGATTGCCCCTAGTGCAGAGTTTACCAAAACCGCAAAATTGGCTGTAACTGCCGTGCTTGCCAACATCAAAACCGCCCTGCACAAAAGCCACGCAAGCAGTATTTTATTGGGAACTTTGAAATGCTTGAAATCCGTAACGGCAAGCCACAACAGAAATAGCATTGTCAAGTATGCGGAAACCCCCTCGGTTAGCGGCTCTGGGCGACTTGCCGCCACGGAGATTATTGCAAATGCCAGCCCCGCCAAAATTACCAATTTACCCAAAATGCCAAATTTTGCAAACATTTTTATCGGGGAAAAATCTATTGGCGGCTCATTTTCAGAAATTTCGGGAATTTCAGAAGTTTCTGAAACTTCGGGATTTTCGGGATTTTCGGGATTTTCAAAATCCTCGGAAATATTTTCATTTTCCATGCTAATCCCCCCCGCTAAATCTGCCGCCGTCCCCGATAAATGCACGGGTTTTTACGTGTTGGATAACTTCGGATTCAAAGCGGAGATTATCGGGTAGTATGAAAAATTGCGTGAAATCCATTCTGTAGCGTATACCTAGCACAATCTCGTCATTATTGGGGCTGCCGTGAGCATTTAGCAAAAACGCCGCACCGTTTGGGGGGGCTACATTGCCCGTTATGCCGCCCTGCAAATTGCCCCAGGAAAAATCCCACCAAATAAATTCTACGCTATCGGCAAAGGCACGCATACTGTTAAAATACGCCATGCCGCTTGCCCCGCCATGAATGCCCATATATCGCCAAAAAAACGACGGCACTATAACTTCGCCCATAAGATGTGCCAAATCAATTTGTGCACCCTCGTTTACTGCCAGCCACAAAAAACTAGCGAAAAATTCGCCTGGGCTGTCGGAGATGTCGTTAGACCAAGGTTGTTGCCCTGCGGCAAAAGTGCCGTCCGCCGTTTCCACAATACCCGATAAGTTGTTAGCATTAGCCAGATTGGTGGTGGTGTTGCTGGCGGCATCTAAAAAATAGAAAATATCGCCCAAGCTGCCGTCTATCTCTGTATCTGTCTCTATCTCTTCGAGAGCGGGGTTGCCCTCTGCGTCCATGGCGGCAAGCACATTTGCTATACCCAAAAGCCGCAACATATAGCTGTAATGCGAAATCTCTTTCGCCGTTTGCGTAAGTGCGTAATGCACACGCAACTGCACCGCCGCCACATTTACAAAAGTTACAGTAACCGCCATGAACATCAAAAAACTTGAAAACGCAATCAGCGTTTCTATTGCAATAGAGCCTACTTCGCTATTTTTTAGTTTACGCAAAATTAGTACCCCCTTGTCGCCGTTACGCTAACTTGAAAGCTGCTTGGTTGGTTTACATCGCCTGCAAAGCCGCCGCTTAGCGGGTTGCCTATGAAAAAGTTCGGCACGGTGGCATTTATTGTAACGTCCGCTATTAGATAGGCGTTGTTTAGGCTAAAATGAAAATTTTCCCGTGCAGTTGGTATGCTCGCGCCGCCGCTCATGTAATGGTTCATGTTCAGCTCTATTAGAGTGGCTATGTGTTGCGTTAGCCTTTCGGCGGGGATTTGCAATAGCATTAGCCGCAAATACTGGTAATAATACCAGCCGATGGTGCTATCCCATTCATTAGTAGCAGAACCATAAGCAATCCCGCTCCGCCATTGTACAGGTTCTCCACTTCCTGGGGCAATGGGATATTTTAATATTGGCACACGTCCGCCGTCTAGCAGCGTTTGTATGTCAACATAAGTTTCGTTTGCCACCAAAAATCTGCGGTACGCAGCAGATAATCCCCAACCATCAAACGGTCTCGCCTTTAGCGAAAGTATCTCACTTTTTAGTGTTGGCGAGTTATGTTTATACATCGTATTTCTTGCGAAAAACCACGAGGATAATCTGCCAACAACCTGCCTTAAATTATAAATAGCCTCGTAGTTGCCAGCAATCAAAAACTCCAGTTCGCCGCCGAACCAAAAATTCATTTGTGGGCTAATGGGAATGCCCGAAAGGGTGCGTCCGCCTTGGTTCGTTTGGCTGGTTGTGAAATTTGAAAACATCTGTACGCCGTACTCGTTTAGTAATACGTTATTGCCTAGCAAGTTCACAAAAAAATTGCTTGGTTGCTCTGCGCCCTCCCTTATTGTATGCTCGTTAGGCGAAAACGCCGCTGGAATTTGGGGCAGGTTGGTCAAATTTGGTCTGTTGCCGCTGTCGCTAAAATCTGCACTACCGTCTTCCAAGGAGGTTAGGCTGTTTTCCGCTGTGTCGTTGTCCATTTCGTCTCTTGCCGCATTCACTAGGTCTTCGGGCGGTGCGGTGCTTAGTATGTCGTCCAGAATGCTCCATGGTGGTTGGGTTCTAACGGGCGGCTCATATTCGTCTTCGTCCATTGGCTCATATTCCAAAGTTATAAAAATAAAGATGTCGGGGTCCATTAATGTGTCCAATCCAATAGTATAAAGTAGCGGGCGTGGGTGCATAGCGTCAGTGTCAACAGCGTACAGTTCTGTAAATTCTTCTATTGTGTCGAAAATATCGTTGTACGCAAGCGGGTGCAAAATTAGGTCATTGGGATTTATGCCAACTAGTGCATCATCTGTGAACATTCCAGAAAAATTGACCTCTTCAAAAATACCGTCCAAATAGCCCATGTTGTGGAGATAAAACTCCTCGGAGATTGAATCCGCATTTCTTTGCGTTTGCAGGTTGTCTCTAACAATACTGATTTTCTCCTCCAGTTCAGCCCGTGCGTTGTCAGCCGCTGTTGCCAGCCTGTGGATATGGCGCACTACTCGTCTTTCAAAGCGATAGAACTCTTTGTCTATCGCCGCCAACAAATCTCGTGGTTCCTCAATATACCCGTCAAAGTCTTCGTCCAATTCCAAGGCTTGCAATTCGTCTTGCAGTTCTTGCCGTTCATTTTCTAGGTCTTCCAAAATATCCTCGTCGGTTTCTAAACTTATCAAAATATCCAAATCGGCAATTTCCTCTTCTAGGCTTTCAATATCGAGTATTCTTACCATGATTTCGGTTTCCCCAGCCGCTATTCTGTTTATATAATCGGTTAGCACGGCTATATGTTCGTCCCGTTGTGCTTGAAAACCCATGCGTGGGTTGGGTTCGCATAATTCGGGCAGCAGGTTAATCCACGAAAACGGCTCTTCGTCTGCATCTTCGTCCACTTCGCAACCAAACAAAGCAACCAGCAGGAAAGCATATGCCCTGTGCAAGCGGTTTAGTGCCTCTCCAACTTCTCTGTATTCGTCGCTATCCATAAAATCCCATTCGTTACGGGCGGTGTAGTCGTTAAAGAGGGTTTGTTCGGCGTTTTCTGATTCGTTTAATTCGTTTAATTCGTTTGCCGTCTCTTCTATGTTCTGCAAGTCTGGCAATGAAAGTGCTATTCTAAATGCCATGTATTCGGTTAGCAGATGTTGCAACATTGCCATATTTGCTAAGGTGTAGCGTTCATCGTTTGGGCCGATTGTAACGTTGTTAATAGCTACGTTGCCCATTAGGTTAAAGTTGTTGCCGACCATGCGACCGCCGCCCTCTTCAAGCCCCAACGAGACATGGCTTGCCGCATTGGCGAACCGTTCCGCCTCGGTGCGGTTTTGCGAGGTTGCCAGCAGCCCAAAAACTTCCAAAAGCAAGCCGTCATAATAGGCAATAATAGAGGCGGCGGCAAGCGAGGCGGCGTTGTGTATTACGGTGTTTGCGAAAGTCAATCTGGCAAAATCCAGCATAACGCCCGTAAAAACCATGACTGGCACCATCATAAGGGCAACAAACACGTTTATACTGCCTTTTTCGCCAAATTTTCCCGTTTTTTTGCGTTTTTTCATTATTTTAGCTCCTGTTTTTTGCTCTAGTTTGGCTATGGGATAAAGAGATTGTTGGTTATGCTGTAGATATTGCTAATTGTGCCAGGCAAATCTTCCATAAGGCTCTGCAAGTCGGGCGGGTGCATATTTCGCCTTATTGCATCAAAGCCAAAGTTGATATTATTAACAACCTGCCCCGTGCGGAAAACCCGCGCCGTGCTAGACGACCGCAACTGAATACCCTGCCAATCTACATCAATCATGTTAAGGTTTATGGGTAAAACTAGCGTTTGCGTGGCGGTTACGTGTATATCCGACACCATAAAATACCAGTTGTGTTCTACATCAACCTGTATATTGCCGCCAACCGCCAAACGGGCATATTCTAGCACTAGTTCTTGTATGCGTGTATCAAAAGAATCTACGTCCATTGGGTAAAAACGGTTAAACAGCCCCACATATGGGTTTGTGCGAATGCTAACGGCTTGCTGTTGCCCAAAATTTGGGGTATCTGGCGTATCAGAAAACCGCCCAAACCGCATAATATCGCCGCTAAGCCACGCCGCCGCCTCGGTTGTTGCCCTTGCTACTGCTCTATCTAGCAACACCCGCTGCGTTAGAAACATCGACCCAAATATAAAGCCCAAAAACGCAAGCAAAATCAACGGAAAATATATTGCCATTTCTACCAACGCAAAGCCGTTTTCGTCTCTCTTTAACTTTTTTTTCATTCCGCTGCTCCTTTGTAAAACCTTGAAAGTTAATTTAGTGGTTCTGTTATTCCCCAACTGTCGTGCGGTGTTTCCGCAAAAATCTCCGACATAATCCCCGCAACCAATGAACCCAAAAATGCCCATGTAGCTGCAATTATAATTCCCACAACCAATATTATCAAAATAGCTTTTGTCAAGCGTTTTGTCATGCTTTTGCTCCCTTTTGCTCCTTTTTATTCTCTTTTACTCTCTTTTGCTCTCTTCTGCTTAAACCTTTTGCATTTTTTGCCTTTGGGCGGCAACTCCTTTGGTTAGCCGCCCTGTTGCTTTTGTTACTTTTATTGCTTTTATTACTTTTGCTACAACGGTTGGTATGTTGCTTTTATTGGTGGGCTGTTATCATGTGCTTTCGTTAGGAATAGTAAATTCAATATCCCCTTCGATTGGAGTGGGTGATCCATCAGTTATAGCTCCAAGTAATGCTTCAACCCAGCCACTTAAAAACGCCCATAAAACAGCGGCTATGACAACCACGAATAAAATCAACAAAAGAACTTGAACAAATTCCATGCCGCGCTCGTCTTGCCTAATCTTTCTTACTTCCTCGGCTATAAAGCCGCTAACGGCGAGTTTCGCCGCAATCATGCTAAAATACAGCTTGTTCATTACATTTGACATATTAATGTCCTCCTTGTTTTTTTAACCCTCTTCTTTGGGGTCTAATTTTATACTAAAAGTGCAATGCACTATTTTAGCCGTTTTCGTTGCTTTCGTTGCTTTCGTTGCTTTTGTTGCTTTCGTTGCTTTTTAGCTTGCCAAGTTTGTTGCCGAAAGTTATGTATGCTTTTACTAAAAGCCCATTTCGGTTATGCCGATTGCTATAGGCACCATAATTATCAAAATTATCCCCAAAAATATCAGTCCCATGGGCAAAAGTAGTTTCGATTTCGCTTGCTCGCCAAGCCGCCGTGCATCGTGTTTCCGTTCTTCCCAAACTTCCTTTGACAAATTCGCTAAAAACTCGCTTAACTCGTCATTTCCTCTGGTCAAATTTTGTAAAATGCTAGTGCCAAGCCGTGCGGTATCTTTTGTGCCGCACCGCTTAATAAAGCCGTTTAATGCCGCAGACGGCGAAAACCCGTTGTTTATTTCGCTAATTGTACGCCGCATTTCCCTAAATAGTGGGCCTTTACGTTCGGCGGACTTACATACTTCGTCCCATGCACGGAATAATTCCATGCCAGAACTGGTTAGTAACGCCACTTCTGTAACCGCTTGCGGAAAATCTAGCATTATTTCCTCTTTTCTTACCCTGCCTTTTGCCCGTAAATCTTCGTATAAAGCGTATGCCAACAGTAAAGCCAGCGGCAACCCGCCAAAAATCAACGCCAAGCCTTGCTCTACGCCAACGGCATAAGCCAGCCCACCCGCCAAAATACTCGCACCCGAAAAACCCAACACGCATGAAATCATCGCCGCCAGCAAGTGCCGTGTATTGTAAATGGCAAACTCTGCACCTTTCAACTCGGAGTACAAAGCCCGTATATCTTGAAAATATTTCTGGTCGCCCGTTATGTTAAGAATTTCCATTTGCAAAATTGCGTAGCCTGGCAACACCAAAAAATTTACGCCGCTAAAATTGCCCCTGTCCAGTTTTGCCATTTCCTTTTGCAGCGTTTTTATTTTTCTGTCAACGCTTTTTGGATTGTAAAACATTTTTTGAAAAAACGTCAAAAGCCGCTGACCTGCTAGTTTTTCCAAATCGCTGGCGTATTGTTCGCGCTGTTCGGTTAAAGCCGCCACTTTCTCCGCCTTTGCCCGATACGCAAAACCCGCCGCCGCTTTCAAATGCTCGTTTTCCGCCCGTAGCATGAAAATATTCCACGCAACAAACAAAACCGTGCCAATCGTCATAAATACCGCCAAAACCAAAAACAATAGCATAAAAAAACCCTCCGCTAAACCTTGATACTCGTTATTTTTCTGCCAAGTGCGTATGCACCAATGAAAATTGCGATTGCGATTGTGGTAACTACACGCCCAGGCGTGGTAAACAGCCCCTGTAGCAGTTCGCCGCCCATAAAGCCGACAATCGTTACAATTATCACGGGAATAGCCACCATTACGTTAATCTCCATAACCGCGCCCGACGACATTGTCTTGATTTCCTGCTCTATCGCAATTTTATCCGATAGGATTTTTTGGGTACGTAGCACAATTTCGCGGGTTTTTTCGCCCTTGCCCTCCACCGAAAGATACACAGCGGCGAACAGTTTAACGTCCGAAAGCCCGCAACGGTTGGCAAAATCGGTCAACGCCGCCCCTATCGAGATGCCGTTTGCAAACTTCAAAATTATCGTTTCCGTTTCCTTGACAATGTCGGTTTTTTCGGAGTACATCAGTTTCATGTCTTCCAAAGCGTGTTGGAACGCCCCTAAATCGGTGCTGCCAGCTTGTAGGCTAACAACAAGGCTTTCTAGCAAATTTTGGAACTGTCCCAAAAGCCTGTTAAGTCGCCGTTTTTTGGAACTTACCATGTTAATTGCGATAATTACAGGCACAAAAAGCGCCGCTCCAATTAATGCCATTTGCCAAGAGCGATAAAACAGCCATAACACAACGGCGGCAACGCCGTAAGAGCCAAGCCCGACCCAAATATGCACGGAAAACGGCAAAATACAGTCTTCGTAGGGTGCTATAAATAATTTGTGTTTCATGTCAAATCTCCTTAAATCTCCTCAAATCTTCTCATAAATGCCAGCATTTAGCAGTTTTTCCTTGTTTTGGAACGGGTTCGCCGTCCGTTTTAACTCGCCGTCCACTTTTTCCAGGGTTGTTTTTTCGGATTCCTCAAAAATGTACAGCGGATTTATGTCGATTTGGCGGGTTTCTCGGTTGTAGTCGCATATTTCCACTATTTCTATCGTTTTGCGGCTGTGGTCGCGCAAGCGTGAAAGTTGCACGATAACGTCCACGGCGGACGCAATCTGCTGTCGCACCGCCTCGAGCGGCAACTCGGCGGCACGGATTACCATTGTCTCCAAGCGGCTTAACATATCTTTCGCTGAATTGGCGTGTCCCGTGGACATCGAGCCGTCATGCCCCGTGTTCATGGCTTGCAGCATATCGATTGCCTCTTCGCCGCGCACCTCGCCCACGACAATGCGGTCGGGCCGCATACGCAACGCCGATTTTATCAAGTCCTGTATCGTGATTTCTTTCGCATCTTTGGACGTTGTAACTTTCGTTTCCAGCCGCACAATGTTTGGTATGGATTTTATTTGCAACTCGGCGGAGTCTTCAATCGTGATAATCCGCTCGCCCTTGGGAATGTAGTTGGAAAGGGCGTTGAGAAAGGTTGTTTTGCCGCTACCCGTTCCGCCGCTGACGAAAATATTGTATTTCGCACGAACGAGTAACTCCAGTTTACGGGCGACTTCTGGCGTGATTGACTCGTATTCCAGCAGTTTCGCAATGGTCATCGGCTCTTTGGGAAAGCGGCGGATTGTAACGGTTGCGCCGTCAATCGCAACGGGCGGCATGACCACGTTCACACGAGAGCCGTCCGCCAGCCGAGTGTCCACGATTGGGTTGGATTCGCTAACGCTACGCCCCGCACGTTGCACAAACAGCGTGATTATGCGGGATAAATCCTCTTTGCTCTCAAAGCCCCGCTCGTACCGAAACTGCCGCCCTGCTTTTTCAATGAAAATGCTGTTATGCCCGTTTATCATAATCTCGGTAATTTCGGGGTCGCGCATAACTTCGTCCAAAATGCCCAAGCCACGCACAGAATCAAACACACCCGCCACAATGTACGGTTTATCCCGATAAGAAAGCCCCGTGCGGTCGTCCGTTGCGAACGCTTGCACAATTTCGCGCATATCTTCACGGATTTCGTGTAGCCTTGCACCCCGCAAACCTTTGTCAACCGCCTCAACCATGTTTTTGACGATATTACGCAATTCCTCGTCCGTCCGCATTAGCAGCTGGCTGTCTTCCTGCAATTTTTTCTTTAGTTCGCCGATTAATTTGTCATGTTTAGCAACTTCCACGTAAAAACCTCCTAAAACCGTGGGGCTCCCGCCTGCCGGCGGGCAGGCTGCCCCACACCCCGCAAGGAGCACGCCCCTTGACCCGCACATTTTTTTGATTATTTTCAAATTTTTGCGTTTTTTAGCTTTGTTGTCGCTTATAATTTTTCAAAAGCGGCTGCAAATACTGCTCTAATGCGGCGGGGCTGGGGGTTGGCACTTTTGGGACGAAAATTTTGGATTTCGTGAGATCGTCCGTGAATGGCGTTGTGCCGTCGTTTTTGTTGACGATGAGCGTGGCGTTTTTTAGGTGTGCAGGCGTGTTTTGGGCAAAAAGAGTTCGGAGTTTGGCGTGTGCAAGGGCGTGAGAGTCGGTTATTATGAAGATTTCGTCTGCGGCGGCTAAAATTTTCTTGGAAATGGGATTTACGCCGCTGTCCATATCCAAAATTGTGAGGTCGCTGTCCTTGACGGAGCGGGTTGCATCGATGAAGATGTCAATATCGTTGGGCTGCAGCTGATCGATTTCCGTCCACGTTGCAAACGGTTTCAAAAACGCCACGCCCGTGGAATCCACGGCTTTTGCCACATCGATTGCGGTCGCCACGCCGCCGCCCTCTGCCACTATGTAAAAAATGTCGTCCAAACGCTGGTCGCTGGCGGCTGTGTCCCTGAAAAACAACTCGGTTGTGTTAAAATGTTCAAAACTAACGTACAGCGGACGCAGCCCGAGTTTTACGGCGGCAAGGGCAAATGCAACGGAGAGTGTGGTTGCACCGCTGCCACCCGCAACGGAGAAAAACGCACAAATTACGCCGTTTCCCTTGCCCTCGTGGGTGCGTTTGCTAGTTTGTGCCATTACCAACTTGCGGACGATTGTGCTAATTTGCTGATATTTGTAAACATACAGCAGGTTTTCGTCTTTCGTGCCGTCTTTGGCGTTGTCGTCCGTTAGTGCGAGTATTATCGGAACGTGTTTTGCGGCGGTTTCTGCTAAAATTTCGTCCACAATGGCAGCGTGAAATTTGCCGCTGTCCGATTTTAGAGCGTCTGCCATTTTTTCGCTGTCGGTAAAAAGGACGATTTCAAGGGCATCGCCTGAGGGTGTTGCGGTTTTTTCTAAGCCAGCGGCTAGGCGTTGTATGTAGGTTTTATCGGAACTTGCTAGTAAGCATCGGATTGTCATGGTTGGTTACTCCTCCAAAGGCGAATTTTTTTCCCGTAAAGCAAGAAAAAAGGCCTTGTTTATAGACCTCTGTTTGGTCTGTTTTTGCAATTATTGTACACTAAAATTTTTGCGTTGTCAAGGGTTTTTGGAAAATTTTTTTGGGGGTTTTTGTGGGAATGTTGGAATGGGCGAATGAGAAATGACAAACGATAAACGGGCGAACGGCGAATGACAAACGGGCGGAATGATTGGGGACAAACGGGCGGAATGATTGGGGACAAACGGGCGACCGAGGACGGTCGCCCCTACAATATGCGTCCCCGTAGGGGCGACCGTCCTCG
>JGI24700J35501_10930167_pt1 | contig 11845 bp, 18 predicted proteins | sample TergutTh196P1_FD_35501 | JGI IMG/M metagenome (IMG submission 35501) | reverse complement strand
AAAAATGGAACCTTGCGACCACATTAATCGCTGCCACAGGTGCCACCATCACCAGCTTTATTTTAGCTTGGTATCGCGGTAGCTGGACTGATCTTGCTATAGGTATCGTCGTTTTCCGTTTCGTCGTGCGTTTAATAAGTGCATTACTCATTAGTGGCGCTTTATCATTTTTCCTTGGCAATCGTTTAGCAAAAGCAGGGGTTTTAAAGTCATATCCATTAGGTGCCGATTTCGATGAGCTTGCAAGCGAATAATCTCACATTTAAATACTTTAAAAATACAACGAAACCTGTGATTGAAAACCTTGATTTCACCGTTGAAAAAGGCACCATCACTTTATTAACAGGTAAAAGTGGTTCAGGAAAATCAACATTAGGTTATCTTCTATCCGGGCTTTATCCAGAGTCAGCTGGCTTTTTAACTTCAGGGAAAATCTGCATCGACGGTGTTGATATCACACAGCTCACGCCTAATCAACGCGTCCCTTATGTGACGATGATGTTTCAAAATCCAGATTTACAGTTTTGCATGAACAACTTAGAACAAGAACTGGCTTTCTGTTTAGAAAACATCGCTGTCCCAGAAGCAGATATCCCTGTGTTAACCACAGAAGCCATCGACTTTTTAAAGCTTGAACCTTTAAGAACCCAACCGTTTCATACCCTTTCTGGCGGTCAAAAGCAAAAATGTGCCCTTTGCTGCATCTTGGCATTAAACTCACAGTACATCATTTTAGACGAAGCATTTGCCAATATCGATCCTCAATCAACAAAAGAACTCATTGGCATGCTGCGTCAAATGAATGTCACAGTTTTAGCCATTGATCACAACATTGATTTATGGGAAGGTCACTATGATCAGTTAATCAGCTTAGATGGCAGCGCCGCAAAAGTCTTCGATTTAAAGTTGGATTTACCGCACACAGATGAAACCATTATTACAGCAACAGCCTTACAAGTTAACGGGATCGACTATCCCGATATAGAGATTAAAAAAGGCAGCATTAATGCCGTCGTTGGCGCAAGTGGATCAGGAAAGTCAACTTTTTTTAAAACACTGATTAAACAACATCCATATAAAGGCTCACTGCGCTTTAATCAACAAGAAGTGGCGAAAACACGTCGCAAGCGATTGTTTAATCAATGTGGCATCGTTTTTCAAAATCCAGCCAATCAGTTTTTAGCATTAACAACCTATGATGAAGTGTTATTCAGTGTAAAGCGTTGGTATAAAGACAAAAATACACAGTGGCAAGACGCAAAAACAATGGAACTCCTGCGCATGTTTAAACTAGACACGCACAAAAAGTATTCACCGTATATGCTAAGTGGTGGTCAACAACGTCGCCTCGCTGTGTTATCGATGATTGCAGGTTCTCAAGATGTGCTCATGCTTGATGAACCGACTTATGGACAAGATTATGAAAACATGTGTGCCATGATGCAACTGTTAAAAGAGAAAGCAGCAACAGGCTTGACCATTATTTTTGCCACGCACAACATGCAAATTGCCCAACAGTTTTCACATCAATTGATTACCATTGGAGGTGAAAAAGATGTCTAACCTATTAGAACGCATGAACCCTTTTTATAAATTCATTGCCATCTCTCTTGTCGCAACCCTTTTGACTTTTATCCATTCTTATGCAGCTAATTTTTGGGTTTTTATGGGCTGTCTCCTCATTTTTTTCTTGGGGACACGTCCTCAAACATGGTGGCGTGGTGCCAAAATCTTCATTCCCATCATTGGCGTTGGGATGGGCATCTTCTTAACAGGTGCCATTTGGGGCGATACAGGTGCAGAGAGTCAGTTTGGGACACTTACCCTTGCTTCGACACAAACTGGTTTAAACTTGCTGTGGCGGTTCTTTTCTTTTTCTGCCTTAGGGTTATTAATCTGTCTCACAACCGACGCTTATGACTTGGTTAAGTCCATTCAAAAACAAACAAAAATTCCACGAAAATTCACGTATGGCTTGATGTCAGCCGTTAATATGGTGCCGCATATGACGACAGAGTATCGCAATGCCCGCCTTGCCTTTGCAGTAAGAGGCGCAAAAGCAGGTCCGTTTTCTTTAAAAGTCATCTTTGCCATGTTGGTCAATTGCTTTAGATGGTCTGAAATGTTAGCAATTGCCATGATTTCTAAAGGGTTTCACGAGTAACGACGGATTGGCACTCAATCTCGTCAACTTAGCCCCTTTTTAAGCTGAAATGAACATCGTTTAGACACAGTTAACACATCATTTATACACCAGTCATACACACAAAGGAGAATTGCCATGACATTCACAGCACAAATTAGAAAAGAAGCAAATGAAATTTGGGAAGCAAGTTTTAATCACCCGTTTGTTCAAGGGATTGGAAATGGGACTTTATCTTTAGAACAGTTTAAGTACTACGTGTTGCAAGACGCTTATTATTTACACAACTTTGCTAAATGTCAAGCTTATGCAGGTGCGATGGCACCAGATCTTGCGACAACGGCCAGTCTCGCTGATCATGCGAAAGGGACTTATGAAGCCGAGCTGGCTTTGCATCGTGATTTTTCGAAGCGTTTAGGTGTAACTGAAGAAGAAAAAGCCACTTTTAAACCAGCACCGACGGCTTATGCCTATACATCACATCTGTTTCGCGCTGTTTTAACAGGTCAGTTAGGCGATGTGATCGCAGCCCTTTTGCCTTGTTACTGGCTTTATTATGAAGTCGGTGAAAAGCTTCAAGCTTGTACACCAGAAGAAAAGATTTATCAAGAATGGATTGCCACGTACGGAGGAGATTGGTTTAGAACCTTGGTCGAAGAACAAATCGACCGTTTAGATGCGTTGGCAGAAGTGGCAACTGAAGCTGATAAAGCCAGATGGAAGGAACATTTCATGATCAGCAGTCGTTACGAATTGGCTTTTTGGGAAATGGCGTATACACGAGAAACATGGTCCATTTAAATGCAGTTGCATTTAATCACAGATGGGGAGAAAACGCAACGAGAACTGGTTCGTATTTTAACAGCTGTTCATCCTTATGTCGATAAAATTCACCTTCGAGAAAAGGCAAAAACAGCGCGGGAACTTGCTGATTTAGTGACACAACTGTTACATCAAGGGATTGAACCTGGTAAATTGATGATCAATGACCGTGTTGATGTCGCCCATGCGTTTGAGTTGGGTGGCGTCCAACTGGCATTTCATAGTTTAGATGTCGCACGCGTTCGACAGGCTTTTCCGCATTTAGAAATTGGCTGTTCGATTCATTCTGTTGAAGAAGCCGCTCAAGCAACTAAAAAAGGCGCTGATTTTCTTTTATATGGACATGTTTTTCCAACCCAATCGAAAGTAGGTTTACCGCCACGTGGGACAACTGAGCTCAAAGCGATCACGACAACCTGTCAACTTCCCGTCATCGCCATTGGTGGCATTACGCCGAAAAACAAGCATCAACTTGTTGAAACCCATGTAGCTGGTCTTGCTGTCATGCGTGGTATTTTAGATGCAACCGACCCGATACAAGCGGTCAAAAACTATCGAAACATTGAATAAAGGAGGTGCATCACCTTGGGAAAGAATTGGGAAGTCATCGTCGTTGGGGGCGGCGTGATGGGCAATGCCATCGCTTATTATGTCCAACAATCTGGACGAAATGTGTTACTCCTTGAAAAAGAAACCATTGGAAACGGTGCTTCTTTTGCCGCAGCTGGCATGCTAGGTGCTGGCGGAGAAATGCATGAAGTCAACGACTTATTTAAATTAGCCCGATTGAGTCGCGACATGTTTGTGGATTTACAAGCTGACATTCAAGCATTGAGTGGTATTGACATTGAACTGATCAATCAAGGCATCATCAAATTAGCAACTGATCACGCAACGATGGATCAGTTACAAGCTGTGAGTCAACGTCACCAAGCTGTAGGAGAAAAAACCTACTGGTTGGATCGTGAAGCAATTTTAGCCAAAGAACCTGCTTTATCAGGTGATTTTCTCGGTGGTATTCTGATTGAAAATGACGGTCAAGTGAATGCTGTTCAGCTTACTAAAGGCCTTCACCAGAGTGCCCGTGCCCTCGGTGCTGCGATTCGAACGGGTGTTGATGTACATGATTTTGTGACCGAAAATGGGAAAATCACAGGCGTAACAACCAATCAAGGTCCGTTTTACGGAGAAAAAATCGTCGTTGCAAGTGGTGCTTGGAGTGTCGACTTGTTAAAAAAAGCAAACCTGAAACTCGACACATATCCAGTTAAAGGCGAAGCTTTATCTGTGATCACAGACAAAGCTTTCATTAACAGTAGCATTTTTTCAGAACAATGTTACATGGTCCCTAAGCACGGAAATCGTTTGATTATCGGTGCGACCATGACACCTGGTACATTTTCAACGCAAGTAAATGCCAGCGCAGTGGCAATGTTATTACAAGCAGCCATCAGTCTCATCCCTGAAATTGGACAAGCGACTTTTGAACGTGCTTGGGCAGGTATTCGCCCACAAACCTTTGATGAATTTCCATTTCTATCGCCTCATCCGACGACTGAAAATCTTTTTGTTTGTACAGGACACTATCGAAATGGGATTTTACTTGCGCCGATTAGCGGCAAGCTCATTGCGGATATGATCAATGGAAAGCCGCTTCCTCATTTTATCGATGCATTTAGCCTGACACGAAAGTAGGTGAAGACATGAAAATTACCATCAATGGGGATCTATTAGAAGTCCCCACAACTGTTACAACGGTCACGTCACTGCTTTCTCATTTCCAGTTGGGAGAAAAAGTGGTGATTGTCGAAAAAAACGGTGAAATTTTACAAAAAGAAGCCCATGAAACAGCGTCAGTCAGCAATGGTGATCGCTTTGAATTGGTGCATTTTGTTGGAGGAGGATAAAAATGTTAAAAATCGGAACGTATGAATTCCAATCACGTTTACTACTTGGGACAGGCAAGTATCCCAGCTTTGACATTCAAAAAGAAGCAGTTGATGTATCCGAAGCAGAAATTTTGACTTTTGCAGTACGTCGGATGAATATTTTTGAAGCCAGTCAGCCCAACTTCTTAGAGCAGTTAGATTTAAAAAAATATACACTATTACCCAATACGGCAGGTGCGAAAACAGCTGAAGAAGCTGTTCGCATTGCGCATTTAGCGAAAGCGTCAGGCTTATGTGACATGATTAAAGTGGAAGTGATCGGTTGCTGGAAAACATTGCTCCCTGATCCTGTGGAAACATTAAAAGCAACAGAGACATTACTCACTGATGGATTTACCGTGTTACCCTATACGTCTGATGATGTCGTATTAGCCAGAAAATTAGAAGAACTTGGTGCGCATGCCATTATGCCTGGTGCTTCTCCGATCGGTTCAGGTCAAGGCATTGTCAACCCATTGAATTTACAGTTCATCATTGAACAAGCCAACGTACCTGTCATTGTTGATGCAGGGATCGGTTCGCCAGCTGATGCCGCTTTGGCCATGGAGATCGGTGCTGACGGTGTCCTGCTTAACACGGCAGTTGCAAACGCGAAGGATCCAGTCAAAATGGCAAAAGCCATGGCGATGGCCATTGAAGCGGGTCGACTTGGCTTTGAAGCAGGACGCATCGCTAAAAAGACCCATGCCACTGCAAGTAGTCCAACAGAAGGCATGAGCAGTTCTTCATGAAACGGTATTCTAGACAAATTTTATTCAACCCCATTGGTGAAACGGGACAAACGACCTTAATGAAAAAACACGTACTGCTTATCGGGGTTGGTGCACTCGGGACTGCCATCGCTGAAGGGTTGGTTCGAGCTGGCATCAAAAAATTAACGTTAATTGACCGGGATTATGTGGAACTCAGTAATTTGCAACGTCAAACCCTCTATGTAGAAGCCGACGCCCACCAACAAATTCCGAAAGCAATCGCAGCTAAAAAACGTCTTCAAGACATGAACAGTGAAGTTGAAATCGAAGCCCATGTTGCAGATGCAAATCCTGAATTTTTAACCCCCTTATTAAAAGATGTCGCTTTGATCTTAGACGCAACAGATAACTTCGACATCCGCTTTGTGATCAATGATTTATCACAAAAATACAACATACCTTGGATTTATGGTGCTTGTGTCGGTAGTTATGGCATCACTTACACCATCATTCCCAAAGAAACCCCTTGTCTTCATTGCTTGTTAAAAGCCGTTCCCTTAGGTGGTGCCACTTGTGATACAGTCGGCATTATCGGCCCAACTGTCGGGATGGTTGTTGCTTATCAATTGACCGATGCTTTGAAAATTCTCACGGATAATCAAAAGCGCTTGCGCAAAAAGTTAATCTCCTTTGACCTGTGGGAAAACCAGCAATCAGCCATCGATGTGACAGATTTAAAAGAAGCAACTTGCCTTTCTTGTGGTACTGAGCCTACTTACCCTTACCTCACCTTTGCATCGCAAACAAAGACGGCCGTGCTTTGTGGTCGAAATGCTGTTCAAATTAGACCGGGTTCAACCATCCAGCTTAACCTTTCCCAACTCATGGCAACCTGGTCAACGCAAGGATTAACCGTTAAAATGAACCCTTTCCTCCTCCAACTAGAAAGTGACGATTTACGCATGGTTCTCTTTAAAGATGGTCGTGCCATGATTCACGGAACAAATGACCGGGCTGTTGCAAAAAAATTTTATTACCGTTACCTCGGATAGAAAGAAGGATGAAGATGAACCCATTAGAACAAACCGTTTTAACCATTGCAGGTAGTGACTCAGGCGCGGGCGCAGGCATTCAAGCAGATTTAAAGTCATTTGCTGCCCATGAGGTTTATGGTGCTAGTGTGATCACCGCCATTACAGCACAAAACACAACAGGTGTGACTGCCATTGAAGCATTAAGTCCAGAAATTGTGAAAGCACAACTGGATGCTGTTTTTACCGACTTAAACATCGTCGGTGTCAAAGTCGGAATGGTTACAGATCAAAGCATCATGCAACTGATTGCTGATGCCATTCAAACCTATCAACCCAAATACGTGGTCGTTGATCCTGTGATGGTCTCCACAACAGGACATACACTGCTAGAAGCTGATCAAATTGAAGCATTAACAACCATTTTACTCCCATTAGCAACAGTGATTACACCCAATTTACAAGAAGCAGAGGTGCTTCTGGGTTACAAAATAACGTCTTTTGAAGACATGAAAGTAGCGGCTAAAGCATTAGCCGAGATAACTGGCACAAATGTCTTAATAAAAGGTGGCCATTTTCCCTTCGAACAAAACGGTCGTAAAAAATCCATTGATGTTTTATCAACAGGAGAAACGTTTACAAAGGATTGGATTGAAACATCAGCGACTCATGGAACAGGTTGTAGCCTTTCTTCTGCCATTTGTGCCAATCTTGCAAAAGAGTTATCCTTGATTCATGCCATTGATGGGGCCAAGTATTATGTCCATCAAGGGATTGAACATGCTTATCAAGTCGGTCACGGCAGTTCTCCCATTCATCATTTCTACGATTTCTGGGAGGACAATTAATGACCGTTTTAACCATGGCTGAATTCAGGAGGCTCACCGATGAACTTTAAGAACCAACTCTATGTGATCACAGATGGCAAACCCCAGTTACTAGAACGCGTAGCGGAAGCTTTACGTGGTGGTGCAACTTGCATCCAATACCGAGAAAAAACAAAACCTATTGCTGAAATGGTCGAAGAAGCGACACTTTTAAAACAGTTATGTCACAAATATCACGTGCCTTTATTCATTAACGACCATCTTGACGTCGCAAAAGCCGTTAACGCTGATGGCCTACACTTGGGACAATCTGATTCAACCGTGGAAGAAGCACGTGAGCTTCTCGGAGACATTCCCATTGGTATCTCTGCCTGTACCGTCAACGAAGCACGTCTCGCTGAGGAAAAAGGTGCTGTCTATGTCGGCGTTGGTGCTGTTTTTCCAACCGCTAGTAAAAAGGACGCCACGCTTGTTTCTTTGGAAACAGCCAAAGCGATTAAAGCGAGCATCAAAATTCCCATGCTGTTAATTGGTGGCATTTCTTTGGAAACAGCCCAATTGATTAACATTCCTTACGATGGCCTCTGTGTCATTTCAGCTATTTTATCAGCTGATCAACCAAAAGAAGTGGCAGAAGCCATGCGCCATTTGATTGACAATCACACACACTGATCAAATAAAAATAACATCATCACCTGTTGGACATTGATGTTATTTTTATGTTGATGGGCCATTACTTACGTTTTGCTGCACTAGTAGTTCAAGTAATTTTCATACTCACGCATGACACCTTTAAGTTTTCTAATGGCGCGAGATTCCAACTGTCGAATCCGTTCACGACTAATCCCTTCTCGCTTTCCGATTTCAGCTAATGTTTTTACTTCTGCTCCAAACAAACCAAATCTGTGAATAATAATGAGTTGCTCACGGTCATCTAACAGTTGCAACCCTTCCCCAATCGCAACTTGGAGTTCTTCTGCTTCAACTGTTGAGCCTGCAACTGGCAATGCATCAGTGGATAACTGTGTAACACCCATATGAGGACTTAGCAGTTCACCGATTTCAGTGTCATCAGCAATTGAAATCGGTCGGTTTAACGAATCCCATTTTAACATATGACTCCTAACTTGTTGGACCAATTCGTATTTGTCTTCACTGATCTTGAGTTGCTCACATATTTCTTTTTTTGTCAGTTGATGTTTATGTTTAAATTCACATTTGACGATTTGTTGTAACGTTTCAAAAATATGCGTCGGGATTTTAATCATAAATCCTTCATCTGAAATCAAGCGTACCACACATTGCTTAATCCAATAAGTCGCATAAGTCGCAAAATTGTTCTCATAAGCAAAGTCAAATTTATCAACAGCACGTAAAAGCCCTTCTAATCCAACAGAGAATAAATCGTCGTAGGACAGCTTATGGTTATAAAAGGTTCGATAACTTCCGACAATTTTATGAACCAAATTTGCATTATTTAAAATGAGCCATTCTAATGCATCTTTGTCACCTGTTTCGCGGTATAATCTAAGAAATTTCATGTTATGTTGATAGTCAGAATCCTGATTCTGCATTAACTTCATCCAGTTTGCCATTTCTTCCCCTACTTTCTCGGTCTGGAACATTTCGGACAATATTGATATGTCTCTTTGCTCACATAGCCACAATAGGCACAGCTATTCAGTTGTTTCAATGCGTTTATTTCTTCAACGAGTCCTTTAATTTTTCGTTCTTGTCCAACAATATTTTCTCGCAAAGCTTTAATTTTAGGTGATGATGCTGTTTCACTTACTTGATCATTGTGAACATGCTCTCCAATTTCTTTGTAATATGACTTCTTCTTATCTCGCTCAACTTTTAAGGTGAGGCTCAACTGCGCCAATTTAGACAACCTTTTCCCCACTTTGTAACCTTCTTTACTAGCTCCGATCACTGAGCGGGCAACCAATTTAATTAAGCTCATACGTATCACCTCGTTATGTCATTATATTAATGGAAAATTGGAATTATGTTTGGAAATTATTTTCTAAGCATTTGAATAAATCTTTACAAATCACATATACTATAATGAATAAACTCAAAGGGGAAGAAAACAGATGACATTACTTGGTATTTTTATCGGAATTTCAGTCGCAGTAGTTGGTTTAGTTGTTTATAGCACCGTGGTCGTTTCAAGTCGACAAGAGCAAATTGCACAACGGGTTAGAGAAGAAAATAGCTTTAAAAGAGCACCTTATTCTTCCTATGCTGCTGATCGCTTTTCCTTTGAAATTGCTGAAGATCTCATGGAAAATGAACTAAAAGAATGTGGCGAATTGGAAAAAAAACATTTTTAAGTGTCAAAAGGAGTCGTTTCTCGTGATCATGAAACAACTCCTTTTGATTTATTTATCATTCTGCTAGACCATCAAAAATTTAAGCAACCTTTATTTCTATATTCTATAAGTGCCATTCTGGATCGGTTGATAAAACCTTTGATGCAACCCTATCTATTGGATTTGACTTTGTGTAATGGCAACTTCTTGTGAGATTTGAGTCGCCATTAAAAATCCTTCTTTAAAAGCATAAGTGAGCTTCATTTCTTCCAAAAGAAGCTTTTGATAAGATGCATTATCATACTGAACTGATGCTTGCTCACCCAACAGTTCTTCAAATTGATTGAGCATATCATGATACGCTTCTAAAATTTTTTTAAACCTTGGATCACTTTCTGCCAGGTGCTTAGTGATTCTATCCTCAATGTTTCCATTCATATACTTTCCATATAAATCTTCTATTTTTAGCATACTCTCTCCTCCTTGAGATAAATTATCTCTATTTTACCATACAATTCGTTTGGTTTCAAGTCATAACCCTACATTTTGTAGTATGATAGATATAGGTGATGAAAATGGATTATAGAGAACGATTTAAAAATTTAAGAATTGACAATGATTTAACACAGGCTGATATCGGTAACATTTGCAATGTAACCTATCAAGCTGTTGCCCATTGGGAAGCAAAAAGACGAGATATGCCGATTGACTGCGTGATAAAGTTATGTGAATTTTATAATGTGAGTAGTGACTCTATTTTGGGTGTTAAGTTAAGAAGTTAACAGTTGCAGTATCATCTTTAAAGAAAAATTTTGAAATCTACGGTGTAGTCAACATACTTTTAGGCGTAATACCATGTTTATTCTCTTTATTGATATCGGCTCAAATATTTCTCTTAATTTTTGTCTAATTTGGGTTGACATTCCTCCAATTATATGCTTGTGAAGTGAGTTGTTTCTTAGCTACTTAACACGAGGAGATGGCTGATTATATTCTTCTATCAAGACTTTCAGGCGAGTGATATTCTCTTGAATTTCTTTTTCTGCTCTCTCAACCGAAAAATCTTCCCCGCCACCCATTTCATGAATGAGTATTAATTCTTTTAAATGAACAACCCTCCAATCGTATTCTGATATTATCAAATTTAGTTGATTATTTTGGTTATTAGATTGCTCTTGAAGCGGGCTAAGATTTAGTGAATAAAACAAGTGTGGGTACTATATTCTATAAGTGCCATTCTGGATTTTCTTGAAAAAATTCCTCCACTAAATCAATTAAAATATTAATACGCTCATCTTCACTTTTGTCTTTGTAGTAAAAATCAACATGGGCTGTAAAAGGATACGAAGAATTTTGATTTACTTTTTCCTGAAACCATAATCCCATTAACTTCTTCAGCTCAACAGAATATAATTGACCTAAGGCGGTAAAATACCCATTCAAATAGGATTCAATTTTCAAATAAGAGACATCTCCTCTCAAGTACATCTTCGGATATTTTTTTAAGGCTAAAATGGTCTGAATAATAATATCACTATTGTTCATTTTACCCACACCCCCTTGGTATTTCATTACTAGAATCAAAATTTAATGCATCATTATATTCAAACATTGCTTGATATTCGGCTATTGGCATACCATTGGGACCAGTCATCGCATCAAATACCATTCCATCTTGAACAACTGCGACATGATTCTTCCAATTATTTATAGTTCCATGAGGAGAATTGACTGGCCCTAAAAAATCTGCACCTGGCATAATTGACTGATTAGGTGTCACCGTTAAAAACTGTCCTCCGATTTCTGCTTGAACTTGAGTAGCTAAGCTTCCGCAACCTCCACTGGATATTGTATTTAATATGTTTTCAGATGAACCAAGTCCCGATAAAAAATCATCTAATACACAACTAAATGGATTGAGTCCAAACGGATCAATCCATACATTCGGATTACTCACATACCCATACAATGTTGGATTGTTACCTGCTAAACCAATCGGGTCTTGCGTAATATATTGTCCAAGTTGCGGGTCATAATAACGGTGGCGGTTGTAATAAAGCTCTGTT
>JGI24700J35501_10930168_pt1 | contig 11852 bp, 12 predicted proteins | sample TergutTh196P1_FD_35501 | JGI IMG/M metagenome (IMG submission 35501) | reverse complement strand
ACTGGGATCGGCATTTATGTAATACATAACATTATATATATATATATATATATACGTACATCTTCGTGACGTGTTAAATTGGTAAATTTTAACTTAGACCAACGCGTTTTTAATGAGCACTGAAGAATTAACACATAGATCATACTATCGTTGTTTAAAGTCCCACACTGTGCCTTCTGATATTCGTAGTACAGAAAAAATGTCAAAAATTTCATTTTAGTCAAAGGATCACTGCTAGATAATATTGGGCCCTGTGCGAACTGCAGTCTACATAGCACCGGCTTTCGGACTTAAGGGAAATGTAGCTGTGCCCGAAAGGAAACATGTGACTTCTGTAAGGGAAACACTCTTCTGTGACGCAGCATCCAATGGCGATTACTTTTGCTGCTGTAAATGACAGAGATTCTTATGACACTGTACTGAGAACCACAGATTATAGAATTCGTAGATATGACACATTCTGCGAAGGGGATTAAATCTCTTACACACACATAACGCCAGTGCTGTTTGGGCCTTTACATTACAGTAATATAAACATGTAATAAAATTTAAAAAAACCTGAATTTGACAAGTCGTTTTTATGAAAAATATTTATAATTACTGTGGCTAAATTTCAGTTGTATGTTCAAATCACAGTCCCTGATAAGAAAGTTGAGTGGTCATGAGCTGAAAAGACACAATTTATTTGGCACACAAAACTGTTTTTTTTTTTAGTTGCACAATTCACGAAGAAAATATTTGCGTTGAGTATTTTGCAAGTCTATGGACATTACAGATTACAGGGCCAATGGTCTTTCAATAGTGTCATCGCAAGTAAGTTGTCTTATTACGATGGATTTACAGGCACTTTCTTATATTAGATACGGATAATTTGCGTAGTTCCGTTTACTTGCGTTCCGTCGGCGTTCCTCGAGCCTGCGGCGCCTCTCAGCCTGAATCTGTTTATATCTGAAGAGTGGCCTGAAAACTATAACTTCCGCTGTTTCCATATCTTCGACATCAGACACTTCCCGCTTTTCTTCGTGTTCAGTGGCCTGTGGTTCAAGTTTTGCACTTGGTGCTGCTATTGAGGTGTGGCTGATATCACGAACGGCGTGATCAGTAGCAGGTACACTACCGCCGCTTTGCATCGGAGCTGGCAGAGAGAGCACCGACGTAGCCAGTACAAGACAAAGCATTCCTACCAACTGAACAGGGAGAAAGAATATTGATGATTAGGGATCGTTAGACCATTTATCTGTTAAATTATATTACATTGCACCTTTTTATGCACATTGCATTCCGTCTGACAAACGTTAGATTGTTACAGCGGTTACTACGAACATTGAAGTTTTCTACATCTGATACCTCGTACTTTAGTAAATAAGCTCCAAAGCTGCAAGGGGGAGTGGGACCCCATCTTCTTAGTAGAAGAACTTCTTCTACCCCGAAGATGGCTAATATAATTTCCTCCGAAAGTTTAGCACATATGTATCAAATTATAAGGCGTAACACTTGTTTAGAGTCTGATTTACGATATCCCTTCATTGTTCCAAACTAAATTCCTTCCTGTCACCTAACTATTAACAATCATTTGCAATTTTAATAATTCAGCTTACTTTGTTTTACCACAATTATGTTCTTCCTATAGTTACAACCTCTGTGTTTTATGTTTTAAATCGATGTCACTTTTTAGTATTATGTGGTGGTCTACAGACCTAAAATTTTAAACTGCTGACCTCTATAGACATTCCTTGTATTGTCACTTTATTTCTGGCGGACACATGTTCGTGTAAAGCAATTACATTGTTCGTATTTCTTAGGATATTCTTACTCAAATTGCATTAAAACATTTATAATCCCACAGAGGGAGTCATTATAGTTATTTCCACGGCCTGCAAGCAGACGCAACTGTTATTTTGAAGTCTCCATTGAAATTATAACAATACATTTTAATTTTAAAATCCACTGTTTTATGAAATCATAAATATGACTTGCATTTTGCATTCAGTGAGCGTACATCTTTTCATTTATGTATGTTCTTATATTTGATAGCAACAATGTAAAACAAAAACAATATATTACCCTCACGTGCTGCCAGAATAATAATACGATATTTACTAACCTGCTTCAGAACCACATATAAAATAATTACAAATACTGTGTTAAATAATTTAGCCATTACTTATGATATAGTTTGTTTGTTTACTGATAGAACATAACACCAAAGTTTCGACAAAATCTTTCTAACTTTTCTGATTGCACTTCAAATTTTTATTACACCGCCTTTTTCGCCACGGAATTTTACAAACCCATTAACCCGGACTGCTCTGATACTCTAAACAGTTTTAACTTGCCACAGCTTCTGATGAAAACAACAATACTCCAATAATAAACAATAATTTCCTCTTTCGTCAATCTCTGTTTATTCTCGTAAAATTATGGAAATATGTACATGTGATGGATCTTGAAAATAGGAATTTTGTCTTGAAAAACCGGGCGTTATAAACTGCTATTACTAATGAAAATATTAAGATTACTGTCCTTCGAAATCCTGATGCCTGAATACGTAATGTAACTGTGTAATGTGAAGTCGATACAAAGAATAAAGCTATACCTAAGCGTGGGGAAATTGAGAATTCGAGTACCGGTTTAATATGTGACTCAGCGACTGCCTGGCTAACTGAATGATTGACTGACTGAATAACCAGCCAAACTGCTACTGTTACAAAGAGTTTATTAAACATGGTTATGTCCGTTTGTGAGATACAGTTAGGGATTGAATGAAATCTATCCTTTTCTCACACTTTTATGCCACAATTTTATTGTGGAATAAGAGTACTGATTTTAAAATTACAGAATCGTTTCTTCCTGTCGAAATCTTACGGTTCTCAGATAATTCCAAGAAAAAAAATATTTTAAATCGCCATCTACAGAGAAATTCTACAAATTTCTGTAAGTACACGTTCAAAAAAAGCGAGAGTACATCATATGTCTCGCCGCATAATGTCAAATACGAGGCGGCTTCGAATATTCGACAACTCCCTGTTTCTCATTGGAGTATTTACAGAAAAATCTCAGAAAGTGTACGGAATATAACAAAAATATTAATAAAGATTAAGATGTAGGACTACAAATAACACACATAACTGAACTACTGAGGGAGAAAGCGCAGGGGTATAGCATGATGTTTTAGTTAATTCTGCCATGAAATGACGTAATCCTGACGTGTTGCTGGGAAGTGCTCTAAGACTTCATTGTTAAAGCAGCCCCTAATTTTATTTTCAGCTTTTTCCTTAAGAAACCTCGCATATATTCGGAGTTATACGCCAATTTTGGTGTTATATATAAGAAATGAATTCATGATATTTCTGTCATCATTGGTCCGTCCTTCCTTCCCTCACTCGCTTCTTCACTATTTTGTTGTGCGAGTTTGTGATCATTCGTGTCGTTGCCTTACGTTACATGCAACTCAAATTGAAAAGGCCTGTATGTGTAAAAGAAGAATAATCACAAAGTTGTTCTTGACGGCAAGTACCGTAAGCCTTAAAATATGTTCTAAACAATTCTCCAGGCGATAAAATGTTTAAATACTATTCTAGAAAATTCTGCAACCCCGAAGAATATCGTCTATTTTTTAACTAACGTGGAAACCTGAACACCTATATAATAAACATAGTACTGTACGCGGGATCTACGGTCCGGGGATTGAATCCTGTTGAGGATCAGACATTCTGCGCCCGTCCAGACGGGCCCTATTTCCCACTAACCTCCTCTTTGATGAGTTCCGGCTCTCATTCCCACAGTTAAGCTGCCGTGGTCTGGCGTTGACCACCCACCCCTATCTAGTGCCAGGTTAAAGAAAGAGTGAAGCTATATCTCACCTTCTCTATCTGGGCCTTCATGGCCTGTTGTAGGGTAAAATTCACCTCACCTTTTTTACAGTACGAAGTTTATCTGTAGACTCAGCTGATTTAGCTTTTTACTCTGGATTTGAACTCTCTTGATTATTTTATATATAAAACAAATGAACATACACCCATTGAGGTATGCGATATTAAGGTGACGCACTTATAAATTAAATTTATTCCAGCCAAGAACACACGCTTATAATCTTGTATATAGTTGATTTCTAATTTTAAAAAACAAAGCTGCTTACCGTGTAAATATTACTGGTGTTCATTTTATGTTGAGACTTCTTGTCGTGTACTTAACAATTACCCCTGTATTCAACAGTTTACCCGAGTGGGTTTTCGGAGTTCTTGAGGCAAGTGAGTAGAAAGAACTGATTCATCAGTAGTGGACTGAAAGTATTTATGCACCTCATAAACAGACAACAGTTAGTGTTAATTATGAAGTGTCCGGAAGTCACATAATTCACATTCACGGGAAATGACGCTCACTTCCTTTGAAAATTCTTACGTGCGCGTGTTTTACAGTACCATGGCCGAGCGACATCGTACTGCTTGTGCTAACTGTCGTCGTCATAGGTCTAATTTTAGAAAGATTTTTCTTCTACTGATGGTTTAGTCACTACGACATCGATTCATTCTTTACGCAAATGCAACTATTCTGGACCGCATATGATGCGAAATGAAATAGAGCTGTACGTCGTATTAATTGACGCTACATGTTAGTAATCTTCAATGGAATTTTGATCTTCCCTTCCGGTAACTGTGCATGGTAAGTTATACGTCAGTGTGTCTTCCATTTAAGAGTTAACCCTTGAATGGAAAACACACTGACACGAAAATAAAAATATTTTAGAATTCATCAGTTTATTATATAAAAAACGTTTAATACAGCCAATTGAACTCTTCGATCAAAAATAAAATACAGGAGAGGAACTTCCTGCACAAAACATAATACTAAATATAGAATGACATTTGGATGCAAGTTTAATACATATTATTAAAATAATAATTCTGCGTAGTATTTATACATTTGTAAACACAAAGACGTAAAAATAAATTGAAAATAAAATATGGACAAGGAAACTAGTTTTGTGTTAACGTAACAGACACTAAGTAAAGATGAGATGTTATAATTCTTATAGCACTTTAAAAGTAAAAATTTCAACTTATTTATATAAATATTTACAACCATAAAAATTATCAAGCTTTTAATGTAATAAGCACAACTGTAAGTACAATTAAATTACACTGTTTGAATTACAGTAAGATTAATTTTAATATAATTAATTAAATTTTAATAAATTATAATATAATTTTGAGGATGAGATCTCGATTCGTAGAATGATAATTGTAATGACACAACTTTCTTATATATATTTTACAAACCTGATGGTACCCAAATCAAATCGAAACATGTAGCAGTTTTGCATAAACGAGAGTTATTATTTTTGTAACAAAATATTTGTGTTAGACTGCATTATTGATTGCATAATTACAACACTAAAGTATTTCTGAATTAGGCCGGACCACTGTGTTCACTTAACATTAATAATCTACTGCCTACATTAGCCGGTACAGAAGGACTGCACTTGAAGAAACTGCCGGAATTAAATTTACGATCAGTCAGTCAGAAGCAGAATATTACTTTCTGCAGCGCACTCCTCTAGTTTCGGTAAAGACGATTTCTCTCGCCATAAACAACAATGCAGAATCGCCGACACTAAAATTGTAAGTCTGTTTACTTCTAATTAAAACATATATTTCCATGGCTCCTTTTCGGGACACTGCAGTGAGAACTGAAACACACATGGCTAAAGTAGTCTAAAATTTTCTTTTATTATCATTGGAATTAAAATTAATTTTACCAATTTTGATTTGCCTACTGTCCTATTTAATATCCTCGTAATATTGATTTCAGAGTTTGGAGAAGGGCTAAGTGTTCGTGTTTCTAAAGACGTCCACTGGATTTACTTTCGCACGAAAGGCCAATTGCGGACCCTTAAATGTGGTAATGGAATTTAGAATTCCATAAAAGTAGGATATTTCTTGAATATATAAGATTCTTTTTGTTTTTTAGCAAAGTTCTGGGTAGTCTGTTGCATAATTAACATCACAAACGTTAACGTTATGGTATATTAAAAATAAATTAGTAATTGGCCGAACATAGAAGCTACTCAGTAGAAATAACAAATTGTAAATTAGTCGTTTCGATATTCTTGTTCTGCTTTGGAAATAAATCTCGACGCGGCTGCCCTTACTGCATACAAACTGAAACAGCTTTTAGAGGTAAAATGTTACATCGGATTCAAAGGTTCTTACATAGATCTATACGAAGTTTTCTGGCAAAACATGTGACAGAATTTATTCTGGTGAAACATCTGAACTTGGATTTGAGGGTCCCTGTGTTTCTTACATTACGAATAATGTCGTTCATGACTGTCGCAAATCTTTCCTCTCTTCTGGCAAGGAGAGATGGCGATTGTCAAATTTTCCGCCGATTTTTCACAGAGAATTGTACTATTTTATTATCATTGTTCCCTTTCTTGTTTAGGTATTACGGAGGCTGTATTTTGGGGGGGAAGAAGAGGCATTACTCTAATTTGAGACGTTTTAAACTGACCTTTAGGGAGTGAAAAATCATGCAGCTGGGAGTTCCACGCCACCGATTTTTGGTTGCGTTTGGCACAACACAATGAGGAATGGATGGGATCCATGTAACAAAAAAGGTAATCTGATAGGTTCCGCAAAGCATAAAAAATGTACTGCAGAGATCTTTATTTTAATATGAACCAAAATAGAAAATAATTAAACAATTATACAAAAATAAAATTAGTTACAATGTTAAATATAACAAAGAAACAAAGACACTAATTTGTGTGTTATTATTAGCTGTTGACAGTTTCTTATCCCTCGCTTTTGAACCTGACTGCCTATGCGATTGGCTTCTAATTACGTTCTATTTTCTTTCATTTAGTTTCTGTGTTTTGCCAGTCGCATGGTATTCCATAAAATACAAAAAGTAACGAGGTTTCGGAAACAGAATCTGTTTCCGTCCTCACTTAAAAAGGTAGGGCGGTATATAATTATTTGATTTCATTATACCTAATTGTTCTCAGTTTATAGTGCCGCTTTCCACGATTCACCCTTATTGCGACGTGCAGCGTTCGAAACAGATTCCCCCATTTTAACTTCCATGTGTGAAAAAGTGAGAAGTCGGGTATAAGGCCTAGCTCTGATATTGAAACGCGCGAGATGCCATCGATGTCTTAACGGACACGTTATCGCCTGCTTCGTCAATTCGAGTTTTTAAAGTTACATAAAGGACTCAATATTTACCACTTAGTTGGAATTTTTATAACATTTATTGTAGGATGTGTATTATGCACTCATTCATACACACAAAAAACATGGCAGATAACGTCTTGGTCCACTGCCCAAAACGTGTACTCCGAACAGCACTGTGTGTCTCCTGACTATAATATTACATGGCGACCGGAATAGCATAGTTAGTATAGCGAATTGCAACGAACTGGACGGACCGGAGGTCGAATCCCCTTAGATGCGAGAATTTCCGTAACGTCAAGGCTGGTCCCGACAATCACCCACTCAGTTGGGCTCCTTAGAAAGGAATTAAGGACATTGGAGCCAGTTTGGATCAGTTTTTTGGGGGGGGATTCCTTTGTACTGAGAACACGTGACGTTCTTGTGATAAAAATAACAATTAACCGTTTACTGTGTAGTCATTTTTAATGCCAAAGTTGTTTCATCGCGTTTCACGGTTGAACATAGCTACTGGATTTCATTTTCTCTTATAACTAATATTCCTGGTTTCAAGAATCTTAGCTTGTCTGTTTCCTTCGCCTCTGAACTCTGTTTTCCCAGTATGTGTAATAAGGTCTGAATATAAGAATTGCTGCTACATCCATATCGTCGTCGTCGTCGTCGTCGTCAGGAACCACACGTTCAGATCGTTCCACTGATTCAGTACCGGTGACGGCTAAGTCTGTTACACTGGAGGAAGACAACGTTTGTTCGGTAACAACCAGACTGGCCGCACCGGGCAGCGGCGAGGACAGAGAGCGAAATGATGTAGCACATAGCAGACACAGCAGGGTTGTTACAACCTGTAGGGAATAATATGTACAGTCTAGGAGAGCTGACTTGAGACTTGCGGTACCAGGTAACAGGACAAACAGGAGGGAAAAGGAAGACCCTGTTATGAGGTCAATATTTGTTGCAACGTATAACAAGTCAAGAAAAAACACCTATAGCATGTACGTTAGTAGCTAGAACAGTTGAAAAGAGATTTCTGTAATGTGTAGATAATAATTGTTTTCCACACTTTGTATGCGGTGGCCGGAAATATCTTGCCAGGTATAAATCACAACCCACCTCCCAAGCTCCAGGTGATCAGTCGTAGACAGTATCAGGGGATGAATCTTGTCACGACTGCGTAACGTTATATGAGTCAGGTCGGCGATAGTCACTCAAAATGGGGGTTAATTAAAAACCATCATGAAGATACAAAACAGGTCTTCGTAAATTCTAATATTGGACGATGAAATGAAATATGGTTATATTGGGTGAAGGAAAAAGTTGTACGAAAGGAAAAAAGGAAAAATTCTTACACGGTTTTTGTTGAAAAACTCGAATAAAAGAAACTAACCAAAAAATCTAGGCGTTTGTGAGAGAATAAAATTAAAATGTAACTTAAATAAATTGAAACTAAGGGGTTGGGTTAGATTAATCTGGCACGCGATAGGGACGGGTGGCACAATGCTGTCAGTACGGAGATATACTTTCGGTTTCAATAAAATTCAAGGAATTTTTTGACTAGATGAGCAACTGTTAGCTTCTCAAGAAGTATGCTGCTCCATGAAGTTAGTTGAATAGTTGCAGATGTCAGCTACGTCTACGTACTGCCTGCATAATTAGATATAATGTAAGACAGTAATACTTACGGTGTATGTATTCATGAGGAACGATTTGCTGTTATCTTTTGAAATCTTATCACAATATTTAGAAAATCTGTGCTTGCTTCCCTTTCAACATGCACATACCGCAAGTCGTAGAAAGGACGTGACTGTTTATCGCTGTCTAAAGAACAGCATTTATATGGCTCTCAAATCAGAGAGACGCAAAAGACTACTTCCAGCAGTATTTGTTACCATAAAGAAAACAAATTATACACCATTTTATTGGACTCTTTGCCAAACACTCTAACAGAAATTGTGCTAATTACATTTGTCACTTCTGTAATTTAAAGTCACTCTCAATATTCATTAGTCACTGCAACCATGACTCGTGCGTTCCACCTATCAGCATGTGATGAAACATATTCCAAAGATGAAAACAGCTTTTCCAGAAACCAATGTGTGGATAAAATGTTCATTGATACTAATCGTATGCAGAAAATTTTTTGAATCCGAAAATTCCAGACAGATGTGATCCAGGAAAGCAAAAGTCATTAACACAGACTGCAGTGAACTGAAGGTCATGTAGCTGTAAGAATCTAGACTTGTATTTTGGACGTACTCGACTCGAATCTCGGTAGGGTTATCGATCATATTGACTGCGATTTTTCCCTATTTCTTTTTTCTTTCGACGCTCGGAATGCAAGTATTTTATTTACTGGTACAGGGTTTACTTAATAACTCTATCAGTAGCTCAGAATATGTAGTGTCGAATGGTAGGACAATAAGAAAATGACGAATTGGAAAGGGTGTGGTAGGAAATGGTCGTAGCGTAATTTGGGGTCCTACCCTGGCATTTGTCTGGAGAGAATCAAAAGCATTCCAGGAAACTCAAATTATCTGAGATGAATACGAAAAAGGGGTGTTAATTACTCCACACTGCAATGACGTTTAATGAAAACACGATTTATATAGCTATTTGTGATTTACGAGTATTTCACAATGCGGGCTGTACCGTGGACTACGTGTAGGTGGATTATATCCGTGAAGTTCCTGTCATTGTGCGTAATTATCTTAAGTACGAGTCTCATCAGCTGTCAGACAAGTACAATTACCCGTGACATAATGACGAATAGCAGTTCTCATTAGAGCGAGAGTGAGAGCTACATCATCTCTTCAGATTAACAGCAGTGTGACTCGACTTTACGATCCTCGTACACGTCACGTGATTGTAGGTGCTACATACGAAAAAGAGGCGTCATACGAAAAAGCGGCGTCATACGTTAGCATTCCCTCCTCTCGGATTGCGCAAGCGACTTTCTGACTCATGACGCAAGTGCGGGCTCTCTAACCAAAGGCAATTGACGTTATGAAAATAATCGTACTGTACGGTAAGAGTCGAATGGTAGGATGATCAGTAAATAATGAACTAGAAAGAATTGGACGTGGCCTGATTTGAAATATCCTGCAGATTCCCGAAACAGCCTCCGTAGCAGTCAGGATGTCTGGTCGCCAGGTCGAGATTTCAGACCTGTATACCTGTACATTAGCAACGGTGCTGCCCTCTCATTGCAACTTTCAGTGAAACCGCAGTTGATTATACGCCCACTTCAACTGAATCCAGTGGCAGTAAGAAGTCAGAGGTGCCTAACGCGGTATTTATTCACCGATGCGTAACGGCGTATAGTTAGGGCCGCAAGAATGGGTTCAGGCCCCAACAGCAAAATTTTTTGTGCCACCCCGGCAAGGGTGGATCGGCTAAAAATATTTACGCTAAATTGGAAACACTGCCTCTCAGTTACAGAGGGACTTGGGCTTGGTATGAAAGGGTTAATTTGAGCAACTTACGAGGGGGTGCTGATAAGCGCCTTAGCCCGACCAGGAAGTAAACAAGCTACAGCAACCAAACTCCCCACGAAGCTCAATACACTTCTTAGACCGTTGCTTTAACTTTTGCGAGTCACTCAAAAACAATTCAGAAAGTTGTCCGTCCAACCAGGTTTCCGCGGCAGCAATGACCTTCGCGTCGGGCGAAAAATGGCGAACTTTCAATTTTTTTTTCAGTCCAGGGAACAGGTGATAATCCGATGGGGCCACATCCGGAGAATAGGTTGGGTGATCAAGATACTGGAAGCCCAGGTAGGTCAGTTTCATCTGGGTTGCAAGTGCCCGGTGAGCCGGAGCATTGTCGTGCAAAAACAATACCCCTTTGGTGAACCTGCCGCGGTGTTTTTCCTCCAAAATGTCCTTCAATTGCACCAGCAGAGATGAGTAATACTCCGCGTTGATAGTTTAACCCTTCGGAAGATAATCAATGAGGAGGATGCCGCCTTGATCTCAAAAAATCGAGGCGAGAACTTTTCCAGCGGATTTTTACACTCGGAATTTTTTGGGGCAGGGCGGGGTGAAACGTTATGCCGCCACTCCATTGATTGTTGCTTTGTCTCCGGGTCGTAGTGATATAACCAGGTTTCGTCCATGGTCACCAGTCGCGACAGGAAATCATTTAGATCGCACCGAAAGAGTTCCAAATGTTGCTCAGACGATTGGCACCGTTGACGTTTTGATCCGCGTCCAGGCATTTCGGGACCCACTTCGCGGAGAGCTTCCGCATGTCCAAATCTTCTTGAATGATGGACCTAACCTGCTCACGTGAGATTTCCAGTTGTTCAGCTATTGATTTAGCTGAAATCCAGCTATCTTCCAAGATTAGCTCGTGAATTTGATCAACAATCTGCGGGGTGGTCACTGTTTTGGGTCGTCCAGGACGAGGTGCATCACAGGTGGAAAAATCACCACGTTTAAACTGGGCCACCCAGTTTTTGATGGTAGCATACGATGGTCCATGTTCCCCTAATGTTTCTATCAGAATGGCGTGAATTTCCTTCGGCACCTTGCCTTGCGGGGGAGGGGACCTGATGAGAGCTCGCGTCTCGATGTTGTTGAAATCGCGCGCGTCGCCTGACATGCTTCCTTTCAGACTCCGTAACAAGCAAAGACTTGCAATTTGGCACATGGACAGACCCCTCTTTCCAACGACACTATC
>JGI24700J35501_10930169_pt1 | contig 11867 bp, 9 predicted proteins | sample TergutTh196P1_FD_35501 | JGI IMG/M metagenome (IMG submission 35501) | reverse complement strand
GGGGGGGGGGGGGTAAATTCATGCTTGCCGGGCGCGGCGTGCCGGCACATTGACAGGCAACTTGAGTGTGCCCGGTTATTAGAGAATCTGTTTTGTTCCGATCAGCTTGCTTGCTCATCATCCTCATTATATCCTTTTTTCTCAAGTCTGTCAATAGGCAAAAGTTCAATTTTTCTCTTTTTTTCCTTCCTCTTCAAGAAACGAGCAGGCCAGCTTCAAGAAAACCTGCGGCTCCAGCGTTTCCGCCCGCTCGCCGCCGCTTAGGGAGTTTGTCGCCAAAAGCCGGGCGCAAATGCCCTCCGCCCTCTCTTTTTCTGCCCCAAGGCGGGCGGCGGCAAAGGCGGCAAGGTTGTTTTTCAGCGTTTTCCGGCGGCTGGCAAAAAGGGCGCGGAGCAGGGGGAAAAAAACCGGCGGGCAGACGGGGGCGGGGTCGCGCTTTTCAAACAAAACCCCCATCGAGTCAACCTTGGGGCGGGGGTAAAATGAGCCGCCCCGGATAAGCATGAGCGGTTTTACCGTGTAAAAAAGGGAACACAAAACCGAAAAAGACGAGTAGTCATCGCTCCCGGCCTTGGCGTACATCCGCATCGCGACCTCCTTTTGCACAGTTACCACCATGCGCTGGAAAAAGCGGCCTTTTTCGATAAAGTCGGCAAGAAGGCCGGCGGCTATGTTGTAGGGCAGGTTCCCCAAAAGATAGGGGGCAGGCGGCTGTCCGCCCCAGGTTTTCATTACGTCGCCTTCCACAAGGCAAAAGCCGCCTTCCCCGGCAAAAAGGTCTTTCAACGCGCCGACAAAGCCGCGGTCGATTTCAAAGGCGCGCACGGCAAGTTTTTTTTCCAACAGAATGGCCGTCATCGCGCCGATCCCAGGCCCGATCTCCCACACCTGTTCCCCTGGCGGCGCGTCAAGGGCGCTTGCAAGGGCGGCGCGGACATCGCCGTTAATCAAAAAATTCTGACCGTATTTTTTGCGCATACCAAGGGAGCGGCTTTCCAGAAAGGCTTTTATGGAAAGCGCCGAGTTATAGTTAAGATCGATTTCTCCGCCGGCTGTCTTCACGCTTTTACGCCAAGTCCTTCAACGCCAAAACGCGGTTCATCTCGTTTTGCACGATCATAAGGCCTTCGTCAACGCCCATTCCCGGCTTGGCCAGAATTTGATCGGGGCTTGTCGCAAGGGCTATGTGGGCGCAAACCTCGGCGGAGCGGTTTGTCTCATTGCAGGTGCCGCCCAAGTACGCGCCCATACCGCGCTCTTTGCAATACAATACGGCCTCTATCGTATTGTTTATACCACCAAGATCGGGGGTTTTGATTTGCGCCATGTGCCCGGCCTTGCTGTCGGCAAAGGCGACAATGTCATCGTAAGTGTTGCACCATTCATCGGCGACGATATGCACGCCCGCGCCCATGCCGTCAAGTATTTCGCGTAACCCGGCAAGCGCGTCGATCTGCGCCTGCCGCTCCCCCATGTCTACCGGCGACTCTATCCTTAGCTTGAAGGGCTTGGCGACCTCTTCCAGCGCGGACAGAAACCTTGCGATTTTTTCAAGGTTGTTCGCACCGCCGTCGCCGCCCCCGCCGAAGGCCTCGCCCAGTGTCCCGTAAACGTCTATGTGAAACACCGGGTTGTAGCCCTCGCTTTGCCTTAGTTCCAATACGCGCTCCCTGAGCCATTTCACATAACCGGTAAGTTTTTCGCCCGTCTTGCCTGTTTTTTCTATGCTGTTGAAAAGGCCGTGCGGCATAACGTCCGCGCCTTTGAGTATCATTTTGTCGGCGTTGGTGTAGCGGTCATCGCCGCACTGGCAAAAAACGGGGATGCGTTTTTGCGAAAGTTCAAGGCCGTATTCCCCGGCGATAACCTTTGCCATGAGCGTTTTCCCCGCCTTGGCCGCCGCATCTAGGCAGGCCTGCGTTACGCCATAACGGATCGCGCTGTGCAGAGGCCTCCCCCCCCCGTCCATGTGCCGGTCGGCAAGGCGAGCCATCTCTTTGAAGCCGGTTATTTCCAGTCCCGTGTAAAGCGGCGCGATTTCGCGCGTTATTATGCCCAGAAAGTCCCCGGCGGAAAACAGCGCGTCCCGCCCGCCGGCTCCGGAGTACTGCACTGCCGCGCAGTCGCCGTATGCTATCTGTCCGTCTTCCAGCACGAACATTACCGAGATTGACTGCCCGGCCTGTCTTACCGCGCTAAAGCCCGGCGTTTGCGGCTCTCCTATGTAGGCCGCGCCGTCGGCACGCGCCCCGGCTTTTATCGCTTTCTGATCGTCAAAAAAAAATCCGCCAAGGCCTGCGCTTGCCGCCACTTTTGCAATTTTCATTTTAATACTTGAACTCGCTGTCGCCGATAAACTCCCTCAGTATGCTGTTTCCCGGCACATACTGGGGGGGGATGGGGGCGAAGTTTTCCAAAAACGAAAGCAGCCGGCTGGCCTCGGCGTATTCGTAAACATCGGGTTTTACCGCCCGCAAAAGGGGGTCGGCAAAGTATTTGAGCACCGGTATCTCGTAGTCCAAGGCGGAGTTAAAAGCGATGTCCGCACTGTTCTGAAAGGGGAAGATGTGCTTGCGCTCGCCTGCTTGCACGTTAGGCCACATTTTGATTGTGCCTGCCGCGTTCTTTCCCCGGAACTGGTTGTCCCGCACGATGCGGCGCAACAGGCGGTTGTCGCTTGTGGGGATTCGGTTGTATTCGTCCAAGTTAAGCTGGGTCAGCGCGGAAACGTATATTTTGAACTTGGCCGCTTTTTCGATGTCGCGGCTTATCGCTTCGTTAAGCGCGTGGATGCCTTCGACGATGAGTATTGTGCGCTCGTCCATCTTGACTGTCTGGCTGCCTTCGGCGCGTCTTGTGCCTGTCTTAAAATCAAAGTCCGGGATTGTTACCTCCCCCCCCCGGCACAGGGCGGCAAGTTGTTCGTTGATGTAGGGGACATCTATCGCCTCTAGGCACTCGAAGTCCGGCTGTCCGTTTTCATCTTTGGGTGTGCGTTCTGTTCCCACATAGTAGCTGTCAAGGCTTATGGCCACGGGTTTGAAGCCCAGCACCATAAGCTCGATTGCCAGGCGTTTGGCGCTTGTGGTTTTCCCGGAGCTTGAAGGCCCCGCGATGAGTGCCATCTTCACTGTGCCTTTCATTTTGTAGATTGAATGCGCTATGTCGGAAAGTTTACGCGCTTGATGCGTTTCGACTATCCGTATGTAGTCGGCGGTTTTCATGCCCGCCACCAGCGAGTTAAGTTCGCCTACTACTCGCACGCCTATTATCCGTCCCCATTTTTTGTACTCGTCGTAGACTTCAAAAATTTTCGGCTCGTCTACAAACGGCTCTATGGTTTTCGCGCCTATGCCGGGGAAGCGCAACAGAAAGCCGTCTCTGTAGGGGGTGATTTCAAAAACGTCCAACAGGCCGGCTCTCATTACTAGCGGCTCGACGTAGAGGTCCATGCAGCCTTTGCATTCGTTGACTTTGATTATGGAGGAGCTGCGCTGTTCGAGCAGAAGCTGGGTGTCGCGCTGGCTGTTTTTTTGGAAGAGTTCCAGTGCCTCGATGTACGAGATTTGTTTGAACTGGATGGGCGCGTCTTCTTTTACGATCGCCTGCAGTTCTTTTGCGATTAGGGCGATTTTTTGCTGTCTGCCTTCTTCTGGCCCGGAGAAGGTGTAGTAGTAGCTGTTTCCCAGGGAGTGGCCTAGGTCTAGTTCCCCGGCCAGCGAGTGTTTTTTGGCGGCGACTACGAGTAGGAAGGCCAGGGATCGGCGGTAGATCATGGCTCCTTCCCGGCTGTCAAGCAGCACTGGCTCTAGCATGGAGTTGACCATGAGGTTTGTGTTAAGGGGTTGTATTTCGTTGTTCACCCTTAGCGCGGCTATTTGGTGAGGCGGGACGTTGAACAGGTCGATGAACGAGTCCGCGGCGGTTCCGCACGGGCAGTTTATTGTTTGTTCGGGATTGTTTGCAAAACGGATTTGTATTACGCTCATACTGTTATTTAACCGCATTTTCGCAAAGTTGTACAGACTGGCCGGCAGCCTCTTGCGCCTTTGTGTGAGGTACCTCCCGGACAGCGCGTTTTCACGCGTCGCTTAGCCTTAAATCGGTGATGACCATTTGCAGAACCTCGTTTCCCTTAAAGTAGTCGCGGGCTAGGTTGAACACAGCGTCCACCCGGCTGTCTACGGCGAACTCCTTGTTTGCCGCTTTTTCGGCGGCGTTCCAGTAAAGGGCAGGCCACTTGCTCTTGCCAGCGTCCAGAACCAGCTTCAAATGCTTGGCCTCGGGCTTGCCGATAAAGTTAATCTCCCTTATGACCAGCCGGCGTGCCATAAAAACAAGCGGGGCGTTATCCTTGCCGTAAGGCTCGAAACGGTCAACCAGCCGGAAAATGTCGGCGGAAAGATAATCCAGAGGAAGCTCCGCGTCAATTTGGAGCGGCTGTTCCCCCTCTTCGGCAAACTCCACGCCGCCGGCGATGTTTTTAAGCCGATCCAAAAAAGCCTGCCAGTTGGTTTTTTCCATAGAGAAACCGCCGGCGGCAAAATGCCCGCCGTAATCGGCAAAAAGGTCTGCGGCCTGCTCCAAAAGCGCGCAAACATTCACCCCCCGGGCCGAGCGCAGGGAGCCGGTGCAGGTTTCATCTATAAAAGAGACGGCAATCGAGGGGACATTGAAACGCCGCGCCATTCGCTGGGCCATAAGCCCGGTTACCCCCTTGTTGATATGCTCGCCGTAAACAATACTGAGCTTTTCGCCGTATTCGCCAAAGGTTTTGTAAGCCAAAGGCTCGGCGGCCGCCCAGACATCCTCTTCCAAGGCCTTGCGCGCCTCGTTGAACGAAACAAGCCGCGCGGCAAGCTCGACCCTTTTTTGCGGGTCTTCTTCAAAAAAGAGGGAGGCCGCCGTCATGGGGCTTCCCATGCGCCTTGCCGCGTTGATTGCCGGCGAAACCCGCCAGGCGATGTCCTTCGCGTCAAAATGCCTGCCGGCAAGCTCCAGCTTGTAAAGAAGCTCGAAAATGCCCGGCGCCGGCTTTGCGGCGATGGATTTAAGCCCCTGCTTTACGATAATCCGGTTTTCGTCCTCCAGGGGCATAATGTCGGCAATCGTGCCAAGGGCGGCAAGCTGCAAGTCCCGCGCCGCGCCCTCGTCTTCCTTTTCACGGCCGAAGACGTAAGATCGGAACAGGTTCACGAAAACGTCAAGCTCGGTGAACTCTTTTTCCGAGTATTTTGCGATTTTGGAAAGCTCTTTGATGGCAAGAAGGCTCTTCCCGCTTGCCAGGGGGATTTCCTCGCCCACCTGCCGCGAAATGTCCAGCGTGTTTATCTGGGCGGCGGAGCCGAAGAGCTTGGCCAGCGTCCTGTTTACAAGCGCGCCGTCCCACACCAGAATTTGCTGGCCTTCCAAGAAGGCCGGCAGCCGCGTATTGCCAATGGAGACCATGCCCGGCACGATGGTCTCGCGAAGGACGCCTGTTACGGCAAGATTGCGCATCTTGGCGACCTCGACAATCCAGGCGTCGTTGACAGGCCTTACGTTCAAAAGGCACAGCGGCTGGCCGTAAAGCTCGGACTTTAACGCAAAACGCAGGGCGCCGGCAAGTTTGAAGGCCACGCCGCAACCGCAAAGCTCGCGGAAAGGATAGGGCGAGTCTTTGAGTTTCGCGTTGATGATGGCCAAGGCCTGGGGAAGCTCGTCCTGCGGCTCGTGGTGGTCTGTTACGATTACGTCAACGGAAAGCTCCCCTGCGCGTTTTATTTCGGCCAGCCGCGAGATGCCGCAGTCAACGGTGATGATCAGCGTGCCGTCGGCGGCGGCGAACTCTTCCACGGCTTCCATTGAAAGGCCGTACTGCTCGTCGGCGTCCGGGATGCGCCACTGCGTGTCCAGCCCCATTGACGACAGCGCCCCGGCAAGAAGCGCGGTCCCGGTGATTCCGTCCACGTCGCTGTCGCCGAAAACAAGGACTTTTTCGCCCTCTTCCTTTGCGTGCAGGATGCGTTCCACGGCTTCTTCCATGCCGGGAAGCTCGAAGGGGTTGCGCAGGTGGCGCAGATCGTCTTCCAGAAAATACCGTACGGCCTCGCCGTCTGTTATGCCCCGTCTTGCCAAAACCGATGCGGTCAAAAGGTCGCAGCCGTATTTTGCCGCGATGTTTTTTACCAGAAGCGTGTCAATCTCTTTTTTTTCCCATATCATTGAACCTACAGAGTAGCCCGGTTTCGCTGGGAAAAGCAAGAGCCGGGAAGGTTCACCACGGAGGCCTCGCACGGGGGCGCGATAATTCGGAATATACTCACACAAAGGCACAAAGGCACGAAGCACAGGCCAGAAAGCCCCTCTTCATTCCTACCTTGCCTCCGCTATGCACTTTGCTGAAGCAGGCAGACGCGGCACTGTCAAAATTCGCCCAACTTCCTTTATCCTCAACCTTTGTGCCTTTGTGCCTTGGTGTGAGGCCTCCTCCTTTGAGCCTTGGTGTGAGCTTCCTCTTCCCGAAGTCCCCCGGAACCCCCCGGTTAAAGACCCAGCGCCCTTTCAAGCTGACCTCTTAGATCGCCGCCGCGTCTTGTCAGGGTTCTGGAGGCGGCGATAAAGGCCGGCAGATCGCGGCCGGAGCGTTCAAACAGGTCTTCAAAAAAATTGCCGCCGCCGTGGTAAAGACGGAAAAGATCGAGATATGCGTTGTTAATCGTCATTTGGGAAAAACCGCGAAAATTGTCGTTGGTAAAACGCTCATCGTACTCCGCGTCAAAACGCTCCTTGGCCGCATCGAAAATCTTCTGCCTTTCCGCAAGAACCGTTTCCCGGTCAAGCCCGCGCGAAAAAAGCTCGTCAAGCTCCGCCACAAGCTCGCGCATAAAGGCCACAAAGGCGCGGCTGTTCGCCTTGGAATCCAGCTTGTCCTGATACTCCTGGGAATACCGGCCAAAACGATGCTCGATAAAAAGCCGCGCCCCCTCTTCCCCCACAAACTGCGCCAGCCCCTCGTTGAACTGCGCTTGCCCGCGTATCCACACCGTGGCGTGAAGCTGTTCGTGAATAATCATGTCGGCAAGCCGGTAAGGCTCCCAGTTTCGCATGAACGAATAAAAAGGGTCCCGGAACCAGCCCAAAGTGCTGAACGCGCCGACCCCCCTCACCCAGACATCAAGCCCCCGCGCTTCAAGCCGCTCCCGCTCGCGCCTTGCCCCCTCCACATCGAAAAAACCCTTGTAAGGCATAGAGCCGACAATGGGGAAACGCCAGTAGTGGCGGGTAAAGGAGTCCTTGGCCGAAGCGGACACCACGGCGGCGATAAAATCCCTGTCAAGCTGGACATAGCGGGTGAAGTTCCTGTCCATGTCAAGCCCAAGCTCTTCGCCGGCGAAACGGCGAATATCGTGAACCAGCGCGATAAAATCCGCATCATCGATTTCCTCAAGGGGAACCGCGCGGTTCATGTAGCCCAGAAAGGCACTGCCCTGCCGGATAGTGTAACAGCCCGATCCGACAAAGGCGAACAGAAGCAAGAGAACGGCGGCAGCGGCAGAGGGAAAAAACGAAAGGATTTTGGAGGCTTCGAGTTTTTGCATATTTGCTCCGGCAAAGCCTACAAGAGAACGGCGGCCGCTATTTTTTCCGCAGCCTCTGCGCCGGCAAGCTGTTCTATAATGGAAACGGAAAAAAGGCCTGCCGTACCCGCCCCCCGGCTTGTAATAATGCCCCCGTCCACCACCACCGGCTGCCCCAGCCAGTTCGCGCCGCTTAGGTTTTTTTCCATGCCGGGGTAACAGGTAAAGTTTTTTCCATTAAGCAGCCCCAGAGGGAAAAGCACAAGCGCGGGAGCCGCGCAGATTGCGGCGACAGTCTTGCCGGCGGCCGCCATTTCGACCAGCAAAGCGCCGGCCTCCTTGCTGGCCGCAATGTTGGCCGCCCCAGGCATCCCGCCGGGGACAACGGCGGCATCCCAAAAGTCAGCGCCCCGCGACCCCAGCGCCTCAAGCGTCGTGTCAGCCTTCAGCGTGATGCCACGCGCCCCCTTGACGCTCTGGCTGTCCCCGACGGCGCAGACGGCCACCTCGAAGCCGGCGCGGCGCAAATAGTCAATGGGAGTTACGGCCTCGACCTCTTCAAACCCCTCCGCCAGAAAAAGAACAACTTTCTTCGACATAAAACCTCCATCATTTCGCGCCCGCTCTATAAAATCACACAAAGGCGCATTGGATTTTAGCCTCACACAAAGGCACGAAGGCACATCGAACCGCAGGTTCGCGGCACGGAGCACAGTTTAGAAAGCGCCGCGTCTACCGCCAGCTTGCCGGCAGGAGATAACCGCGAAAACTCAGTTTCGCTCTCTCATCTCCTTCTTAAAAATCTTTGTGCCTTTGTGCCTTTGTGTGAACCTCTCTTCAAAAATCCCCCCTTTGCCCCCTTGACAAAGAGCCGGGCGCGTGCTACAGTGTCTTGACAAAAACGAGCATATTCCAAAGCGGTTGTCTTTTGGAATGTGCCGTGGGCAAGGGCGGCGCGGGAGGCGGTTTTTCAAAACAGCTTTACCCGGCAGCCCTTGTTGCAGTATATTTTTTTTATGGCAAAAAAACAATAGCACGGAGACAAATATGGAGCTTGCTGAAAAAAAGCTGGAAAAAAACGCGCCCATCGATCAGGCTTTTATCGACAGTATGGAAGCCTCGCTTTTAAAACTGAAGGCGGAGATCGTCGATAACCTTATTGCAAGCAGCAAAGATTTCAAGGAAATTGTCGAGGGCATGGACCCGAAAGACCTTGCCGATGTCGCCTCGGACGACATAGACCGGAAAATGATAGAAGCCATTGGCACGGCCGAGCTAAAACGGCTTAAACTCATAGATTCCACCATTACCAGAATGAAGCAGGGCAAATACGGCCTGTGCATTAAGTGCGGCAAGCGCATCCCCCAGGAAAGGCTACAAGCCCTTCCCTACGCCCTCATGTGCATCGACTGCAAAACCGAAGAAGAACGCCGCAACCGGTAGCCGAGCGGCCGGCGGGGGAGGCGGCGGCCGGCCGGCGGGGCTTACAGCATTTTTAGCAGGGGGATGACCGGCGCGGTAAGCTCTATCGACGCCGGGAAGTCGCCGTCTTGCAAAAGCACGGTCTCCCCGTCTGTTTGGGCTAGGATGGGGCCTTTGGTGGAAAACTCGATGCGTCTTGCGCTAAAGTTTATCGAATTGGGGCTTTCCGGCAGTCTGCCCTGCATAAGCAGTTTTTTCAAGACCAGCTTTTGGAACAGGTGCGTCTGCTTTACCGCGCACACATTACGCTCGTCGGGCAGTATTCTTTTGCCGGCTCCGTATGTCCTGTGCCCGGAGGCTCCCATCGCAAGCAAGAGCAGTCTTTCCCTAAAGCTCAAGACTTCCCGGTTCTGATCGTCCAAGGCGCGAAGGTCAAAGTAATCGATTTTGTACAATATATCGTAAAAGACGGCGGCAATGTCAACCCAAAGTTTGTAGGAGTCCCCTGGGAGTCTTCCTTTCATTTTATTTGTCATGTGGGTAACAAAGGCATCTGCCCCGACGGAAAGGATGTTGAAGGCCAGAAAGGTCGCCTTTCCGCCGTGCTGGGCGCTCAAGGGGCCGCCGGCGGCGGTGGTGAGTCTTAATGCCGGCGCGTAAAACAGGCTTACGGGGTTCATCAAAAGCTCAAGCGCGCCGGCGAGGTTGTTCGAGCAAGTGCCGTCGTTGCCGGTTCCCATTGGCAGTCTTAGCGCGGCCATGTTCGATCGCACATGGGGGGCCGCGCCGTACACGGCCGACAGCACTTCGTGGCAGGTTCCGTCGCCGCTTGCGGTGATGACTAGGTAAAACGGCTCTTCGTTGCCGGCGGCCTCTTCGATCAGCTGTAGCGCGGCTTTTTTGCCCGCGCCCTTGCCGTCGGTTAAAAAAAGGCGGTTTTTCCCGTACATTTCCCTTTTCGGGTTTGCCGCCGATTTTTCCCTGTATTCCTGCAAGGTTTTAAGGTGCTTTTTCCGTCTGGAAGAGATTGAAAAGCCCCCGGCACGCGGGTTGGCGATTACGGCCACCCGCAAGGGGCGGCCTGGCGAAACAAAGGAGCCGCCGCAAATTTCTTCCAGCGACTGGAAGAAAAAGTCAAAATTCATGCTCTACCTTGGCACAGAACGCCGGCAAAGTCAAGAAGGAAGAAAAGGAGCCTCACACGAAGGCACGAACCTCGGAAGTATCTCACACGAAGGCACGAACCTCGGAAATATCTCACACGAAGGCACAAAGGCACGAACCTCGGAAATATCTCACACCAAGGCACAAAGGCACGAAGGCACAAAGGGGGGAATTTAAGAGGAATTTTTCACCACGGAAGAGGATGGGATGCACGATGCAACAAAAATTCTGATTTTTACCGCTTGCGGCCGGCAGATAGCAAGTGGACAGGCGCGGGGCTATCAAAAATCGCCCAGCCCCTCCTCTCCGTGAGACTCCCAGACAAGCGCAGCTTGCCAGTCCTCCGTGGTTAAAATTCTTCCTTGCCTTTGTGTGAGCTTCTCTTCATAGAATGAGAATATTCCCGGCATTGGATGTTTTTTTGACAACTTTTCACTTTGCCCGCTTGACTTTTTCTCCGGAAAATGCCATACTTTTAGCGTGCGCTGTTTGTCCTGCAAAGGGACAAAGGGATAAAAAGGGCAAGGAGGCGGAAGAACGGTGTTTCATACTCATAAAACGGCAGAAACAGGCGGCGGCGTATGTCGCGGCGCGGCTTTGTTTAATTTTCCGCCGAGCTTTCCGGCGGTAAAACTTGAGAAATTTCCAAACACAGGCAGGTTCTCGGCGGCTTTTTGGGGAGGGCGGGTTTTAACGCAGTATAGGGAATAAAACCAGAATCAAGCTGGGGGCCGGGTGTAGAAAAGCCCGGTAAAGGTTTCGGCCCCCGGCTTTTGCTGGGTTTTGTTATAGAAAGGCGGCCTGTACGGGCGGCCAATTAATTGCCAACCCTGCGGACTGTCCGCACAGGTGGCGTTTTGCTATGGAGGCAAAAATGGCAAAAAAAATTTTATTAGGATTGGTCATGGCGGCTTTTGTCGTTGGCGGCGCTTTCGCGCAAAACCCCATAACCTTCGGCGTGGGGACCTTCTTTACAAGCGATTTTGGAGGCGGTTTTGAGCACTCGATTACGGACGATGCCGATTTAACAACCACAACGATAATCAGGTCGCCCAACAGCGGCTTCGGCGGCTTGGTCTTTGTTGACGCGCTTTTCGCGTCTATGTCGGTGGGCTTTTTCACCACCTCCGGCGCATGGGAAAGGACTTTGTCTGTTGATGACGGTACCGATGTTCTTGAGGAGAGGTGGGATGGAAACACAAACCTTACCGGGCTTAAGATCAGCTTGATGGGGAAGTTGCCTATCGCGATTTCCGAATCCGTTACCATATTCCCCATGATAGGCTTTAGCTACAGGGCGGTTTTGGCCGCCAGCACCCTTTGGATAGAGCTTGACGACGACCGCGAAGAAGTCGACAGGGAGCATCAGCTTCATGCGAATCCGGGCGACTTCAGCGCGCTGTGGTTCCGTTTCGGTCTTGGCATGGACTTTAACGTTAGCGAAAGAACCTTTCTGCGTGGCACCTTCACCTACGGCATGAGGTTTCGCAACGATTTTGAAAGGCACGCGATTGGCGACGGGGCCAGCGGCCGGATAGGCCACGGCGTTGACGTAATGCTGGGCCTGGGGTTCAGGTAAAAAAAGACGGCCTGTACAGGCTGTTATTCATTGCCATCCCTGCGGGAATCCGCACAGGTGGCGTTTTGCTATGGAGGCAAAAATGGCAAAAAGAATTTTTTTAGGATTGGTCATAGCGGCCTTTGCCGCTGGCGGCGCGTTTG
>JGI24700J35501_10930170_pt1 | contig 11871 bp, 4 predicted proteins | sample TergutTh196P1_FD_35501 | JGI IMG/M metagenome (IMG submission 35501) | reverse complement strand
TTTCCAAATGTTCCGTCAAAATCGTGTGAACGGACGACTTTCCCAAACCAAGTTCTTCTGCTATCATTCTAACAGTCAATCGGCGGTCACTGAGCACGAGAGAATGCACACCATCGATATTTTCATTACCACTTCCGGTGGAGGGGCGTCCTGACTTTGCATCGTCCTTGGGGTCTTCACGGCCTTCCCGAAAACACTGGACCCACTTGAAAACAGTTCTTTCCTTTAGGGCATCCTCTCCATAAACCTGTTGCAACATTTGATGAACTTCGGGGCCATTCTTGCCCAGTTTCACAAGAAACTTTATGTTAATCCGTTGTTCAAGCTGTTGAACGTTCTCCATTTTGACAATGCTCGAAAACGGGTTCCACAAAAAACTAACGCACGAAGTCTGACCTTCTCCTAAAGCGGTCGGGCTCCTACTGAACGTCAACTGGGTCCTGTTGAGTGAAGAGAGCTGGAAGGGTGAGCCACCAGTTCACATCCCACTCCTCCGCTAACCCACTGCACGAACGTTTTGGACAGACTACGTAAATCCAATAAAGTCTTCCCATCCTATTTATTTAAGATCCATTTTAATATTATCCTCCCACTTACTCCTAGGTCTTCCAAATGGCGTACTTCCTTTAGGTTTCCCCACCAAAACCCTACATGCATTTCTATTCAGCCCCGTCCGTGTCATTCGCTTTGATCTGATCGCCGTGACAACAGCGTCCAATTCCGATGATCCGTGTAACATTTCACAGTCAATGAGTACAGTGACTGAGAGCAGCTCTTTCTAAGGTGCTCACCAGAGCAGGTGCATTTCCTGACCCCGTCACCTGAGGACGGAAGCACAGTCGGCTTCAAGCGTCCAGCTGTACATCAGACTATGTGAAAAGTCCTACAGAAGTGTTGCTGAATGTCGTAACTTCACTGTTTCCCACGCTGGCGTCTGTCATCGCGAGATATTTCAAGCATTCTTCTTAAATCAGCAGATGAGGGGTACTCGAACCACTGCAATGCGTGTGGCTTCCATTTGTCCCTGACATTTTGAGCACTGTGGCTACTAGGAAGTCATTCCGTTACCCCGAACACCTGAGCCTGAGGAACTACATACCGTCATGGTGACTGGTGACCGCTTGCCACAAAGATGACCTAACTTATTAGCTGGACAGACCTCTCTTACTGACGTCACCTCAAACTATACCGTCCGCACATAGTAGTTACTTCTTGGTAATTACAGGTGAATACGCAAATTGGACTGTTGTTTGCTAGGAACGTCTCATTTTTCACTTACCAGTTTCCTTGTTCGATCTCACCGGCGAAGGTATCCATTCTACGGTTTGCGGACCGTCGCCCCATCTACTCTTCGAGAGTTTTATGGAGCTTAATTACATCGACAAAAGGTAGAGAGGCCTAGGTGTGGACTGCATTGTTGCCTTCCATTCCAGCAACAAGATGATCAATACTTCATACACTTCGCGCCGGGTCTTCCGTGGACAGACGGCAAAGCTACACTGTGGCAATGGAGAGATGTACCACGGATCGAACCTCTTGGAAAGCCTACAGTTACTCAGCTATACTGAAGCTACGGAAAGATGCCTCATAGAATGCCTCCACAACTCCATCAAACTGTTTTGTTTCCGCCTTCAGCGTATTTCCCATATTCCCACACAGCTTTGAATTTGTTTACACAGGTCAGAGTGGCACGGAGAGGAATACCAACGCAGCGAAACGTGAGAAGCATGAAGTACTGTCAACCCAACCATCTACGCGGCTTCTTTCCGTGGCCAAAGTATAGTAAAGAAATACGCTGTATTCATAAAACCGAAAGTACATTAAGGTGTCAAGCAAAGCAGGCCATTGGACCTCATCCTAGACAGTTCAGTTCAACCAATAAGTTCTGCACTCGGTCGCCAAACACGCATCTGCATTAACGAGCTGGAGACTTATCACAAATCAGGCGTTTAGTTGCCGTTTCCTTACAGTGGAGAGCAGTCCAGGTGCGATTGGTGGCAGATAAAACGGCGCTGGCATAGGCTGTTCTCCGAGAACGTTGTCTTCACCGTCATCACCATTCCATCAATGTTCAGTATAATTCGTGTTTTAACCATGGGATATACAACGAGTCTTTTACAGGCCACAGTTCCGCATTCATAATGTTACTCCACCACGATAATGATGAAATAAACGGTACACCATGGCAATGTGACACTTGCATTATGCTACAGGCCAGTGTTTCCCAAACGTTTTGGCTCGCGGACCCTTTTGGCTTCGAAAAATGACCACGGATCCTCACTTCCTTGCTCACGTACATACGGAGTGTCCGGACTGTAAAAGGTAAAGGTAAAGCAATCCCTGTACAGGTCTGGACAGGCCCTGAGGGTTCCAGGAGGTTGAAGCTCCCAGATTTCAAGACAGTCGGCGCATGAAGGTGGTAAGGTTGTCAGCCCTACGCACTGGCCGCCTTTACCCCCCAGGAAATATTCCTGGTACTCACTTCTGTTACAGGCTGAGGGTCCGGATGACAGGTAATAAAATTAAAAATTTAGGTCTGTATCTCGGAACTGATTTAAGATACCTATTACTACATACCAGTCCCATACGTAATAAAGTATTGCATGATTTTCCCTTAATTAAAATGACTGTCGCTCGTTTTTTAGGTACAGGAAGTTTCTTAGTTACATATTCTGACGGTCACACAAAAGAAACATATTGCCAATTAAAGAAGTTCATCGATTATTTTAACAAAACACTATTCCTTTAATTTAAAAACAAGTAAAATTCAAAGTAGCCATTACAGAAATGCATCCACGGATCCCCTGAGAACTAGCAGCGGAACCCTTAGGATTCGCGGAGCACACTTTGGGAACCAGAGCTACAGGAAACAAGCCTAAGATTTCATAAGACACAATCTGCTCCTCATACTCACAGCTGCCTACGATTGGTGAACCGATTACACGTGGTGTTGCTGGTCGATCTTTAAACAAATAACGATTTATGAAGTTACTTTCTGAAGTTCCGGGTAGAATTTTATTGAACTGCACTGTCAATTTATGTGATCAAACAGCGTCGACGGTAGATGAAAGGTGCAGTGATGGAATGGCCGACAGGGGAAACTGAAATATTAGAAGGAAAACCTATAGTACTATAAGTAGCAGTAGAAGGTAAATTTAATGGAAGCACAAAAAGTCAGATGGAACGAAGGTGGAACTGAACCAGCATCAGTGCGTGCGGGCCGTACGAAATTATTTTATTGGTAAATGTGGAGACGCATAGTCTGACTGACAATGAAATGGTGCAGCAATCAAAAAGCGAGGGGCAGGTGGTTAAGTGCTGCTGGTTTACTGGGTCATGTGTATTAGTTAAGAGCACACAAAATATTTCTGCTAACAGCTCAGGTGGGCCGCAAGGCGGGCGCCACGTTGCACTCCCCTGTTATTATAAATCTTCAGGGCCCATGGGGTAGTCAGTTCATCTTCAATATGGAGACTGTTTCTCCGAAACGTCGCTAATACAACCCACTTCTACGTTGTTCTGCCACTCAAAAACAGAATCAAAACTAAGAGTGGTTTCCTTAGTCTCGCCAATAAGATAGGCGGGGAACGTGGCACGTGTGGGGGGAGAGGACAGGCGCATACAGGGTTTTGGTGGGGAAACCTGAGAAAACGAGATCACTTAGAAGGACTTTGCGTAGATGGGAGGATAATATTAAAATGGATCTTCATGAAGTGGAATGGGGGGCATGGATTGGATTGATCTGGCTCAGGATGGGGACATGTGGCGGGCACTTGCGAACACGGTAATGAAACTTCGGGGTTCATAAAATGCGAGGTCATTTAAGAGTAGTTGAGGAACTACTAGCTTTTCATGAAGGACTCTGCTCCAAGCAGTTTAGTTCTTCAGTCTCATCAAATGAGTGCCAGAATGACTCATTACATTAATATTCGACCGTTTCTTGCCACGCTTTTCCAATTCACTTCGCTATCACATTATCTCATGCTATACAGTCTGAGTTACTGCCAAAGTCGCTAAATAAACAATAAATAAATAAATAAATAAATAAATATGAAATTCGGCAGCAAATTCAGATCATCGGCACCCACTGCAACACCCATGCCTACGTTACGCTGAATATTTTCACTTCATTATACGAGTAATTTCACATCCGGTCAGTTACAGTACATTTGGAAGTGTTGGCTGGAGAATGCGCCGTCACTGATCTGTAGTAATTGTGCAGTGGGCCGAAGAAGCAGCAGTGAGTGGGCGCAAACACTCCCGTAAAGTCAAGTGACTACTGCAGCGAAGGCCATCCCCTACAGGCAACAGGTGTTTGCGTCAATTGTTGCGCGATTTGTACAGACTGAAGTTTATTTTGTTTTGTGTCTGATACTTGTGGCCTACGGCGATGACAGTCCTCACAAGAGCAATAAAGGTAAGCAACAATAATGGCCGTGATTACTGTAGATGTATAGATGGGCAATCTGTGACACGCGCACCATTTCTGAGTCATAGGATCTGTTCGTTGTTTAGGAATGTGGTACAGAATTTATAATTTTGAAGGCAGTTGACTCCAACCTTAACTTCCGAGTTTCATACCTAGCAGCAGCGTTCACACCATTCTTTAGAAGCTGTGGAGCCATCCAACCAACCGTGTGCTCTGTGGACAGCCCAGCCTCCTATTGCATCACTGCTTCTCCGGGATAAAACGGACGGGGCGTGAGGACGACCACTCATTTCCAGCCAGTTCCCAGGTTACGAATGAGTGGAGCTACACTTTCACTCCCCCTGTATACCATCATAGAACGTACAGAAACTACTTAAACTGTACTTTACGCTACCGATACTGTCAATAGCTAAAGCTGTGGAAGGAAGGGGGCCACGTCCAACCGGCACAGGCCTGCTGTCCTGAAATTTTCCTGGACGGAATGAACGAAACTATAAAAAGACCAGTCAGAATAAACTGTGTTCTGGCCAAAACTCAAATCATCCACCTCCCGAATACAAGTCAGAAGTGTTACCGCCTGAACCAAATTGCTAGATCCGAAAATCAGAACACTTCACGTTTTGAGAAAGGCATTTGTAAACTGACAGTAGTTGTTGCTTTAATGTGAATCGGATATAGTTTGAGGTTTGTGATTATCATGGCGGCAAATACTGAGACTGCTCCGACGTGCAGTCTGGTAGAAAAGTACGCAACAGCATTTCGGATAAACTTGTTTTGCTGCCATCCTCGGGGTAGTAGGAGGCAGCAAGTCTATCAGAAACAATGGTACATATTACCAGACGACACGGTGTCACATCAAGAGAACGTGATCATACCATTTAATTTTTTAATGATCAGAACGGCCAGAATGAGAAATTAATTAAAATGATTGACTTGACAGTAGAAAAGTAATTACATTATTACTTTGAAATCGAGGATGGCAATAATATCTAAAATCTCCAGTAAATACTGGGATAATGGGTTAACAAATATTTCTAGATAGGTCACTTCCATGCAGCTTATATCTTTCCTTCCCACCTCCCTAAGATTCACCTTAGTGTTATCTTCCTAATTCCTTTTCGGAATTCCAACTTAAAGCATTAACAAAGGTTTTTCCTCCCCCCTCCCCCTTTTGGCGCTGTGGCTCCAAGCAGGCCAGGGCCTCTCATTCTTGAAGTTTCTAGATCACACACAACGACGCATCACAGTCGGTAGGACTCCTCTTGACGAATGACCAGCCCCTCGCAGAGACCTCTACCTGACAACACACAACACTCACAACATAGACATCCATGACCCGGCGGGATTTGAACCTACAATCTCAACAGACGAGCGGCCGCAGACCTACGCCTTGGACCGCGCAGCCACTGGGACCGGCATTAACAAAGTTTGTAGCCTATAAATAACGCAGAGAAGGGCGAATCTTACTCTCAAACAATCCCTCTGCATATGCGTGCGAGGGCGCAATCGCACACGTTTTCAAAAGAACAGCCCGAAACGGTCAAAAAACGCAGTCGTATAGTCACATCTGTAGCGTACTTCTACCGAGATTCTTTCAGTTTGGCAACGCAGCACGGACTGCACGGTGAGTATCCCACTGACAACATAAGCTACAAGCAGTCGGCGTGACACGATGCAGTAACCGAGTAATCAGGCTACCAAGATAATCCCAGAACAGCACCGACTCGTCAGCGAGTTTAAGAATTTACTAATACACGTTTATACTTCGAAGCAAATCGCTGATCCGAGTGCCTCACAGTTGTTATCAATAATCCATTGTGAAAAACAGTGCCTGAACAGTACTGACAAAACCTGGTCAATAGAAAGTGCGAAATGGATAATGTTTAGCTACCTCAAATTATACCACAGTGCACTATTTTAAAATAACGTAGAATTATGATTGCAGGAACTGAACAAGTACAGACAGGCAAACTGACGAAATCCATAGATAGGGTTCTTCTCGGCAGGTCAACAGTCGCCCACGGCCTTTCGCTGAACCTGAAGGGTCACCCCTCTGTTTACAAGAACTGTTACTAACCCCGCCCTATGCAGGCGAATCTAATCCACAACCTAACCATTCCATTCCTTACTCTCCCAATATTATCCTCCCACGTATCGGAGGTGACATCTTCGAGTTTTACAACAAAAAAGTTTATAGATACTTCTAATATCAACCACGTTGTCTATATGCACCGTCAATCTCACCCTCCTTGATTTAATCGCTCAAAATTACTCACAATTAGTGAACAGTACAATTCAACGCCCCTCGTTATGCACTGTTTTACTTTCGTCTATTTAAAGTCAGCATAGAAAAAGGTTACAGTTACCCCGATGCATTGAATGAAGGTATATAAGGCAGCAAAGGTACAGCTCCATTCTTTCACAACCTCAGCAATAGATGGATGGAAAGTCATCAGCCTTACACCTCGACCGCTTTTCCCCCCTGGGAAAGAGCCCCCGGCACCAACTGAATAGGAGGCTGAGTGGCCCCCAGAGTCGATCTGGACGTTTTGGAGAAATCTCTGACCATTCCACCACAGTCCCAACCAGAATCGCCCAGCCAGTTGTCCAATCACTACATCGACTACGCTACCTCCTCTCCAAGTCGGAATATTCTATTCAGTACAATGCTGTCAAACGTCAACCAACAAACAATACCGTCTTCTAGGATGTGGCATCACGGAGTTTGCCAGAAATTTACTGACGTTCTGGAAGAATGTTCGCCCTGCCTCTTAAATTCGTTCCTTTCAAAGTACGTATTTCTGAACTGGAGGAAGAGGACAAAAGGATTACTTCGTGGTAAATGAGGAGCCTACGACGCATCTCCCAATAAGCATCTAAGGAAGTCATTTAAGCCATACATTTATGTAAACATATCAATTCTCTCTCACTTCTTCTCTAAATTTCAAATGTCTGTTTATACTGCATCTTTTGGGTAGGTGCTGCATTTCCCTAAAACTATCAGGCATTCTTTTCAAAGTAAGGCAGAGGGCGTCATGTGAAAGTCATATTCGTAAGCCAGTGTTTCACCTAATCATGGTCTAAACTGTGCGATAGATATTTTGTTGAATTAGATATTGGGAACTTTCGTTACAAGTTGTTGTAAGAGGCATATTTTCAGCAACACTGAAAAATAATTACAACCAGTTTTCTTACAGGCAAAAACTTTTCACGTATATCATAAAATTAATAAAATTTTCGTCAAATTCGATATGAGACATCTGTTTACAGTGCTGTTAGTCAGTTTGACCTTTATCCTACTGACAGAATACAAATCCTGCCTTACCCAAGGCTACAAGAATTATGTTTCCAGTGCTGTTGCGATTCGACACTAGGTACTTTCATGAAAAGTTGTGGAGCAATTCCAAGTTTCAGCGCCAGTGATCCACAACACAGCATGCTGTAAATATGTCCACAAGTAAACTTAATAAACTGCAAAGAACGACTTTGGAAGTTTTTAAGTACTATCTTCCGGAGTACGTCTCTTATTCTTGTTTCTCATTTAAACATCATCACAGCTGTAGTCGCAAGGGGTCCAATGGTGATGGCCCTTCGTATCCCTTAGACCGCGCTACACCCACTTAGGGCCAGTGACCCCTCCGAAATCCAGGACGAAGAACGGCTAGAAATTAAAAATTTGGTCAAGACAGGGCACGGCTACCTTCCCTACAGCACAACAACACTATCGCACACTTGTCACTTCATATGATGTGTTGAGAGTTTATGAATGAAAGTCATCATCATCATTTATTACGGCATGCCATTGGCCATAGAAAAGTACAATTTTTGAAACGGCATTTTTGTTACATTGTTAATTCCTTTAGAGAAAATTAGGTAAAAAAATTGGCATTATTAACAGGAAATTCAGCGGAACCCATTTTGTTACAACGATACGTAATAAGCACGAATCTGAAGCAAGAAGCAGAACTAAATTATTTCGGAATTCAGTTCCTACCCCTATCCATTTTACTAAAACCAATCGGTTAACGATGTTTATGGAAATAAATTATGTTTATTCAGAGAATGATAATAAAACATACGCACACTATCTGGGCACAACAAAGAGCTCATAAATGTTAACAGCAGACAGTATGTAAACAGCAGTAACCAGTGTGCTTTTACCCTTTGTCCGCTACTTCTCTTGATTAACCAACTCAAGTATCACACAAAGCAAAATACAGAGGCGTGAGGTCTGGTGAACGGGGAGGCCGGCCGTGCCGTCCTCCACGATCAGTCAAACGATATTTATGGCAGCGATTCAAGTATTCTGCTACTTGTCAACCGACGCAAGGTGAAGCGCCGCCGTACTGGAGCTACCAGTACATGCTGAAGATGTTACGCTTTATCGCGGGGTAAATAGTTCAAGCAATCCGCGCGAAGTCTCTTCAAAGGAGTGCTTGACCCTAAAAACGGAAGCACTATAACCCTTCGAACTTCACGAACTGTTTACCCAACGACATAGCGTAACATCCCATAAGATTTGAACCTTAAGCAATACCGCTGTGATAACTCCATACCGCGCACAGTAGGTGTTTAACCTTGCCTGGAAAGAGAATTTCTTTCAAAATGACTGGCAGCTCATTCTGCTGTTAATAAGGTTGCAGACAAGAGATTAACTCTTGTGCGGAATCACGGATGTTGCTGTTCCAATACAGAATAATCCCATGAGCATACGGAAGGCAACAAGTTATATTTTAAAAGATGTACAACTGTACAGATAATGTAGTGGGTCATGTGTAGCAGCAACCGTAGCAGGTTGGCTTCTAATAAATAAATGCTACATTTCTAACACTGCATGACTTTAAACCATATGGCGGAATAAAAGTACAGTTCTACTCATTCTTAGCCTTCGCACTAGACTGAAATGGTTCGCTTCACGCTCCGATCGCTTTATCCCCTCGGTATCAATTGGATTGAAGGCTTAGTGGACACACAGCCAGTATGAAAACTTGGGGTCAGAGCAAAATCTCTTGTCCGTACCGGAAATCGAACCACGATTCCTCGGTAGACCAGAACGCAGCACATTCACTATACGGAACACGTTATCCCGGCTCATGCCAGCGTGCTAATGAGACGATCAAGCACACTTGTTTTACTCAATAAAAAATTTTATACTCTTTCTTAATTTTCAGCAATAGTTCCGTAGCAGATAACAACCGGACCCATCCTGATAATTTTTTAGCTGAAAATGGACAATTTAATGCCCCTCCGGGATGTTTGTCAGCCGTTTCGCGGGGAATTGTTTGTGTAAAAATGGCTGACAACTATTGCTTCCGATTGTTTATAGTACAAGCTTGCAGGTCATTTAATGACCCTTCACTGAATATTTCATTGATATCCTTCGTTCGTTTCGCAGTAAACGCGTGACGTACAATTACAGAGCCAGATATGAAGTTACCAGAATGGGATACAAAAGCGAAATGCAGTTAACAGCCCACATGTCAGTCATGTGACGTAACATCCACTGACGTCGAAAGTACTTTAGTGAAAACTGTAAAAGTCTAACAAACATACTACCGGCCACTCCACGACTTATGTGAGGGTTGCATTCCGCGGAAATTTACGCATGTCCGAATTTCTCTAAATTAAATTAAATTAAATTATTTTTATTTCGTTCGCAGGAAAAATATGAACACAACGAGTGTCGTGGGTACTTTTTTTTTGTAAGGCACTTGGCTTGTGGAGTTACGCCGTCTACATATTTTTGCCGTCCTGGTCGATTCCTCCATTTATTTCCTAAGGGATGCAAAATTCGTTCCCGCGATTTTTATTTTTTATGTTTGCACCGGCCGGCAGAATTACGTGTAGTCGAATTTATGTAAGTCGGGGAGTTACTGTATTAAAATGGAACTAAACACAAGGGCCATTCAGATAAAAACCAGTAAAGTTACACAAAGTGATACACTACAACAACAGATACAGTACAACAACACTAATCTCCAATGCAGTTCCCTACGACGTTCTACACAACTCCTCCAACGTTCCACCAAGGCACAAATCCCTCGGCAGAGGATGTCTTTTGTTTGACGTACCGGCCAGTAATGCATCGCCTCCTTTACTTCCTCGTACGATCTGAAACGACGTTTGCGTACAGAGTCTTCTAGGGGCCAAAAGAGGTGAAAATCACTGGGTGTCAAATTTGGCGAATATGGCGGATGGGGTAACACCTCCAATTGTAAACCCTGAATCTGCTTCACGGTATGACGGGCAGTTGTGATGCTGCAGATACATACCAGAAGACGACAGACAACGGCGTTTTCTTCGAATTACTGGCTTAAGCTGATGCCGATTCATGTCACTGCACATTACTATACTATACTATACTACACTATACTATACAAAATTCCGGTTTTCAATTGAATGACTTTGTATAATCAATTTGGTAATATACACCAGGTTACTCTACTTTAGCAATTTTTCTCTTGCCGATCCCAGTGGCCGCGCGGTCCAAGGCGTGGGTCCGCGGCGGCTAGGTTACTGGGACTGCGGGTTCGGATCCCACCGGGGGCATGGATGTCTGTCTCTTTTCAATGCTGTGCGTTGTCAGGTAGAGGTCTGTGCGACGGGTCGATCACCCGTCCGGAGGAGTCTTATCGAGTGTGGTGTAATCTCGAAATCTCAACAATGAAGAAGCCTAGACCCACTACAGCTGTCGAGCCATGAGGCAAAAAATATTATAATCCAACTAAATACAGCTAATTAGGTTGTTATATGCCTCACAAGTTGTACATAATCTATGTGTTTAGTTGGATTCTAAGAAACAGTGACAAAATACACGGACAATGTGGAATATCAGACTCTTAACAATTATGTAGGCTGCTTTGGAACCCGAAATTCGATCCGCGAAGACGTTACGAGATGACGTTCACAGATTGGAAACTTGCCATCTCTACACATGTACCACACACATAATACATTGTGTAATGTGTAAAGAGCACAGTCAGAATTACAATGAGCGGCAATCATGCAGATGGCACACACTGTATTGACATAGGTGCCTGCCTGCCTGTCTAAAGTCGACAATGTTTTAGCTTGCGTATATTCTCTATTTCTCTCACTCAACAAGAGAAGCACTGCTGACCGGAAGTGACGCCCACAGCACTTCATCGCCCACTCCTACCACCTGGATTCTTCGCTCTCGAAGCAGACGCTCACGCTCCTCCGAAGAGCTAACCAACGGTCAAAGAGTTAATAATGAAACCAACGCAACACATAATTCAAAATAAGGCGTATAACAACATTTAGCTGATCCCGGTGGCCGCGCGGTCTAAGGCGGCGTCTGCGGCCGCTCGCCTGGCTGGGATTGTGGGTTCGATTCCCACCGGGGGCATGGATGTCTTGTGAGTGTTTATGTTGTCAGGTAGAGGTCTCTGCGTCGGGCTGATCACTCGTCCAGAGGAGTC
>JGI24700J35501_10930171_pt1 | contig 11874 bp, 5 predicted proteins | sample TergutTh196P1_FD_35501 | JGI IMG/M metagenome (IMG submission 35501) | reverse complement strand
TTAGTTTTAATCCTCCAGTATCCATCATCCGATCTTGTAGGACCAAATATTTTCCTCATGATCTTTCTTTCGAAAATCATCAGTTTGTTTATCATATCATTTCCACGTCTGCATGACCCAACTGGATTTATGGAAAACGAATAAAATTACGATTACTGAAACGTTTTCGGCATTTAGTGGAAATGAAAGAAGACTGATGGCCCAATAGCTTTTGTAATTGAAACCGAAAGTAGTATTTGCTTTAAACTAGAACAATAAAATTAGATTTTAACCTCTGCAGTAACTGAATTGCTCTTGTGCCGAAGATTGTACCTGTTTCCAAATGCCTCCCACCCCACCTTTTTCACCTTAGGAGTGACACCACGAAGTCACAACACGCAACACGTCTACACGATGTATGATCCATGTTTCAGTCAGGTTGCCACCTCCGATTCCACCCAAACTCTTCGCACACATCCATGCTTTAATCCGAGTTGGCCATGATCAATGTGCGATCATTAAAATATGGCAGCTGGCGGTGACGATTTTGAGTCATGGCTTAGTTTAAAATTGAAAGCCTTAAATACGGATGAGGGAGTTTTCAGTACATACATAAAAGGCATCTTAGAAGGAGAAGAAACTCTTGAAGATAAAACAGAAGCATTGGAAGGTATACTTTCAGAAATAACGGTATGTTAACAAAGTTTGGATGTTTTTGATTTCAGATGAGGTTAGATAATTTGGGTTGATATAGGTTGCACTGTATTTGCTTGTTATAATTATTTCATTAATGTAATTAATTATAGTAAATTAGTGCTCATAGGAAATTGTTTTGCAGTCATGATTGTTGCACTTATCTTTGCAGAAAGATGATATTCCTACACACTGTCGTGAAATATTGGACAAATGGAAAAAAGTGTCACAGACAGCTGATACTTTAACAGGAAATAACGCAAGCTCTGGTGAAGATATGGATGTGAAACTGGTACGACTTCTTGAGTCTCAGCCACGACCAACCACCGTGCAGCGAACATATACAGAGGAGGAGCGAAAGATACGTGAAGCCATATTGGCACAATACGCCGAGGTATTTCTGTTGCCACATAATACCGTAACCACTGTTATAGTCGCATATGAATTATGAATAATGGTATACCACTACAATGAATCAAAGGAACGGAAGAATGTTTAAATTTGGATGAATGAAGAACAATAGATCACAGCTACATTTCTCTCCCTTTTCTTTTCTTTTTTTTTTATTAAGTACCCAGTGTATTGATTAAACAGATTATTAAATGGTTATGTCTCTCCACAAATACTTTTGTAAATGGTTAAATCTCCATGAATACCTGTGTCAGCTTACCTAAATACTTATTGTCTTTTGTCTGTTCCTGCGATGTTCCTTTGCTTGTGTTTACTAAGAAATAATGTAAAATCAAAAGGAAGCATTCTTAATCTGGTACATAGTTTTATTTAGCAAAATACAGAGAATTTTTTATTCCAAACATGAATGCCTCACAGTTGAGATGCTAACTCATTATCAGTAGTAGCTGATATGTCTTCAGTGCATCAATTAGAAATGTCTGGGAATTGCAGTGTATCAGCTTTTTAGTTGAACTGTCTGTCTGACAGTATTGTACTCTTCATACTCTTCATAGACCAAAGGTGGAATCTCCATTTAGCAGGCTACTCTGCTCCTGACTTGAAAGCATTCTGCCGTAATGTAACACGGATTTGCAAATGTGGACAGTTTTAAATGTCGTCTTATGCCTGGGACACATGGACTTTAAAGGTTAATCATTTAGTAAAGTTGTATCTTCGACTGAAAAATGTGCATTAATCGAAAGTGCAGTATGATTCAGGCATAGCTGTTATTTGATTGTTGAAATTTACCATATTGTTAGAAGTGAACACATGATAGCAGAATGAGACCCTGTTGCAGAAACAAGTACAAATTATGTCGTCGTTTCTTTGCCTGTGCCTCTCCTACCAAAGAAGATGACAGGAAGGGAAGAGTGCAAAATACTGGAGAAGGTTTACCGGGCTTTCAGTTTCAAGTCCTGAAACGGACCGGCAATTCAAGTTCAAACCCTGAACAGGCTTGATTCAGATAAATTTTTTTGTCTGTAAATAACATAACTATGGAAAACAGCAGGAGTGTGTGAGGGCAGTTAAGGCATTCAAAAGCTTGAGACTGGACAGAACATCTATCAAGTGACCAGTTGGGAGCAGTTCTGTTGCTCTGTGTTTTTGAGTGTAACCTTAGACTTTTACACTTCTGAGGATGTAATTCATTCGGTAGGAATGCCAGTGGGCAACACACCTAAGTGTTCATTTATTGTAAGTTAGGAGTCTACTCTACCAATGAGGTTTGATTTTCCAGAAAGTTAAACTTGGCCTATGGGGTTTCTCTAAATTTAAATCTCAGTCAAAAGAATCATAGTGTTACGCAGAGGAGTATTTGATTTGGACAGTGTAGAAGATGCGAGGAAACACTTCGTTATGGCAGTTGGAATAGTGCGTACATAAACTTGGGGGCTCCATCAGTTTGGGACTATTTTAATATAAATTTTCTTATTAAAAAGTGACATGTAACCGTGTGTGCAAGTGCCGTGGATACACCCGCTAATGTTTATAATCTGATAGTTTCTGTAAACCAAGAGTGAACTTCTGTAAATAAAATAAAGAAAAACCCCAAGAAATAAGTATTGTGTAAGTGTGTCAGCCAGAATAGTTGATCACGGGCCTTGCAGGGACCTCCCGTGTAAATTAGCCTGAGATAAGACCTTCAGGTTCACTAACCTATAGAAGGGAAGCTACACACCCACCCATCCCAGGGTTAATAGGACAGTAACAGCGGCATTCATCAACTGACATCATCAGCAGCAAATGCCTCCGCAAACGACGAATACCGAAATTTTGGCACTTTCATTGCAAAAGTTGCAGTTATTTGTCACCCACCATGAATAAAGTGCAGCACAAAATAAACCATAACATATTCGCTGCCGACCTGGGGCTTTTTGATGTTTCATATCATGTCTCCACTCCGTCACCAGCATTCCAGGTTTCCTCTCCCACCACTACTTCCTCTGCTGCTGGTTCAGAAGACTTAATTCTGAGTGATATGATATGCCCTTAAATTGTATAAACTAAAGTTCAGTTATTAAAAGTACTTTGTTAGTTACATATTTTGTTTCATTGTTCCAACCCATCAATTTTATGTGCCAAACTGTGTGCTGTGTGCAGTACATAATTTTTTACTTGTGTATTTTCTGTCAGTGCTTTAGCAATAGCTTGACGCACTTCAGTTACATTCTGTCTGGCTGTTTGTTTAGAAATTTGGGAAAGATACTGCAGATGGGTGTATGAGTCACCTGTGGCCCAAAATTGCAATGTTACTGCCAATTTCTCTTGAACCAGAATAGCTGCTCGGAATCTGGTATCCCTTATTACAATTTTCAGACTGACTAAATTTGTCATTAATTCAAAATCTGTTGGTGCCTTTCGAGTAAATTTTTTGTACCATCCATGAAATTCTTGGCACTTCAAATCTGCTACCAAACTAGTACCACTGTACACAGACCCCTTTCTGTACAACTCCGTTTACCATCAGTTTCTTTCTCGTCGTTTCTTCTTCTGGACAGCATGTGATGTACAAATATGAAGGCTGCACTAGCTACCTGTAAAAATGACTTTTCGCCACCAGGAGCAGCAGACACTGGTGTATCACAGCGAGCAGCCTGTTTGCCAGAATGCTCACTGTCTTGTCCTAAACCTCAGGGTGAGCAGAACCCCATGCAATGATGTTACGCTGTTATGTTCGGCAGAATGCTCAAGTGTGTATGCAGCCTAAGGTTTTGTTGGTCAAATCTCTAGTTCTTGTATTGTTATGTATGTTGTGTTCATTTCCCCACTTCAGTTACACAAATGCTGGGGTGACCACTGTAGACTAGTGCACTGTGCTGTATAATACTAACATGAATTAAAATTTTTGTGAATTGTAGCTGATACAATCACATTTTTATTAGCTGAAGGTTTGGTTTCAAAGGTAATTTCATTGTGTGGAAAATATATAATCTTAAGTTGATTAGATCACATTGTTGTGATTTGCATATTGCATATGTAGTTTTCTCTGATGATACAGAGAAGTAGATTTATTGTGTCCCTGAGTTTAGGAAAATACAAACTTGGCATATATGGGCTACTTTACTGACAAATGGCTGTATTATTGCTGCTGATAATGAGCAGCTGGAATGGTCATGTGCGTGTTAGTCTTTTCTTATTACACACAGACCTCAAACAACCTTACTGTGCATTTGAAATGTGATCAGTTGGACGAAGAGTGTTCATTTGCAGTACTTTTGAAAAATATATGTCAAGGAAATTATGGCACTGAATAGTGCTGTGTAGAATGACAATGGATGGAATAGTGGAAAGTTTTCAAATGTTGGGTTCAGTGCTGCACAAAAGCAAAATACAAGAACCTATGTTTCTCTTGAATCAAGCATGGTTTGCATTAAGTAGGAATATAAATGGCCCAAATAACACATTGGTGTTGCAAAAATTCCAGTACAGTGTATGAAGGTCCTTTAGTCTAGCATGCCATGAGTGCATCCAAAATTGCATTGACAGCATTTTTCTATGAAACAAATTCCAACCATTACATTAAATTAATTCTGACACTATTATTGAAGGAATTAACAGATGAAGAGATAATGTAAGGCAGGACACTTTCTTATAAGAATTGAAGGACAAAGTTTGTAACCTGTGTGTGGATTGTACGTATGTGCATAGTCTTGCAGACCTTCTACAGGTGAGAGTAACCTGGTGTGAAACTGAGTGAATGAGAAAGACACAAAGGATGACTAATTAATCATTCTCCACAAAGGTTATGTAAGGTGGTTGTTGAATTACTGGCAGTGTGGTGGTTATACCTTCATGCCAGAAGAACCTGTATTCCTTTTCTTTATTATTTAAATTTTTAAAGGAAAGGTACAAGAATTTGTCCAGTGTAGCTTCCTAAAGGTATTGTGTCCAGGAGGAACATGGGTTGGAGTATTATAGTCACACTACAGCACACTGTACTCCAACATTAATGTCATGTAATAGCACATTGGTTATTGGTCAGGGATTATCTGCCAACCACTCTGTTATTTTGAATATTTATGTGACCAGAACTTACGTTATTCATGTCTTTGCATTAATTAATAATTACATAAGACATTGCCAACAAAATGCACATTATTACAATATACAGTTTTACAGTTAAAGCATTTAAACTTCAGCTCTGTGTTTTGACCCTCTTTGGGTCAAAACAGGTTGTAATGTTTTAAATTTTAAAATTATGTATTATAGTATTGGGCATTTTGTTGGTGTTGTCTTGTATAATTTACATGACTGCTTAAGCAAGAAGATCTTTTTGTCTCATATGTTAAATGAGGAATGGATCAACTTCACCATCAAACACTGCATCACAGAACCAGTTACAAAACTGTGCTGTCACGACACAGTCTGCCTCATAGAGTTTTTGTGCAACTGTGAATTTGTATGGCTTGAAATGAAGCAGTTTTATGGCTGTATGAATGGTTGACAATGATACATCAGTTTTGTGGAATAAACATAAGATTTTTTTTAACTTTCTTGTAATCCTCTGATGTTGATCTTTTTCTTTAAAGAGGAACCTTTTTTAAATAATTGTTCACCATGCAATATATTGTTGATTTTGAAGGAAATGTAACAGTGGGAAACTGACTTCTAAATTTGATATGACAGTTTTTATAGGATCTCTTGTATACATTTCCACAGTAGAAGCCCTCTGTATTACACTTTACTTCATATTCAGGAATAACAGCAATAATCACAAAAAACACTTATTGTTACAAGGTACTTCATATCCATGAGCAAACAACAATAATTTACATCTGTTGTGAGCAGCTTGTGAACTGGACTGTGTCACTAAGATGTCAGATGATGCCTAGTAATTGAGTGCGCTGCAATAAAACTACCAGAAGTGAGTCATACAGTGCCAGATAAACTTGCCAACAGTGCAAGATCCACTGTCAAATGGACACTCTGTATTTCAAGACAGAGCATTGTCATGTGTCAAGAAATATTTTTAGAAAGTGTGAAGCCTGCTTAGAAGCTGGAGATTGGCACTTTGAGAATCTTCTGTGAACTAATGTAAGTGATACTGTAAATTACTCTAAATTTCTGGTGTATGCAGGCTTCATATGTGATAATGCTTCTGTGGCAGCGGCCATGCTCTGGGACATGGTAAATTATACTCTCTGTGAATAGATTATGCAGCCTTTTTTTTAACGAGGATTATGTGGTAAACCTTTGGACAAAATATGACTGATTTTTCTGCCAGACTGCTTTTGAAACAACTTGAATAACACAGTGAAGTATTATAAAATTATGGACAGACTATATAATATGAAGTTTCAATATAATTTAACCTTGTTAGAGTCCAATGGTGATTGTATGATATGGTGTAACATAAAGAAATTCTGCGTTTGTCCACACAGCATGTTGTATGTTTCATGTATTTTTCACACTTAATACTGATATTTTCGTGAACAACATCAACTGGTTAGTCTTTCTGATGGTCACAGAGTGTGTTCTCTGTGCAGCAGCAACTGAAATTTAATTTGTAATTTAGATGAAAGCCTGTCTTCAGAGGGTTGAAAAGAGCATGAATATTTTCAGTTTGGTTTTGTTCAAGGTTGATGGAGTCATACAAAGAATGATGTTCTCTTCATAGAAATTATAGGGGTTCTTTTTCTGAGACATAATAACCTTCAGGTAGATGCCATGTGATTATACAGTAGTAAGTATGTGTTTCTGTATGTCACAATGTGTGCTTTCTATATGGAAACATATCCTGCCTTCCAGATGTCTGATCAAGATGATGATGATGACTCAGATCATCCAAATGAAGGCAAGGAGAATGGTTTGGTAAAGAATACAAATGCAGCTGTAGTCCAGCAAGCTGAAAAGGAAAAGAGAGAGAGAGCTAAATTAGAAAGCCAGAAGAAGAAAGACAAAGATAAGGAAGATAGGTAAGTACGAGGGGGGACCCAAAAATAACCGGAATTATTTTTTTTAGTGGTTTATTAGGTTTTGTACTATTACAATTCTAGTCTCCTTCAAAGTACTCTCCTTTTGACTCGATACAATTGTACCAACCTTTTTCCCACTGCTCAAATATTTCTGGAACTCTTCAGTGCTGATGTTGCTCAAGACCTCCTGCATTTTCTTTTCACTTCACTGACATCACCAAAATGTTTCCCTTTCATCTGGTGTTTCATGCAAGGGAACAGGAAATAGTCACATGGCCCAAGGTCAGGTGAATAGGGAGGATGAGGTATAATGTCATGTTTTTTGCCAAAAACTGCTGCACACTCAAGGCCGTGCGGGTATGTGCTCTTGGTGAAGAAACATTTTTTATAATTGAGACAATCTGTAAAGGTAAATGACACATCCTCAGTGAAACACAATTTATATTCTTTTCTCAAAGCTACATGTTTCAGATTGAATCAATCTGTCATCAGGCGTGATGATGGATTGGTTCAATCTGAAACATGTAGCCATGTGTGTGACTGAGGATTTGTTGTTTACCTTTATTGAGTTTATAACACAACGGGATGCGTTCTGTTAAAGTCACAGATGGACTGTGTTCAATAGCTAAAGTTGAAGAAACAGTTGAGCATTTACCATGTAATATGGCTTAACACAACTAGATGGCGGAATTCTGATAGTTGAAATTGGTGTTTGGTTGCTGTGAGAACAAAGAAACCACTGATGAAAGGGAGGCATGGCGTGGTACTTGAATATTATAGTAGTCTGTCGTGTAACATGCACATGGCTATTTAGTAAAACAAGACACTTTTCTCTGCTTTAATATTGAGAGGAAATTTAGTAGTTGTACATTTTAAACTGCCAGTAAGGAATTCAGCACAGAAATGTCTGAACCCTGATTCATGCACCAGATATGATTTATTACGCCCAAATTTCTAGAAGATTTCGTCACTAGACACCAGTGCAGAGTGCTCTGTTTAGTCATATGCCAGCATTCTCTTATCAGGTTCAACTACTTGAGTGAATCAAGTATGTAACATGTAGTCACTAGTAAATCAGGGTGACATATTCCACAACTATCACTGTCAGATGGCAGCATATTTATGAGAATGCTTGCTTTTATAGCAAAATGAGCTGAAAACATAAAGCAGGGTGGTGCAGACTTTGGCTTATCAAGAATAGTTGGTCAAATTAAGGATACAGTAGACAGAAAACAAAGAAGACTCTTTTGTGTATTGAAAGAAATTTATGTTTTTTGTGCATATGACCACTGGGGAGACCAAGAAAATTGTGAAAGTATGAAGTGGAAGAAGGTATACAAAAGAGTATATGTAACAACATAAAAAAATGGAGATTGTTTCATTATTGTATGATCCACCAAATTGTCTGTCACACAAAATTTTCTGTAGAAGGTATTTTGCTGGTTTTCGGCAGGATAGGTGCTAGTGACTAAAATGTTCTTGCATGTGGTAGGCTTATGTTTCCAACTGTCAGCATAATAGAGTAATACAGCCTTTTCAGGCAACTAGCCACATCAATTCAGAACATTTTCCCAGCTTTTGTTCAGAACTGTCACAATGTTAACCAAGAAAATTTTGTCAATTCAGTGTAGGGAGTGCTACAGCTTTTATAAGCTCCGCAGATGAGTTGCTGTAGCAGATGGTAAATGGGATGTATATAATAGTGACATGTAAATTGCTACATAATGATAGTATGCTTTGCATGCCTTGAAAGTTATTGAGCTGCATTGTGCATACCATCGACTTGTTTAGAAAATGAGATAAACTATGTGGTAAAACTGTAGAATAAATGAATATATGTTCATCCAACCTAGCGACCTCACTTCCCATGACGTGAGACTGTGTTGAAACGTTTCCAAACTACACAGTGTTGCATGCCAGAAGACCATGACTTAAACATTCCCCACCATGAGAACTTCACATCTCAAGTAAGATGGTGTTACTGTGATTTTATTTCCTCAAAGGGAGAAGCAGAAACAGATGCAACAAGAAAGGAAGGAGAAACGTAAGACACAGAAAGGTGAAAGACGAAGATAGCTACTAGATGATGCAGCAGTAGTATTTCAGTGTTGGTGTTGTGTCATGTTAATTTGTTATTGTATTCAGCTTTCTGTATCTTCATAGGTGGGTAGGTACCTACCCGCCTATGAAGATGGAACAGACAGAGTGTTCCGAAATGTTGGCATACAAAATCAGACGCCGGGGCATTACCCAGAAGAAAGCATACAACATTCAGAACACAGCGAAAGTTTGAAATCAAGAATAATTTATTGTTGTTGGGTTATGTGTTTTAATGCTAGCAGTTCTAGTTTGAAATTTTGGTGCATTGATGTACATCAACATTAGTACTGTGATGGGCACAGCTGATTTGAGACCTCACTACAATTGGCATTCTTGGATATATCATAATTTTTGGGCTCAGATTTCAGTCTCAGTTTCTGATAGGAAAAGTTTGATTTTTGAATAAGGACAGATTCCCATATGTTTTATGAATATATTTAATACCATATAGTATTTGAGTGTTAGTATTAATTCCTCTTTTTTTATGTTGAATATTCACACTGTATCCAGTGCTTGGAAGAAAAAAATTGTCAGTTTAAACTAATAAGTAGTAAAGTGGAAGGTATAATATGTAATGACTGGCACAGAGGGGGATTAGCAGTAGCGGTAAAGCTCTTCTCATGCTTAACGTTGGTGCTAGGTGGGGTGGATGTTGAATGCCATGCATTGGCTGCCTTACGTATGGGAAGGCGTCCTTCTGCCCATGGTAGAGGAGGCTGGGTGGGCCCCATGGACGTTCTGGACCTATATGGAGAAGAGTAAGTCTCTTGCCTCCACTGTTGTTCAAAACGCAGAACATCCTGCCTGTAATGATTCACTACACTGACCATGCAGTAATTGGTTTGTGTTTGAAATATTTAATTATACATTTTTCAGTTGAATTTCCGTGAGCATCTTAAACAGAAATAACATGAAAATATTATAAAAATTTTATGTTATTATATTCCTAGGTGCATCGCGGACGTAAGGGCTCAAACCCAAATACTAATCAATCAAATGTTCTTATGTTAATGGAAGAATGTCTGAGTAATCCATGGAGCACAGTCCTTGTTGAGAACCTAATAAGGCCCTTCACTGGCCATGAAATTTTTTGTAGTCTGTGGAATCTTAAGGTTCATTACTGTGTTCACAGGGGCTCACCACTGGTCTGTACAAACAGAAGGCCTTAAGTTAAAAGATTAAGAGAAGGGGGAGTAGCCATATTCTGTGTGAGATTAAACCACTGCACTCACTCCCAGCCTTAAAACCCTTTTTAATGTTATCCTCCTATTGATGCCTAGGTCTTGCAAGTGGTCTCTTTCCCTGTGTGCAGTTCTCTTCTGTCACCAATCATGTGTACTGCCCTCTCCGTCCTCCTTGGTCACCTGTATTACTGTGCATGCAAAGTGGTCAGTAGACAGTAATTCATAATACTTAATTGTTCATGTTGCATGTGTGATGAAGCTAACTGTATGTGCATAACAAACAGTATGCGGTTTGAAACATAAGTAAATATTAAGTTTTATAGCTGAGAAACACTTTCATTCATTTAGTGTGCGGTTATTTGTTGTCTTTCCTGTTACAGCAGTGTTGTAACCATGTTGTAACAGTTCAGTTCTGTGCCATCAAATAAAGGTATTAGTTTTGTGAGAATATATTTACATCTGTCAGTGGTGTCACAGTAGGAAAATTACATTTTTTAAGCTTTCTTAGATGACTTCCATGAGCGTGCTGCTTTTCACATTGAGATGTTTACACTCCCCAGTGCTAGCAGTTGTTATGTTCTGGATGATCTAACGCAAGTGGGAATTGCATGTGTACGTGATCAACTACATATGAGCAGTCATTCCAGGAGAGTTGTCATGTCAGGGAAGATGCCACACTTTCTGTATTTCAAACTTTTGACACTACGAGGCAGCTGTTCATGCATCCCACTGTTGTGTTAGTAATGTGAAGAAAACTGAACATGTTTGTTGGTCACTTGTGATTGAGGTTCACAATTACTGATAAAGCCAGGGAAGTGTCGTTTTCATTCCTTCTGTACAACTTTCTTACATTGCACATCACTGCCTTCATTAAATGTGTTTGTGATATCTGTGTGATTTTGGAGAATCAGTTAACAGACTTAACATTAATTGTATGTAGATTACACCCATATTGAATGTCTGTAAGCTGTCAAGGAAAGTGGTTTGACTTTCCCTCATAAAGTGGTATAGATGGTACAAATTTTCAAGGGAGAGAAGCCACATGATGCAGAATGCCTGTTTATATGGATCTGACATGAGACATGGTATTATACTTGTCCTTGTGGTTTTTAGTGTACTTTAGACTAATACGTTCCAATTTTTTATTTACTCAGCCCTGTGAAGACATGCCACAAAAGTGCATGTTTCTGGGAGAGTTGCCATTGAGTGATGGACACCACACTTTCTGTATTTCAAACATCTGACATTAGGAGGAAGTTGTGCTTGCATATTATTATTTTAGGAGTCATTTGAAGAAATGTGAACATGTGTGATAAGCAGGAAAAGAACAGTCTATAACACAACTAAATGCATCTAATAGTTGTTATGTATTAGATCAACATAGTAACTACATGTTTCGCCCACTAGAGGCCATCTTCAGGTTACACAAAATAGAGCTGGAAGAGAGGGAAACAATACATATAGTGTGCGCAACGGCATATCAATGTTGAGATCTCGGCATCATTATGTGTTGGGCTAGTATATTTAAATCTAATAACTATGTGCAGGGG
>JGI24700J35501_10930173_pt1 | contig 11883 bp, 12 predicted proteins | sample TergutTh196P1_FD_35501 | JGI IMG/M metagenome (IMG submission 35501) | reverse complement strand
TGTAAATGACCTGACTGGCCTTTAGAAAAAATAGACATATCAGAAATGAGCTAAATCTTGATGGATTCAGCTACAACATTATTATACTAGGAGGTTACATGCACACAATTTTAGCGATAAATCCCGGTTCCACTTCCACAAAAATAGGGATTTTCAAAAATGAAACACCGATTTTTATCACCACTATCGAACACGACCATGAACAAATACAGCAGTTCCCAACAATTTCATCCCAAAAAGACTTTCGCTTACAGTTTGTGCTTGAGGCATTAAAAGCACAACAGATAGAGATTGAAACCCTAACCGGCGTAGTGGGGATTGGCGGGCTGTTACCACCGATAGAAACCGGAGGTTATAGAGTCACAAAAAAGATGGTGGATATGATAGAAAATGAAGAGGGGGTATCACCTCATGCTTCAAACTTGGGGGCAATTTTGGCTAATCTTTTAGCCGAACGTGCCGATTGCCAAGCCTTTATTTATGACGCTGTTTCCGCAGGGATCCTACCGGATGTGGCTCGTGTAACAGGCATTCCGGAGATTAACCGTCGCAGTTTGTCCCACACTCTTAACAGCCGAGCCCAGTCAATACAATACGCAAAATCTATCAACAAACCATTTGAAGAGCTGAATTTAGTTGTAGCTCATTTGGGTGGCGGTGTTTCTTTATCTTTGTACAAACAAGGCCGTTTGGCAGATTCTGTTGGGGACGATTTGGGGCCGTTTTCCTCGGAGAGGGCAGGCACCGTGCCTTTGATGGATTTTGTGGATTTTATATATAACAACGACCTAAGCAAAAAAGATGCCCAAAAACGCATACGAGGCGGTGGCGGGCTAAAGGCTCACCTGGGAACAGCCAGTTTGAAAGAAGCCGAGGACATGGTAGCGGCAGGGGACAAAAAAGCGGCACTGATAGTAGAGGCAATGTGTTACGGCGTATCCAAGTCAATAGGCAGTTTAGCTGCCGCCGCAAAAGGAAATATAGATGCCATCATACTAACCGGAGGAATGATGAACTCCAAGGTTGTATCTGAAAAAATATCAGACCACGTGAGCTTTATAGCTCCGGTAAAAATAATGCCGGGAGAGTATGAGCTAGAAGCTCTAGCGGGGGGTTGCCTTCGTATCATAACCGGGCAGGAAACTGCAAACGAAATATAAAAAAATCAGAAAAATTAGAAAAATCAAAGGAAATCCTATGAAATTTTATCAAGTAGACTCTTTTGCAAACAGACTATTTTCGGGAAACCCTGCCGGAATTTGCATTGTAGCAGGAGATTGGCCAAAAAAAAGCGTAATGCAATCCATTGCAGCAGAAAACAACCTCTCCGAAACCGCTTTTATTAAACAGCGGGACACCCAAGGACAAGAATGGGATATACGTTGGTTTGCCCCTTTAGCAGAGGTAAATTTGTGCGGTCATGCTACATTGGCGGCGGCTCATGTGCTTTTTTCCCATGAAAATATAAATGCTCAAAAATTGGCGTTCAATAGCAATAGTGGGCAGCTTTTTGTGGAAAAACAGCAACATGGGCTTCTTGTTTTAGATTTCCCAAAAGACAATATTCGGCAAATTGAGTGGAACAAAAAGCTAGACTGTTTTAATTTTACTCCAAAACAGGTTTGGTGCGGCACAGAGGAATATATGCTGATAGCGGAAAGCCAAAGCCAAATATACAACGCTGTGTGTGATTTAGAAAAAGCAGCCAAGATAGACCTCTCCGGTTTTATTATTACAGCAGAGGGAGAGGATGGCAGCGGTTTTGATTTTGTATCCCGCTATTTTTCACCAAAAATTGGCATTAATGAAGATCCGGTAACGGGGTCTACCCACACTTTGCTTGTGCCTTATTGGCAGAAAGTATTAAAAAAAGATGAATTTATCGCATACCAAGCCTCTGCAAGAGGTGGTGCTTTGTTTTGCCACGCCCTGGGAGAACGGGTAAAAATAGGAGGTTACGCCGTAACATTTTTGCAAGGAGAGATATTGTTATGAGTTTGTTAGATTTAACAGACTTAGCAATGCCTTATGACAGTATCGCCATTATTGGAACAGCAAAAAACGCTGGAAAAACCACGACTCTTAATTATATGATAAATGGTTTGAACCGCAAAGGTATCACCCTTGGTCTTACAAGTGTTGGGCGAGATGGAGAAAATATAGATATTGTTACGCATACCCCGAAACCGGAGATTTTTGTGATAAAAGGCACAGTGCTAGCCACAGCAGAAAGGCTTTTGTCGTACTGTGATATTACAAAACAGGTGTTGCATATTGCAAACATATCAACACCGTTTGGGCGGGTTGTTGTGGTGCGTGCAATGTCGTCCGGTTATGTTCAGCTCGGGGGACCTTCTATCACAAAACAAATAGGCGAAATTATACCAATAATGGAGCGGGAAGGAGCGCAAAAATCTTTAATAGACGGTGCGCTAAACCGTATAACCCCGGCTGATCCAAAGATAGCTCAAGCGGCTGTTTTGTGTGTGGGAGCAACCGGAGCAAATTTACAAAAAGTAGTAGAGCATACACAATTTTTAGTTAAAATACTTTCCTTGCCACAAGTTGAAACTTTGCAAAAAAACGATATTTTTTTTGCGGGAGCCGTAAGCGACCATGTTTTAAAAAAAATTGTGTTAAGCGGCGAAAAGCTAAATGATAGGCGTATAATAGCAGAAGATTCCGGCAAATTTTTTATACAGCCTCAAACATTTGAAAAGTTAGTAGCAAAAGGTGCAACCCTGGCTGTAAAACAAGCAACCAATTTGCTTTGCGTAACTATTAACCCTACATCTCCTTATGGTAGCGGGTTTAACCCAAAAGAATTTTTGCAAAAAATGCAAGAAGCAGTGAATGTTCCCGTTTTTGACGTTATATAGTAGATTAGCTTAAATGGTTTTGAAAAAATGTTTAATCTTAATGAAATGCAAAAAGAAGCAATTGGCCTTAAATTTATTATGAGTCAATTGCATTCTTACAGTCCTTATGGAAAAGAGGAGATTAAAAAAATCACCTGTTTTGTTCCTGGTTCTGAACAAGAATTAGAAAAAGAATTGGATAATATCGGCAGGATTTTAAAGTTTAAAGATGATAATCCACAGCATATAGAAAGGATTGTGCAGTGCCTTACGCAGTTCAAAAATATATGGGGCATTATAAAAAAAATTCCTGATAGCACTTTAAACGAAGTGGAGCTTTTTGAGATTAAAGGATTTTTGCTTGATTTTGCTGTTTTTTTTGAAACTTACGAAAACAAGGATTATAACGTGGATTTGTGGGGGATACAATTTGCCGAAATGACAGAGGCGTTAAAAATTTTAGACCCCACAAGCGGCGGTGTAGCACCTTTTCATATTGATTCAGTATATTCCCAAACTTTAGCTCAGATAAGGCAAGAAAAATTTAAAATAGAGAGAAAAATAGAATTTTTGGAGCCGGATAAAAAAGAAGAAAAAGAGCGGCTTTTGGAACAAAGGCGGTTGTTGGCTAGCCAAGAAGAAGATGAAGAGCTAATTGTAATGCAGGAAATCACAAATAATTTGCGTCTATATCTTGATGTTTTTGCTCGGAATATGGTAGCGATTGGCAAGTTGGACCTTGTTTTACAAAAGGCATATTTGGCGGATTGCTACAACGCTACCCGCCCCAAAATCGGCAAAAACAATATTTCTATAGTAGACGTGGAAAATCCATATATAGCACATTTTTTAGCGCAAAAGGGCAAAAAAATGACGAAAATATCTGCCCGCTTCGATCAAGGAGTTACAATGATAACCGGAGCAAATATGGGGGGGAAAAGTGTCGCTTTAAAAACTATTGTGTTAAACGCTGTTTTGTTTCAGATGGGTTTTTTTGTGTTTGCAAAATCTGCTGTGTTGCCTCTTTTTCACGACATTTGTTTAATATCGGAAGATATGCAAGACGTAGAAAAAGGGCTTTCTACTTTTGGTGCAGAAATTTTTTATTTTAATGGCATTATAAACAAAATTCGCAAAAGTTTCATGTTGTTAGCTATAGATGAGTTTGCCCGAGGTACCAACCCAAAAGAAGGAGCAGGGATTGTTAATGCCATCGCTACATTTTTGTCTGCACAAAATGCCATCTCTATAATGACTACCCATTACGATGGTGTAGTGCAACCAAATTTTGGGCATTATCAGGTGGCAGGGCTTACAGCTTTTTCTGCAAATGGCATAGAGCAATTCAGAGAAAAAGCTAAGACAGGGTTGGATTTTATAACGGAACATATGGATTACAGTTTGGTGCAAGTGAACCACAATACAGAAATCCCAAAAGACGCTGTTAACATTTGCCGTATTATAGAGCTAGACGAGGAGGTTTTAAAGTTAATAGAGGGCAATATTGAGTAGGTCAAATTCCCAAAACTCTCCTAAAAAACTTTGCAAAACCGTCATGATTTTCATATTTATCGGAAACTTCTTCGTCAAAATAATATTGTCCACTCTCAATATTAACCGACAAACTATCCAACGGAAATCCAATCTTTCGCTTGTTATGCGGCTTATCTACAATGTGAAACGGCGGCGAAGCTATATCGTCCGCCATATGTTCATGTATCTGCCCATTTTCTAAAATTAGACAAATTGCGTTTTTATATCTAGCAGTCATTTTTCCGCCCATTTCGGCGGCTAATGCGGAATAATAGGCGATTGCTTCGGCATCGTTCATATGGTCGTTTGTGCCACGCACGTTGATACCGGGTTGCCTTTCCTCGGAAAGCCCATCTATGTAAAGCCCGCTATCGCAAGAAAAAAGCGGCACACGCAGGGCTTTGTAGTAGGCAAGAGCCTTGATTTTGGCGTTGTCAAGTGGGCTGTTGCCGTTTTCTACAATTTTTGGCATTTCTGCCAAATCTAAGGATATATCTGCAAGGCTTGAAATCGTTATATCAAGCTGTTTTAGGCAATTTCTCATAAAAGAGATTTTGCTTTGATTGGTGGTTGCGTACAGTAAATCCATGGTATCCTCCTTTGTGCTACAAATCTAACGGGCCTTTGAGTGCAAAATTATATATGTCAAACCCGCCGGTTTTTTCAAGCACATAATCCTTTATTTTTTCGGCTTGCTCAAACATAACGCTCATATCCGAGCTATCAAACCCCGCCAAAACTAATTCCAGAAAAACCTCGTCATTATACTGCGGCAAATTGTAGTTTTTGCGATATGTATCGTCCGTCAGCCATTTGTACAACTTCTGATAATTCGGCACGGGCGAGCAAATATAACGTGAATAGAAAACGAAAATATTTTGCAAAAAAATGTAATATTGCATTGCAAAATCCGCTTTATTATCGGCTTTCGAGCGTGTTAATTCGTCAAAATTATCCCACACCGCATACTTGCCCATTTTTATCTGAAATTCCTCAAGTTTTGGGAAATTTGTCGATTTTTTTTGGATGCAATATTCACGTAAATGCTCGGCTGTGGAATCTTTGTTGAACAGGACAATGCCGTTGAGTATCATGTTTATCTCGAGTATTGCCACATTGGAGTAAGACGAATCAATATATTGCTTGATTTGCCTGATTGGATTCGCAAAATATTCTATGTGGAATCCGTCAGCTAGCCTGTTGCCGCGCTCTCGCCAGTCGCAATTATCGTTTAATGCAATGTATAAATCGATGTCCGAGAATTGGTCGGCGTTGCCCACGGCGTGGCTACCCGCTAAAAAGACTGCCACAATATCGTCGTTAAAGCTGCAGTTTTCTATGAATTTCTGTGCTGCCAATTTATAATTTTTCATTTCTGCTCCTTATCTCTTTCTTTACGTCGCAAAGCCGCATTTAGCCGCCGGGCTTCTTCACAGCACGAGATATAGTGGTCAATGGCATCTTCAAAGTCACGCTTCAAACAATCCAGTGTCTGACCATGATACATGATTAGACCTTTCATAATGCCAACGACTTCTCCGCAAAGCAGATTATCCTCGGCTGAATATTCGACAGTTCCCAAATAGCCTTTATATTCTAGGTAGTCGCTCAAATCAATCCCTTTCAAAACTTTTCTTTCATGCTCCCATCTTTAAAGGCTTTTAACAATGAAGTCAAGCCTTCTATTTCTTTCAAAATCCCTTTACCGGCAGACGTTTGCTATCGCAGTTGTTTTTGTGTGGTTTGTCCGCCGCAGAGGTTATTATGCTTGCGATGCTTTTTGCTTTCGTTGATTGTCAAGTTCTTTGCATTCAGCTAAAAATTCGTCAAAATCTATGTTGTCAAGCCAGTTGCCGCGCTCGGCGGTGTAATCTTTGATACGGCACTCGCCGTTGTCGGGTTTGGAGCGTTCAATGCTATCAATATCTTCCACCCCTAATTCCCTTGTAAATCCCGCTAATTCCGCCTTTCTTAACTCGGACGGATTGCGAACATCAAGTGTTTTTATCATTTTAGTATCTCCATAAGCCAAATTGCGGGATTATAAGCCTTACAGCCTATCCCGTTGACCGCTCTCAGCAAACGGTCGTCTGTTGTTAAAAATACTGCACCGCACATCTCTGCCAAAGCAACGTGCAAGCTGTCCACTCGCTTAACGCCGTGTAATTGCAATTCAGCGGAACGTTGCTCGGTGGTAGAGGTTATTTCCACCCATTCTGTTGCGACGGAGTACAGGTTTTGTACCTTTTTAAGGCGGTCTGCATCGCGTAATTTCAGCAATTCTCGTTCTATTACGCTACTGGCAACCAAAATCCAGTCCCCTTGCTTGCAGTGTGTGATAATGCTACGCACCGCCGCCGCCTCAATATGAACACGCTCTTGCGACAAATCATCAAATGGACGATTATAGCAACAAACGTCCATGTAAATTTTCACGTGTACACCAACTTTCTTAATAGCACAATTCCGGTTTTTAGGGAAATTTTGCTTGTGTCCACTTAATTTTATTTTATGAAGAGATAGAATTAAGTGGAATAGCTACATATTTCAAAACTTTCAAAACTTTCAAAACTTTTCTTTCATGCTCCCATCTTTAAAGGCTTTTAACAATGAAGTCAAGCCTTCTATTTCTTTCAAAATCCCTTTGCCGGCATCGGTATCTCTCACTATTTTTCTTTCAACTGCTTTTTCGTTTACCATTATCTCATATTTTATGTCTTTTTCTTCTCGTATAACTTCCTCTACAGAGCTGAAGGGTTCATTTGCATATAATACCAAGCCATAAGAGTCGTAGCTCAAGGTATACCCTGCCCTGCCTGTTTCTTTTCTGTAGGACTTTGCAAAACCGCCGTCTATAACCAATAGCTTTCCGTTGGCTTTTATTGGGCTTTCTCCATCTTTTTCTTTGATTGGAGTGTGGCCGTTTATCACATGAGATGTTTCTCTACACATCTCAAACTCGTCAAAAATTTTCAAACAGGTGCTTTCTTCTATCGCATATTTATAATATGGGTTTCTAACTTCTTTGTGTGGCTGCTTGTCGTCTATAAAATACCGCTCAAACGTAGCGGCTTTGTCTTTCCCAAACAAGGGAGATTTAGGACCACACCAAAAATACCACATAAAATCTAGGTTTTTTTGGTTATTTTTTTTAAAAAAAGTTTTGCGTATTATGCTTTCTGTAGCATCAAAGTATTTTTTTCCTGACAGGCGATCACCCAACCCTTTTATGGATATAACGTCAAAATCTCCATTTTCATCCATGGGGATACAACCGTGGAACAGCAGATTGGAGTTAAAACGTTTATAAAGCCCACCATTTGAATATAAAAAGTTCATGTGTCTGTTTAAAAGCTCACTGTGCATAAACGATTCCTGTAGTCGGTCAATCACATTTTCTTCTTCTTCTGTTAACTTGTGTGGGTTGGCAGGGTCAATGGTGGGAAAACTCTTGTCGTTAAGCAAATATGTAACACCACCAATATTTATTGTGTGGTCATCAAAATTAATTTTATCCAGGAGCAGTCTATCTTCCATCATGAATTCTGGACGACGTTTTATTAAACTACCCTCCAGTTTAAATTGGATTATGGCAATAGCTTTTTGGATTTTTGCCATTATTTTTTCGTCATTTTTTACATATTTATTGTAATTGTGTACTTTGGGCAAAAATTTTTCTGAAACTTCGTCGTCATATGTTTCGAGGGCAAAGGTAGCCAGTGGCCTGGTGTTTATACCATACCCTTCTTCCAGTGTTCTTATATTATCGTATCGGCTACATATTCTTATAACGTTACAAATACATTCTTTGCTACCGGCGGCCGCCCCCATCCACAACACGTCGTGGTTACCCCACTGCACATCTACACTATGAAATTTTACAAGAGTGTTCATAATTTCTTCTGCAGAAGGTCCCCTGTCGTATATATCTCCGACTACGTGCAGATGGTCTACTGCCATTCTTTTTATTAACCCCGAAATAGCAACAATAAACTCATCGGATTGGTTTAGCTCCACTATAGAGTTTACTATTTGGTTGTAATATTTTTCTTTGTCCGGTGAAATTTCTTGTATGTTCAAAAGCTCGTCTATTATGTAGTCGAAGCCACTGGGAAGTGCTTTTCTCACTTTTGATCTGCTATATTTTGAGCAAACATCCCTCGCTACTTTTATGAGCCTATATAGAGTTATTTTGTACCATTCCTTCAAATCGGATATTTCTTTTTTTATTGCTACTAGCTTTTCCTCCGGGTAGTATATAAGGGTTGCCAACAGAGATTTTTCTTGGGAGGTTATTTGGTGTGTAAAAATATCTTCTATTTTTTTTATTATAATACCAGAGCCGTTTCGTAAAATATGGGAGAAGGAGTCATATTCTCCGTGTATATCAGACAAAAACAGCTCTGTACCCTTTGGTAAATTAAGGATGGCTTGCAAGTTTATAATTTCTTCCGAAACTTTTTGAACATTTGGATATTGTTTTGCTAAAAGCTGTAAATAAACTTTTTCGTACATTTTGCATTCGCCTCCTTTTCATTACACAACATTATACAAAATACAAAGCATTATACAATATGGTATAATCCTAAAGGGAGTGATCTACTGATACGCTAGGATTGCCCGAAACCCTTGCATCGTTTAAAACTTCTTGCAATGCGGCGGTTGCTCTGCCACCACCGGCGTTAAGTGCAGTAGAGCTGCCGCTTGTGTGACGACGTTCTTTTTCGTAAAGGGATTCGTAGTCGGTTGGGTCTTCGTTTACTCTGCGTAGCGACATGGCTTTGCCATACAAAGCAGGGTCGTGATCTTGCAAAAAATTGTGATCCTCTTGCGGCACATTATCTCCGTTAATAATGCGGCCAGCTATACGCAGCGCTTTTATTTGTGCTCGCCAAAAAGCCGCTGCGGCTTCGGTTTGCTGGCGAACCTCTGCCATTTGCTCTCTCATACTTTGCAAATCTCTTGCCAGATCGGTCAACATTTGTTCACGAGCAGACGCAACTCCTTCATCGGAAATATTGAGGTGTACCCAAGGGTCTGAAAGTGTTTCATTAACTTGGTTTCGTTGCTGTCCTGCCCTGATTAGCATTTCCCCCGTTCTGCCCAACGCACTGTTGCCTGATGCCAAACTGCGTCTGCTTGCGTTTTGTGATGCCATTAGGCTCATTAGGTTCATTTGGTTCATTTGATTCATAATACGTCACCTCCTATAATTGATTATAGCACTTTTACCTGGAATTGTCCATTTTAAAAGCAATAATGCAACAAAAGTGCTAAATTATAAAAGCAAAGGAAAACAAATTAACTTTTTTGAGTTAAAGTGGTAACAAAACGTTAATTTGCTATAACTTAATCAATATCTTCGAGCCAAGCCTGTACTGTCATATCACTTGGCATTATGTAACCACCGCGGGGGGAAAGACTGTAACCAATCACTGCCGGACCGTCCGTTGCGCAAGAGCGTTTGTACTGGTTTGTAAAAAAGCGTTTATAAAATTTTTGCAAATGGTTTTTTATCTCTTCTTCTTGCAGATTTTCAAATGCCTGCCCCGCCAAAAACAGTATTTTCTTTGGAGCGATGTTTTTTAGTGTATAATACAGGAAAAAATCGTTAAGTAGGTATGAGCCTATTAGCTCCTCTGTTTTTTGAGACATTTGCCCATCATCTGTTGGGGGTAGTAGTTCCGGGCTTATTGGGGTCGTTAATATTTCCTCTAGGGGTTGTGATAGGGTGTCGTTCGTTTGTTGTATATGGCGGAGCATGGCTATTATGAGAGTTTTTGGCAGCCCGCCATTTACATTGTACATGCTAATGTGATCCCCACCATATGTGGAAAAACCCAGGGCATTTTCGGACATGCCCCCGCTGCCTACCACCAACCCGTTTTCCATGTTTGCTATATCCATCAATATTTGGGTGCGTTCCCGTGCTTGGGCATTTTCGTAAGTAATATCTTTTTTGGCGGAATCTAAACCAATATCGTCAAAGTGTTGATTTACAGCGTTCACTATGCTTATTTCCTTAAAGCTGGCACCTGTTGCTTTTATTATATTTGTGGCGTTGGAATACGTTTTGTTGCTTGTGCCAAAACCGGGCATAGTAATTGCGATAACATCTTTCGGGTCTTTACCCATCATTTTAAAGGCTTCCACAGTTGTAATCAGAGCTAGGGTAGAATCTACACCACCGGAAACTCCAACAATGGCTTTTTTTGCACCAACATGAAGGATGCGCCGAACAAGGGCAGCTTGCGTTGCTTTAATTGCGACTGCCAGCTTTTCTTTTTCCAACACAAACGGGGCAGATGATATTTTGCGGTTTATTAAGTTTATTGCAGGTTTTTCCTCGAATCCCTTCACAAAAATCGCTTTTTTGCCGACAGGTTTGTAACGTGGATCTAACATATCTATATCTATTGTAGTAGCAATCGTTGTGGTGTTTTGGCTGTATTCTTCTCCTTTGGCAAGGAGTTTGCCGTTTTCTGCTATTATGCTGTGGCCGTTGTATACCATATCTGTTGAAGATTCCATCATGCCCGGGCCAACTTGTATTAATGCTCGCCCAATGCCGAGAGCTTTTGCTTGAGCTACTTTGTCTTCCATTGCATTTATCGGCACTGCCCAAGGGTCGATTATTATTTGGGCTTTGCTAAATCTGCTTTCGTTGGTCGGTTGGATAATCTCCAGGGTTGTATTTCCCATGGAAAAAAGTGATTTTTCTCTGTGTTTTGGTGTGCTAAACCAACGAGTTTGTTCTATAGTGGGGTGTTTTGCTATTTTTGCTAAAATGTAGCCACCACTAATGGCAACCATACAGTTATATAACTTGCCATGGATTAAAATAGGTGCTCCGACAAAGGCAAGAACCGTCGTTCCTTCTGTTTCTTTCTCTATTTGAGCTATTGCCTGTTGGCATTTATTTATAAGAGTGGGTTGAAAAAACAGATCCCCGCATGTAACACCACAAAGGCAAAGTTCAGGCAAAACCAAAACATGTAGACCCTTTTCGTGAGCATCTTTTATTATTTTTATTATTTCTTTTTCGTTTGCTACGGGGTTGCCCAAAACAAGTTTTGGCACAGCAGCAGAAACATGTATAAAATTGTGAAAATTATGAAAATTGTGCATTAAAAAACCTCATATATACAACATTAGGCGATAGGCAACTTTATTACATATTTTAGCACTTTTACCTGGGGTTGTCCATTTTAAACGATGATTCTAATTCGAACTATGAAACTCTCTATGTCACACTTGATGTCACACTCTATGTGTGACTCAAATAAAGAAATCAAGAAAATATACCACTTTCGGCAAATTCTCAAAAATTTCGTGAAAATGTTACAAAAAAAATCTTGAAATAGACAAAATTTTGGCGTTCCCCAAAAGAAAGATATGCGTGTTCACAAAAATGCATGGCAAAATCAACAAAAACAGGTATTAATTGTACACATTCCTAGTCAGAAAGACCCTCTATACCCCCCCCCCCCCC
>JGI24700J35501_10930172_pt1 | contig 11883 bp, 7 predicted proteins | sample TergutTh196P1_FD_35501 | JGI IMG/M metagenome (IMG submission 35501) | reverse complement strand
CCTTCATCATCAGGGTGAAGCACCTGCACACAGCATCACATCCTAGCACTCACTGAATCTCTGGTCATTAAAATTTGTCAGCATTAAAGTGAAAAACATTTTGGGCAATATTCAACAAGGATGCCCTGTAAGGCACATACTGTTTTACAGTTTAAAATTATTGTCAACAGTCAGGCAAAAAGATGATTTTAAACAATACACTCATGTGGGGAAACCATGAACTTACACTTCCATCAGATGCGCTGGCACCAACTTTGTCACCGCGGGAATTCCAGCACACTTCAAAAATACCTCCAGTTCCTTTGTAACTGTGTACAAGTTGCCCACTCTGAAAAGGAAAGTACTGCATGACAACCTTGTATGTTCTGAGACATTTCTTTTTACAGGATCATCAGTCTTCGTTACCTGAGTGGACCAAATGTGAACACATTTGTCGAAGCTACCGGATGCCAGGAATTTGCCATCAGGAGAGAATGCCACACTGTAGACTGGTTCTGTGTGCTTGGTGAGTGTGTGTATACAGGCACCGTGATCAACATCCCATAGTCGTACAGTTGAGTCAAATGAAGCACTGTAAATAATAACAAACTTTGCTTTTATCAAATGTTCACAGTTGGAAATCTCCTGGAAGTGATCAAATACATAATAACTGGCTTAAAGCATTCTCAGCTTCCCACAGGCACATTACAAAAAACATCAAAGCAGTAATACAGGAACCACAAAGGTATGTGACTGGCTAACCACAGGAATAACTTATTGGCTACTAAAATCAGTAGACAACGAGGATGTTAGAAACTACCGACCGATTACATGTTTAACAACCATGTACAAGACCCTAACAGGAATAAGAGCCAGAAGAATCTCCAGACATCTGGAAGAGCAAAATGGATGTCACCCTGGAAGTAAAGGAGGCAAGGATCAATTAATTGTATCAAATGTAATATATGAGGACTGCAGGAGGAGGAAAAAGAATTTAAGTACAGCGTGGATTGATTACCAGAAAGCATTTGACAGTGTTTCACATAGCTGGCTAGAAAAGTCAACAGAAATGGTAGGAGTGAACAGTAAAATTGTTAGATTGTGTAATTTGTCAATGGAGACATGGAACAGAATGCTTCAGTTAAAAACAAAGCGGGAAGTAATGCAGTTACAACCCATTCAGATACGAAGAGGAATATTCCAGAGGGACTCTCCTTTGCCATTACTCTTTTGTATAGCACTTATTCTATTAACACATTTGCTGAACAGAGCTGACTGTGAATATCAAGGACAGGGAACTCAGAGGGAAATAAATCCCTTACCATATATGGATGGCTGGAAACTGCTCGGCAGAAGCGAGGACAATTTGGAGAATGAAATAATAATTATAAAAGCAATCAGAAAAGACATTAGTATGAATTTTGGATTAGAAGTGTTTAAAAAATGGTAGGGTACAGAGAAAAACATATATAGGAGGCACACTTGAAAGGACATTAAAGAACTGGATGCAAGAAAAGCAAGCAAATATTTCAGGATAGAAAAGAGCCTTGGCATGGAGTATGAGGAGGAAGGAAAGTTGATAAGGAATACTTGAGTAGAAAGAGATTAGATTTGGGCACAATTAAGTGCAAAGAATAAAATAATAATAATAATGGTGGTGGTGGTAACTGCTACAATAATTAGGTGAGACAAACAAACATCAATTCAGTACAAGAATGTAACAAATATGGTAGATATGAAGTGTTGCTGCTTCTGTACCAATTAATCACAGTGTCCTTGTTGTAATGCACTGTAGCATCACACATTACACTGCCAGTGAAGCATTAGTCATGCAGATGGTTTCTTCAATGAAATTCTGTGTTTCTTTAGCACTCACTTGTGAATGTTCCAGGATGTGACATGGTGTCACAAGGCATGTAGTGCCCCATGTTTCGAAGGGCTGTACATGTTCATGGTCTAGCAATCGAATGATAGCGTCACATTCCATAAGAATCAGTCTCTCAGCCGCACCTCTACAAGAACTCCAAATCTCGCTGTGTCTCTTGGGTACGATGCTAAATATTGTTCCAAACATAACCTCAAAACAATGCCTGTGGTGCCACAGCTACTTGTAAAAACTACTCGTAAAATTACCTTGCTAATATCAGATTCATATTTGGGTTGGGAGTGCCTGGGCCTGTTGGACTCCACTTAATGGTGTAGATCTCTTTGCTATGTGCCTGAAGGTCATGGACACATGTGTCCTGCTTCATGGACCAGATCTTCAGTGTCATGTCATCTGAGCATGAGGCTAGGAGGTTTCCTTGTGGATCCCATTTGATTGCATTAACTTCATTCTGCAAAAACAATCCATAAAATATAAACCTGTAACTAAGTAATTACTCATATGTCCCTTCAGATGGCACATGGGGATGTCAAAATTTGCCATACAGCATCATGGGTAAATCAAAATCAGTTGATTAGGGGAGAAAGTATCCATTCCCTGTCTTCAGGGGAGGATATAAGTCATATCACTTCAATGTTAGTTTTATCAAATTTTGTGCATTTTTGTACGCAAATGCTAGCTGTACATTAAAAATGCTCTGTTAGGTAAAAGAAGTGCTAACAACGTCAGCAGACACACAGAACACTCAACTACACACGTGCCAAATTCCATAACTGTACACTCTGTGGTTGTTCTACAGAAATGCAGCTAACATTTGATAAAATTAAGGCCCCCCAGATATTCAGCTTACAGCTCCCTCCACCTTAAAGTACTATTAATGTATGTGGCAGGAGGGTCTAAGAAAGTCAGTGAAGTCAGTAATATTTAAAATTCTCCACCTACAGTTTGGGAACGGGTGGCCGTACAGCGGTGACAAGCTAACTCTACTTCCAATTTAGAGGAACCAGAGGCGCATAACACAAAATCTGTGCAAAACTGTTGCATAGCTCCAAAGAGTCAAAGATGCAGGGACAGCCCATCCATACATGTGAACTAGGTAGCAACCTAGAGTACCCAAGTAAGGGAGGTGCCAAATTTGAAGGCAAATATCAAATTTCATAAAATTTAAATTGTTTTAATTCACAGCAAGGACTTGTGCACCCCTTCACTTGGCTGTTGCAGTGGCTGACCGCTGAAACCTCAGCCTGTACAGTTCGCACCTGGCCAAACACTCCATTTCCAATGAACAGGAACTGTTAAAGCTTGTACTGTCATGGTGCACACACATTCATTATAAGCACGTCTTCCATTCCTTCAGAGTTTTTAGGTTTTTGTGGCGGTTGCTACTGCTTAAACAACAGCTGTCTTTTGGGTTTATGCACCATGTTGTGATTAAATGTTCCACTGTCTTGGTGAAGGAAGGAATGAATGAAGTACACTGCTGGCAAGCATCTACCTCCCAGGCCAAAGTGCTGTCCTATTTCCCACCTCCTGAGGCCCTGAACAGGCTGTTTCTGGAACTCTCAGGTCTCACTGGCTCGGAACAAGACCTATTCCCAATTTTGCCCCTCTGTAACTGTGACTGGCCTTAAGTCCCTCAAATCTTCCTATTTTCTTCCACTGCATTTCTTTATCACCCATCTGAACCAATTCAAGACATTATGTTCCTCTGAAACAACGGAACATTTAATCACTACATTGTGTAGAAATCACAGTCAGCTACCAGCCCTTGAAATTTGGGCTGTAAGCATGTTTTCATCTTGCATCATAACTATGTTATTAAAGAGAACATAATCATGCCTTGTGTAAATGGTCCCCACTTCAAACACAGCTACTGTGAGACAGGCTGACCTTCATTGCTATGATATACTTGGCATTAACCCTTCAATGCTGGCCTCAGTGCACTGAAGTGCATTGTAAAGGACTTAAAATCTAAGTTTCCTCCATCATGGGCCATAGTTGTAATTTAAATCTCAGCATCATTGAAGGATTAAACCACACAACCTTTACTAGGGACATACGTAACACTTAAAGTAGGACATACAGTGTGGCCTTGGAAAGATTTGATGGGTTTGTCAATGCTCAGCTTACAGACGTGGATACACTGGTCAGTGCTGCAGGAGGCAAAGCTGGTGTTGGTCTGCCAGTCAACATCTAGTGCAGGAGCAGAGTGGAACGAAAACTGCTGAGTACACTGCCCGGACGCTGCGTCCCAGATTATTGTTGTCTGAGAGCATCAAACAGAAATTGCAAGTGTAAGATATGATGAAGATTAAAGCCCGAATTAATATGTCCCAGTGTTTTAAGGACTGTAGTGTCTTCATCTTTGTGGTCAAGCAGTCTTGTCTTGGACTGCTTGACCATAAAGATGAAGGCACTATGATCCTTTGATATGTTAGGAACTGCTTGTCCAGTCACACAGCATCACAAGCCCAAAGACTTGAATTTTCAGCAACAGTACTATAAGCTCCAATCTCACATAATTTGACACCTATGTGGCAGTGAAGACTAATATTGTGTGTGTGTTCTGTGTTATGACGTCACGTAGCCGGGTAGGTGTGTACTAATGTCTGTTGGAATACAGAGTCTTGAGGGTAAGTTTACAAAGAACTGGAGACCACTTAGAAGAATGCAGTGTGCCGAAATCTCAAAAGACATAATACAAATAATTCAATAGTGTAACACTCCTTCCCCATTTTGTCAGTCAAAGAAACAGTTCCAACTTAGGCATGTATAAGAACTTATCAAGAACCATTACAGTTAAATATTATTTGGTATCAGAAAGATAATTATACAGGTCAGAATTATTCTGGAACAGCAGCCAGGAGATGTTCAAATAGCAGTGCCATTAAGGCTCTTGTTGAAACCCCAATATTCAGTTTTCCTTTCACACAAAGAATGTTCAATAGGTAAGCGCCCTTATGCCATAAAAATGATATCAGAAGGCACTGCAATGTTAAATATAGTTCATTTATTCCCCTGAAGGATATGGGTGAATCAGAAAATATCTACTTATATTTTAATATTGTTGGCAGCACTACTGACTGCATGTACAGCTAACTTGTGTGAGATAATAAGATGACTGTCAACTTTTAAAATGATGAATTGGAAAAAGATTATTGTCATATATTTGGGTAAATGAATAATGATAAGTTGGAATCTCTGCTAATTAAATTATGTCACTTACCTTGTCCACTCCAGCACTAAGAATATAGTTGCCCCGTTTGTTCCATTTTAATGCAAAAATTGGTCCTTTATGCTGCCCTAGTGTGCTGGCTAATCGCCCATCTGTTGTCCAAATCCGAGCATAACCATCATATGATCCGGTGGCCAGCAGAGATCCGTCGCACTATTCATAACAGAACAAAATAAGGTAATTAGCACAACAGTTCACTGAGTTCTGCAGCAATAGCACCAATGCCAAAATACCAACATTCCAGTCCAGAGAAGTGACATCTTTGTTGCTCGGAACTTCTGTTCCTCCCTTTTGGATGCAGTGTCTTAATACAAGCTGATTAGGAGAGGCAGAATTGTCACTCATGTCCCAAATCCGTGCTGTGCTATCGCCAGACCTGAAACACAGGCATACTGTCACTTATGTCAAATACAGTATAGTTCAGAGTTTGGGAACCTTAGTGTTTGGCATTTTGACCCTTCCCAATCACCCACTTTAATGACAGTGCTTTGACTTTTCATGACTGGGTACAAAGAACTGGGGTGAGATCATGTGGCTGATGTGTCTGCTTTCCCCCACTCTTAGCTGCATTATGCTGTGTCTGTTTTGTGAGGTTGACTGCTCTCATGCTGTATGGAATGAGACTCTCATGCAAGCATCTAGTACAGTTTACGCTACCAAAAATTGTCTGTATTTTATTAAAAATGAACTTGCATACTTGGTGTGCTTTTGGAGGTTACGGGCATTTTACAGCAGACTTCTTTCAATATGGCACTCCTGATAGTTTGGCACTTGACAAAGTTCTGCCACCCATAACTTTGGTGCACCTGCTGATTCTGTGACTTATCTTGGGTTATGTGTACGTTACTTAGCTATTGTAATGGCTTCAAAAGATCCTAAACTGAGTAAACAGGGTACTGCTGGCAAGAGGAAACACACAGCTTCACCATCTTCACAGAAACTTGAAATAATTAGGTGGCTTGAAAGTAACAAAAGGTGAAGAGAGGTTAAGTCTTCATACAACCTTGTATTGTCAACTGGCTATGATATAAAAAAAGAGAAGGACCAATTACAGTCGTTGATGGCATCAAGTGACAGTGTGAAGGACTCTTTGAGACAGAACATTTAGGAACCTAAATTAGTGCAATTGGACTAGATGTTGCATAATTGGTTTATAAATCGATTCATTAAACTGGATGGTCCATTAAGACCATATATGATGACATTCTCCACAAACAATACTGGTGACAAGACTAATGTGCAATTTCTTACCCTGATGCCAATAAGTCAGTAGTTGGATTCCATGCACAGATGAAAACTTCTGATTCATGGCCTCTTAGTACTGTAGCCTTGCTAGGTGGGATTTCAATACTGCCATCGACCTCCATATTCTCCGTAACATTTGATGCCACCACTGAAAAGTTTAAGATTTCCAGTTCTGCTTCTAACAATGCAATGAAATCATTTGTATATATAGATACACAAATAAGTACTAGCGTTTCAGGAAGGTGGTGGCAGTAGGTTTTACTGAAACAATAGTACCTATCAACCAGAACAGATGGAATCACATCACTGCCACAATATAGTCACATGATACAAATCAAACTTTTACCTTCTTCACCGTTTGTGTCCTGTAATTCAGTCTTAACTATTTGTTGTTTCTGCTGGTTTTGTTGGTTCTGTCGACTTGCAACTACATCAGGCATCACCGCATCAATCAGGGACAAACTTTCCACCAAGCGTTGTTCTGTACCGTCCTAAAAGACGATAATTAGAGTGAGATGTTAAGCAAGATATTTATAAATAACTTCAACATTCTATCTGATTATAAGAGTAGCTTATTCTATACAGGAATACAATATGGATCTTAAATGAATTAGTGGTTACTTCTCCGATGCTTATTTCTGCTTCAGTATACTGCAGTCCTTTCTGAAGTATACTGAGAAGTGCAGCTGGAGGTACTAGAGCTCCGTTAATGTTGGACTGTGAAATGTGGGATTCTATACCAAATGTGTAGGCTGAATGCTGGAAGCCTGAAAAGGTAAACACCATGGATCATAGTAGGTAAACACTGTTCAAGACTCCTCCCAACTTGGTAAATAGGTTATTTGCGGTTATCAACTTCAATAAAAATATGTATATATTTCTAACCGGTACTATGTAGACGTTATAAAACTTCAACACAATGTACTTATAAAACGTAAACAAATGTGCTGGTCGACGATATCGCAAAATGTTTATAAACATGTCGGTCTTACACCAAAATTGCCGTACCTGACTCCTGTAGGTACCGGTACACTAGGAAATTGACTTCATCACTTGAAAAGCTCATTGTCACAGTCATGAAACTGGTTTATTAAGACATACGGATTCCTTCGAACGAGAGGATATTCCGTTGCATCTGACAAGAAATTAATGCCTCCACCACAACCCAAGGACAACCGGTGGCAATGACCGCACATACCAATTGCTGAAAATGAAAATCCGTTGTACCTTAATTACTAAATAACGCGTGATTTATCAATTTAGCAAATTATAGTAAGAAACATTACAATGTCGCGAACGAATAGCATACAACTGGAAGGATAAAAGCTTTATTAATACTAGAATTCTAACCTAACTTCGGGAAACTTGATTGCTTTTTCGTTTCTCATTTGTTTCATTGGTCCAAAACACTGCAAAGCGTCGCAATATGTGTTATTTGGATATGGACTAAACAACTTTTAAATTTAACGTCCGTATTTTTTATTTAGTTTGTGGAAAGGGGGATAGATAACTTGCTACGCCCAATGAGAGAAAAGAACACTGTTACTGCGTATTAATTTAAGGCAATTACATACGTATACATACTTCGCAGTAAATGTGCCATAGGCAAAGCTTTGTTGCACATGCAGTGCATCCAACATCAACATCGACTAAGCGTGAAGTTTGAAGTTAAAATCTTGACAAATGAGTGTAAACAAATGTTACCCTCTTATATTAAGGACCTTTTTTGCACATTGTACTTCATTTACGACTTGTAATACCAAGGAACGAGGTTAGAAATGTGTAATAGCGTGTATTTTCTTAGTAAAGAAACTTGGGAAATGATATCCTGAGGATGTCAATTAACGTGTCGGTCCATAGTAGTCCTGTAAGCATTCGAAGAGGAAAGATGTTAATTACAGATATTGAAAATTTAAAGAAGACTGAAATAAATCGTCGCCGAAGGTTACGACTAGAACAGGTAATTATTTTTAGATAGTCACCATAAAACCATTTAGGAATGTAGAATATGGTTAGAATGCTCATGTTACGAGAACATAAATCTTACTTTTGAGGTTATAAGTGGACACATCTTCCATATTTACTTATTTATCATTACATTCCAGTGATCCGTAATAGGTAGCAGAACAACTGGATGTAGAATTAGTCGTCGTATAATGGTTCTGTATTAACATTAGTATAGAACTAGTACATAATGAGAAGGCGTCCCACGTAACTGAATCATTGGCTTTCCTAAGCCCAAACAGCTAATGCACCATGTCAGTGTATTCTCATTTTGTATCGAGTACTTGGTGAATGCAGAATATATGATCAGTAATTGACCTGTTAGATGAAACTGTCATGAGTTAGAGAATCTGCTTTGAGTGTAAAACATTATGTGGTTACAAAAAATTATGATGTTTTAGTAACAACACTATAAAATAACCTCAGAAGAATATAAAAAGAATGAAATGTTGTAATTGTAATTTATTTGTATTCCATAAATCCAGTTTAGGATATAATCCTGTGGATATGGACATAGTCTCATACATACTATCTAACATAATATACACATTTTTATTGGGAGAGTCTTAGCATTAAATAAAATAATGCAATTAATAAAACACCTAAAACCACCGACATATAGATGTTTAGTAACAGTAATAAGCTTACAATTTTCTTTCAGTTTTCACTAGAGTATCTCTGATAATTAAAATATTCTTCACTATTATAAAAGGCGTTCATAAGCATAAGCATTCCAAAATTTGTTTTCAATAAAGTAACAACGGTTTTTTGAAGACATCAAATAATTGAAGGTTAGTGCCAAACCTTGAAGTATGACAGCAATCAATCTCATTTAATGCAAAACTGAGCTTGAGTGGGCTGAGAGTTGATTGTGCAATGGCAGGAGAGGGTAGAACAGACTTACCAGCCATTTTTTCTGATCTCAGTTTGTCTGGACCAGCTACAAAATGTCAAAACAACAACATGAATGTGTGTGATCTGGGAATGACAAAATCTCAAACATCAGCCTCTACTGTACTCACAGCTGTCTGCTATGTGCAAAGGGCATTCCTCACTCTGCAGCCTGAGGGCACACCATGTTACTGTGACAAGGGACCCACACCAAAGGGATTAAAACAATAGTATAAGTAAATAAATATGAAAAATGAGTGTTAATGTAATTTTAACCCAGATATTCAAGTTACTCTAATGAATAGGTTAATATTCTTCTCCTTGATGCCTCCCTGGGATCTGAATGTTCACTTGTTTGGCAACTTGCCTATGTATAGTAGTATGGTTTGTCATGCCACTCACTTCAATCCTAGAGTACAATGAAGCTAGTTCCTCCAAGACATTGGCATACAACTGCAAGTTTGCTTGATATCACTTCTTACAGGACCATAATGTAAGACAACCTCCTCTTTTACAGTTGTCAGGAAAATTTATACACAGGATTTGTTTAACTTTGTGGTTAAATATAAGTTGACCCACATTTTGAAATGATAATGCAGGAAAAACTCTTCCTTATGTTTGGGTAAATATGATACATTTTTAGCTGCTGCCTTTCTGTAGCTGAACACAAATTTTGTCTCTTGAGACGGACTCAAGAGTGCAGTTACTCTGCCGTCGAGTTGTAGCGGCACCATTTGGGAGTTAAGTGTTATTGCTGTTGACAGTGGCTACAGACATCTATCATGCAGAGACAGGTCAAAGGGGATGTGCATTATGTTGCTGTCGGAATGTTATGGTGGTGACAAGATGGTAACTGATTGTTGGCACTAGACTGAAGAGGCACAGCTGGCAATAGGGGAAGCATTGCACATGCACCATGAAGCATTTTCTGTTCGGTTCAAAAATTCCACAGTGACTCAAGCTATAAATGTGCTGCCAATACAGTAAATGTTTTTGAGGAGGTGTGATGCTGCCTGGCCGTTCTGAAGTGAGCCTGGCAGCGACCACACTGTGCTGTCTACAGCTATATAGAGAGCAAAGGAGCTCAGCTAGCAAGTTATCTTGTTCCTACTATACATACTTAAAAGTTTCTCTCCTGTCCATGTTATGATGGATAATTATAATTTTGAGGTTTACATGATGGTGCATATTCATGTCATTTTCTGGGTTGTGGAGGCATAGGTTCATGTTTGTGGTAGTTTATGTAGGATTTGTGGTGGGAAAAGTGGCAGATTTCTCTCCAAACACTTAAGTTTTTATCCCAGGGGCTAGTATTGTAGGAAAAATTGAAGCTGCAGTGCCAAGGGACTGTATTGTACCCTTCCTATAAGAGTGGGGTCATTATATTATATGACAACTATTGATTGCCACTAACTGTCAGCTTGTTTATTGTATTTACATAATCCACTCAGCTGACCATCCACATGCATGGCAGAGTGGTGGCAAGAAGTGACAGACACTGGTTATCAGGTAGAATAAGGACCTGATATATAACTGCATGCTACAGTGTGTTCTGGCACGTGGATACCAGAATTTTATAGGACAGTACTGCCTCAGTCTTCAGTGTACACTTTAGGTAGCAAGAGTATGTTGGTAGTCACCTGTCACACTGTGTGGTGTTGGGCCCAGATGACCACAATGCGAATAATCATAAGTTTGTAAGATTAGAGTGTCTCACAGCTTTCATTGCATGACACTGAAGATGAAGGCACCATGATCCTATGAAACAAGAACTACTCCCTCAACAACGCAGTGTCATATTCCGCAAGTCTTGAATCTTCTATAAAAAGTTGGCCATAAAAGCATAACTTTGTGTTTCTTGCCTCAGGTCCGTCAGCAGTCTAAAGACATAGCACATCACATACGCCAGAAAGTCAGACATGAACAAGGTCAACAGGGCAGTGCCTTTGAACGGCACCAGAGTGCAGAGTTACAGAGACTGCAAGCTCGCAAGTTGCTCCTCTTGCAGCAGCATTACCAAGATTGCCTTGATGAAGTGGGCATGGGACATAGGCAAGCAGCATTGCAGGTGAGTTTACATGAGGATCTCTTGGTGGTGCTGTAGAAGCCACCACTCTTCTGGGAAGTTACGTTGTATTGCTGAGTGAATAGTTGCTGATGTTCTGAAGGGTCTTAGTTTCTTCATTTTCAGGGTTAAGCATTGCAATAAAATTGCTGCTTGACCCTGCAGATGGTGGCACATGATCCTTCAGAGTGTTGGGAACTACTGGCTGAGTGACACAGCTCCACCACCTGGCAGACTGGCATCTTCACTGCACATGAGAGTTTGAGAATATGTATGATCAGCACTCCTACTTTGTATTCAGGAAATATTAGGTTCAAGTCTCAGCCTGGAAATGTGGTTCCTGACAGTTGTTTTGGTTTGCCTTAGGCCATGGCCACTTCCTCCACATTCTCAGCAATGCATTCTTCACTGATTGTTGTCATATTACATGTTGCTGTTCAGTTTGAGTGCTGTTAACCCTCTAGAGCCCAGTGGTCACTATATATAATTTATGTATTTTTATTGTAAGAGTCTATGTATTATTATTGTTGTCTATGTATTCTTATTGTTCGTCCATGTATTCTTAACGTTGTCTATGTA
>JGI24700J35501_10930174_pt1 | contig 11899 bp, 14 predicted proteins | sample TergutTh196P1_FD_35501 | JGI IMG/M metagenome (IMG submission 35501) | reverse complement strand
TGCCAAGCCGCCTGTGGCGTGTTATTAGGTGGACATCGCTATGGTCGTTCAAAAAGCCCTCTATCATGCGGCTTTTGTCCACGTAAAGAACGCCGCTTGTTATTACCCTCTCGAAAGACGACGTGCTAAGGTTTATCTTTTTTACATCTCCGATTATCATAATACCCTCTTTTATAGTAAAACTGCTTGCTGTTGGTTTATATTTTTATTATAGCATGGTTTAGTTGGGATTACAAAATTTTTTTGCGTGTGTAAGTATAGTACAAGCACCTTCGCAAAAAAATCTGCAATTTTGCAATCCCAAAAACCACCCTCGCAACACGGCACAAAAAAGAGGAAGCAATCCCCTAATCTACAACATTTTTATAAATTCTGCTATACTCCCTCAATCCGGCAATCCCCCACGCCAACGGAAACACTATCCAACCAGGATGCCACATATCAAACATAAAACCGGCCGACAAAAATATTGCAAGGGCAAATGCAGACATCAAAATACCCAAAAACACAAATTTTTTGAAGGCGATGTAAGCCGCCATAGCCCAAGCTATCAGAAATACTATCCAAGTAGGATGCCACAAATCATACATAAAACCGACAACCAAAAATATAACAAGGGCAAACGCAGACAGCGAAGCCCCCAAAATCACAACTTTTTTGGCAGAAGTAGAATTAGGTAACTTGATTTTCGCAAAACCTATATTTTTGCCGTTGCCTTTTCCAATAAACTTGTCAATCCCGGTTTTTTCATTTTTTTCGACAATTTCGTCCTCTTTCAGTAAATAATCGGTTGTTACGCCGAAAAATCGACTTAATTGCACGATTATCGGCAGTTCTGGCAAAGTTTCGTTCAGTTCCCATTTGGAAACGCTTTGGTGGGATACGTGCAGCTCGGCGGCTAAATCTTTCTGCGACAGCCCTCGTTGTTTCCGCAAAGTGCGTATTTTTTCACTAGTCTTCATAAAAATCCCCTTTCAACAGGCATATTTGATTATATTTTCATTATAAGCAATCGTTGCTGCGAAATCAAGCGAATTTTTTCAATTTTTTAGAGAATTTCATTCAACCCGTTTTAGAATTTCGTTCAACCCACAGTTGAATAAAATTCTTGAGATTTCCGCACTGCCAAATCCAAAAACTGAGCTCGTACACTTGCCCTTACCTCCGGATTAAACAAAAAAAGCTGATGCACTCCGCTCAGCCACTCGGACATTTTCCGCTTGTCTCATTGACCGGCATACTGTATAATGGGTTATCTTCCTAAATCATAGGATTTTTTTCTATTTTTCTTAATTTTTTTCTAATATAAATTATCACATAGAGTCACACATAGAGTGTGACATAGAGAGTTTCATAGTTCGCATTAGAATAATATTTTCGGAAGTGCATTCCGGAACAAAACCGACAAAAAGCCCTTATAGTCAACCTCCAAAAACTCGACGAGCTTAGCTTCTAAGACAAAAACGCACGCCATTGTATAGTTTCATCAATTATGTTGGAGACTATACAATGACGTTACTTGCGTTTTTGTTTTCAGTTTCAGTATATGAACACTAGGTTTTTGGGGTTTGCCTTTTATTTTCTTTTATTTAAAATGCTCCAATATATCCCTTTTTCTATCGTAATAGTAAACACCTTCGCTCAAAAAATTTTCTCTGTCGTCGTGTGTGCGTTCTATATCGTTTTCTATCATTGTCAAAACATCTTTTAGCTTATGTTTGCTTTTGGTGTGGACTACAGAAAAGTTTGTAGATGTAAGTACAAAGTACAAATCGTCGTCCAATATTTCTGCGAGCTTTTTTGGAACTCCTTCTAAAAACATAGCTGTAGAAGCGTTTGGGTTTATCTCTAACTGTAGCAGATAGACATCGTTAAGAGATTTTTTTAACTTAAAACCTTTGTCCATAAAGTATTTGTTTTTTGCGGGAAAATCACTAATTTTTCTGTCAAGGTCAATCTCGCTCATTGGGACGATAAACGGCTTATATTTATTAAGTGTGTTTTGTATAGCCCAGTCAAACACTTCTTTTTCGGTCATACCCCATTCTTCTACGTTTTCTTTTAAAATTTTTGCGGTCATAAACACACCGCTGTCAGCGTCGGTTTTTATTGTTGTATAAATAACCAATGCTATCTCGCCTTCTACACGATACATATGCTTTTTTAGCAGTTCTTTGTTTGCTTCGTAGTTTATCGGTCTTACAATAACCCTATCTTTTATTGCTTCAAAGTTCTTGATTTTTTCTAAATCAAAAAATTGATCTTCTAGCTTCTTGCCGTCGTTTATAAGTTCAAGCATTTCTTCTACAATTTTGTCTAGCGATTCACCCATGGTATAGTCATAGTAAAAAGGGGATACTCTAAAACCATTACCATAAGTTATGCCTAGCTTCTCTTGCTGAACACGTATAACTTCGTAGGCTGTATTGTCGTCTGTTGCTCTTATATCTTCTATAACCGTGTATTTTTCATCTGTAAAAATTTCAGACAAACGCTTTATAATATAAGCCTTGAACTCGTCAAAGCTCATTTTATCACCCTCAAACGCTTCTGCGGCAGAGGGAGAAAAGGCTTCTTTTCTTACTATACCTTTTTCATCTCTTATTTCGAGCGAAATTCCATCTTCTTTACCCATTAAAGAATACAAAAATTCCATCATTTCGTCTCTGTCTGTTTTTTTTGCTTTTTTCTTATTGAGTAGTTTAAGTTTTGGTTGTTCAAAAGGGGTGTCGTCTGTTATTTGGGATGGAAGGTTTTTTGCAGCATGCTTTAAAATAAAATCGCTGCCTTTTGTGCTAATATTATTGTCTCTAGCATATTTTGCAAAAAAATCAATCCCCATCCTGAGCTTTTGAATTTCGTCATCCCTTAACACGTTTAAAACCTTTTTACCTGTTTCTTTATCGGTTCGTTCATATTTTGGGTTTACAGATTGTATAGAATACAGCCTACCTGTTATCTCTTGCCCTGTTTGCTCCTCAAAAGCCTCGATTGTCTCTTGGTCAAGCTCAATTATCTCGTTTTCGCCAGGTATAAAACCCATATTAAAAATGGCTTGTATTGAAGGCAAAAGCTCCAAAACTACCCTTGTTGCATTCCCGGTCATACTAATGCCTATTTTCATTGTTAAAAATTCACCTCCTAATAACAAAGAATACTTGCACCCTGATTTTACAAAGGTTAGTTATATTATAACACAAAATCTTTTTTCTGAATAGATATATAATTGTTTGTGACACGGCTTACGCATGAAGAAACCCTAGGGGGCTTCGCCCCCTCTAATGAATTTTGGCTACAAATAAATCTCTAATGTAGCCAAAATTCATGGGACCCCCACAAGGGGACAAGGCCCCTTGACCCCATTATTTCAACAATCGAAATACTTTTACAAATTCGAATAAGCTAAGCTCGCCGGGTTTTTGGAGATTGCCTTATTTTCAGTTGATATTCAGTTGATATTTATGTATTATAATTACATTAACAGGGGGAGAGGGTTATTATGATAAATGTTTTAGTAGTAGAAGACGATAAGAACACCGGAAAGCTAATGTGTGCCGTATTAAAACAACACGGTTTTGCCCCTTTTTTAGCTTCTGATGGGTTAAAGGCTTTGCATGTTATAGAAGAGGTGCATATTGATTTGGCAGTAGTAGATGTTATGATGCCTAATATGGACGGCTATGAGCTAACGAAAAATCTCCGCAGTTTCTACAAAAACATGCCAATACTTATAGTTAGTGCAAAGCAAGAACAAACAGACAAAAACAAAGGGTTTTTGGCAGGCACAGACGATTATATGACAAAACCTGTGAACGAGGAAGAGTTTGTGCTAAGGATAAAGGCTCTGTTGCGTCGAGCCAAAATTGCAAACGAAAAAAAGATTACTATAGGTGATGTTACCCTAGACTATGACAGTTTAACCGTAAAGAAGAATTTAGAAACAATAAACATGCCTCAAAAGGAATTTCATTTGTTGTTTAAATTATTGTCATACCCGGGAACGATTTTTACTCGTATGCAGCTAATGGACGATATATGGGGGGTAGAAACAGAAACGAGCGACCACACCCTGAATGTCCATATAAACCGTATCAGAGAACGTTTTTGCGGCTGGAATGAATTTGAAATTGTGACCGTGCGTGGCTTGGGTTATAAGGCGGTGAAGAATTTGTGAATAAAAAGAAAATGAAATTGAACCTTACCGTAAGTTTATCTCTTTATATCCTGTGCATAATGACAGTTGCCATGCTTATAACTTTAATTATTATGCGTACAGCAGAGCATTTTGAATTTTTTGGGCTTACAGAAAATGGTTTTGATGGCGGTGGGCTTGCGGCTCTACTTTTTCTGATACTTGTATGTGCAATGCTTGGCACAGCTGTATCTATATTTTTTAACAAAAGGGCATTATCCCCAATACGCAGGCTAATACAAGCAATGAACAAAGTTGCAGACGGAAACTTTGACATAGAGCTAGATTTGCAGGGTATTACCGAACTTGAAAGCCTATCTGCAAGTTTTAACAAAATGACAAAGGGGCTTGCCTCTACAGAAACTTTGCGTAAAGATTTCATAAACAATTTTTCGCACGAGTTTAAAACACCTATCGTTTCTATTAGAGGGTTTGCAAAACTGTTAAAAGAGGGGGAACTCAGCAAAGAAGAACGCCAAGAATACTTAGAAATTATAATAGCAGAAACCGAACGCCTAGCCAACCTTTCTACAAGCATTTTAAATCTTTCCAAGTATGAAAATATGCAGATAATCCTCGAAAAAAAGCCCTTTCGGCTAGATGAGCAAATAAGACGCTCCATTCTGCTTCTTGAGCCGAAATGGTCAAAAAAAGAGCTATGTTTAAATGTGGAGTTAGAGGAAGTTACTTTTGCAGGAGATGAGAATATAACAGGGCAGATATGGGTTAATCTTATAGACAACGCAATAAAATTTTCACACAATAACGGGGTTATAGATATAAACTTAAAGACAGAAAATTCGCAGATAGTTTTTGCAATTATGGATAAGGGCGTAGGTATGGCAGAGCAAACACAGCAGCATATTTTCGATAAATTTTACCAAGGGGATAAATCCCATGCAGAAATGGGCAACGGGCTAGGCTTGAGTATAGTAAAAAGCATAACCGAGCTGTACAAAGGCAAGATAGAGGTTAAAAGCAGTTTAAATGAAGGAAGTACGTTTAAAGTACGTTTTTATCGGTAACTTTGAGCAAATAAGGAGGCAATCATGAATTTTACAATTATTTTAGGTATTTTGGTTCTATTAATGGTAATTGTTACCGGCAGGCTGTTTTGTGGAAGGGTTTGTCCACTTGGTTTTTTGCAAGACATTTTTTTTAAAATCCCTTTTTTCTTTAAAATCAAAACATTTAAGCATGATAGGCATTTACGTAGTTTTAAATACGTTTATTTCTGTGTTGTTTACATAGGGATACCGGCACTTATAGCCATAGGTTTCATTTATCAAGGCATCCCTTCGATAATTTTGTCAGTTATTATGGGGGCTTTCTTTTTAATGGCTGTGATCGTTAAGCGCCCATACTGCAAATTTAATTGCAATGCCGGGGCTGTGGGAGCATTGTTCAACAAAATTTCATTTTGGCGATATAAAATAGTTGAGGAGAAATGTAACGGTTGCAATCTTTGTACAAAAGTCTGCAAAATGGATATTATCCCGTATAAGTTGCACAACACATTGGAAACATTGGAATGTATAAGATGTGGGAAATGTGTAAAGGCTTGCCCAAAAGAAGCGATTGTTGGTGGGTTTGGAACAAAAGTAAAGTAAGTATAGGTATAGCTAATTTCCTTAATTTTTTTGTTGCAATTTAATGAAAACTATGACATAATATAGCGGGTTAGCAATAACAACTGCGATGCAAACCAAATCTGCAGAAAAAGGATAAATATGAAAATCAGAAAAATGGTAACAAAACTTGCCGTTTTGGCATTAGTCTTAGTATTAGCATTAGTGGCAATAGTTGCGTTTGCATATTCAAGATATATCCCGATGGGTAGGATTATGCCCGGCATATACGCCATAAGAAATTACAATAACGGAGTACCGTTTGTGAATTTTTTTCTTGTTAGAGCGGGAGAAAAATATATAGCTTTTGACGCAGGGTCGGACAGTGAACAGTCACAAAGAGCGTTGCGGGATTTGGGTATATCAGCGAGCGATGTCGTGGCAGTGTTTATTACACATTCCGACTATGACCACATTGGCTCGTTAGATCTGTTTTACAATGCGACCCTTTACACGGGAATCACCGAATTTCAATATGCGCGGAGAGTACACGGTCTTAATCTTTCGGACTTTGAGCTTCCGGATATGCCACATCATATAATGACCGATAGAGAAACAATAGAAATATACGGCAGGCTAATTCAAATTATCTACACACCGGGGCATACAAGTGACTCGGTTTCTTTTCTTGTTGACAGTAGGTATCTGTTTGTTGGTGATTTATTTGTTAATCCTAACTTTGCATATTATGACACAGGGTTGCAGATATATTTTCAAGAGTATGTATTGGGAATGAATAGCGTGGAATACGTTTTTACCGGCCATTTTGGGCTTTTCAGAAATGTGGGATTCTTTCGTTGGTGGTGGCTTTAAGGTAAGCCCTCAAAAATCAACTATACTCGCCGGGCTTTTGAGGGATACCTGGATGTAATCTTTTTTAGGTTATATTTTAACTTGCAGATACAAGCGGATATTCTATCTCTTTAAAAACACTAACAATATCCTCATGCTTTACAGTATCCACAGTTACAGAAAAGCCATTACTCGGCCTAAATATTTCGGCTTCATATAAAACACCAGCCTCGTACACTTCAACAATACGAGCCATTTCGCCATTTTTCAATTTTACTTTATCATATTCTTCGATATTTACCATGTGTAAACCTCCTATTAGTCTACATGAGCTGTTGTAAGCCTCATTTGTCCGTTTACCCTATCGTCTATCCAACCTGTTAAAACATTTGCACTTTTTCCGTTTATACCGGTAAGGTTCATAATTACTTGGTATCTCATACCAAAACCATCATCTCCTCTTTCGATGGCGGGATATTTAGGTAAATTTTGGCGTATATTTTCTATTAGTTCATTGGCGTTATCCAAATTATATCCCAAAGCTATTTCAAAAGCAATTGCTTTGTCAATGTCCTTTGCGGGCTCTAAAGCATATTTTGTAAATTTTTCTATTGGTATAATCGCCTCTTCATGCCGTGGCAATATATTCATAGAAGTTTCCTCTTTGCCTATTATACCATCATTGGGTGTATTAGCCGGGGTTCTTGGGGTTCGGAAAAGGGTTGTTACGAAAATTTAGAAGCAACTTCCAAAAAGTTAACAACCCAAATAAATTTCTCATTTACAAAATGAAGGTTGATCGTAAGCGAAAATATCGAAAGATTTTTAGAAAACATTTTCGCTTACGAATATAATTTATGATTTTGAGAGGTGGGGTAGTGAGGTTCATCCCATTCTCTTGTGTTCTTTGTTGGCGTTTCTTTTTACTTTTCTAGTTGGGCTTCCATTAACTCTTTAAGATCTTTTAACGTTTTGCCATCTTTCTCTAACTTTTCAATAAGTAATAAAATTCTTCTAATCTCATTTTCTTTGGCTTCTTGCCTTAATAATTCGCTTGCATTTGCCATATCGTTTTCTCCTTTCTTAAAAACCCTTTTTATTATCTGCCTCACTAAAAAGATTATACCATACTTGCTCACATGCTAGGTGTGACTCTGTTTTGCTCCTTTTAGCCCGATGTATGAGCGGATTTGCCCTAAATGTTGGAACACATGAACAATAATTAATATCCCCCCAAGCCTAGAAGAAACGGCATGAATCCTGCTAAACACCCAAAATGATTCTACGTCAAATGCATATGAAGGAATGGCAAGAAACCCAGTGACTATGGCGATTAGCCATACTACAAGCAAAATCGTGTTTACTGTGTATAACTGCTTTGATTTTTTATTCATTCTTTTTGCTATCATAGCTTTGGTTACAGAAACAATCCATTTTCTGTTCAGATAAAGATGCATTGCGAGAAAAAAGCCGAAGAATGTTCCCACAATGCCGTGAAAAATTAATCCTTGATTACCAAACCAGCGAACAAACGACAAAATTACAAATTTTGTCATAAAAATATCCACAATAATCTTGGCTTTTCTGTTTGTTAAGTTCATGACTTCTCCTTCGAGTGGGGTTAGATACATATTGTCTCTTTACGCCAAAAAAACTTTTGTCTATTATACCATCATTGCCCTCATCTTGTGAAGAGTTTACAAAATTTTATCATTTTCCGCCAATATTTTACCTCTAGTTTACCATTGTAATGTTGCCCGTTTTCCCAAACAAATTATAATGCTATAAGGAATTGCCATTTAATAAAGTTTACTATCCACTCGTGCGAAACCATGGGGTGAATCTTCTGTGTTTCTACTTGCAGAGTAAACTTAATTTCACGACAATTCCTTACTTAAAACCGTTATCCACAAGATATTTTAATTCGTCAAATTCGAAATTTATCTGCTCGTAATTGCTACTTTTAGGGATTTTTGCGTTGGAAACCGTGTAATTTGTCAATAACGCCTCCGTCATGGAATTTCTGTTTTTTTCCTGCGCACCCACAAAATAAAAATGTTCGTGATTTATTTTGGAGCAGTCGTTCCAGAATAACTTTATGTATGGGTTTGACCGATATTTGTTTTTATCCCAAGTTGACAGCATGAATTTTGCTGTTGTGCCGAACAGGGAATTTTTTAGTTTTTGTTCCTGCTGTTCGTCCCAACTGTCAAAATAGTCAACATGGCGACCAATATAAGGCGGATCGCAGTAAATAAAGTCATTTTCGCTTGCCATTGCTATTGTTTTCTCAAACGACTGACACAAAAATTGCCAGTCGTTTTGCAATATTTTTTGCTCAAAATGTGCAACTTGATTCACAATTTTTGTGATATACGCCTTAGAAAAACGCTGTGATTTGTGGCAATACGGCACATTAAAATTGTTGGTCTTATTAAAGCGTATCATGCCGTTAAAACAAGAACGGTTGAGAAATAGGAAGTCTAGCGGATTATGGTTGGTATTAAAGCGTGTGCGTATGTGATAATAGTGTTCTTCGCCTTTTTCGGCTAATATTGCCCCCTCGTCCTGCAAAAATTCTCTGACCATTTTGGCGGTTATTTTCCGCAATTTTAGGCTGTTGTAAAAATTTATTATGTGTGGATTTAGGTCGGCAAAAACAGCCTTTTGTGCCGCAATATTCAACCCCACAACGGCAGACCCCATAAAAGGCTCAATCCAGGTCATATCATTCTCAATAGTTATCGCAGATTTTATCAGGGGGAGCAATTTGGTTTTTATTCCCTGTATTTTGAACGGCGGTACAAATATTTTCTCGTTTTTCATAGCAATACCTCAATTTTTTGTGTTTTTTATATCTGCGGACAAACCACGATAAACTATATATTCGTCAAAGGAATTTAGATATTTACGTTGTCCAGTTGGTGTTTCTATCTGTATTTTACCAAAATTTGTCCAATAATCGTCAAAAATTTCTTCGCCAGCCTTTGCAAAAACGCCGTTTCCCAAAGCAATATCCGATATATTTTTTATACTGCCGATATTTGCGGTGTTTCCGCTGCCCGATTTGTCGCTTGCAATCCTCCATTTTTCAATGGCGAAAAACTTGAAATTATTGATTACGCTCGGTATATTTGGTAATTCTTCAAGGCTGTACGATTCAATTTCCGAGTTTTCAGATTTCCGAGAATAAATTATCCCCAAGCAAAAATGGGCGGAATATTGGTTGTACGGATATTGTATATTTTTTGAACTTTCACGATTGGTAAAATATTCACCGTGAGAGCCAAGCGTAAAGCCGTTGCATAAATCGGGACGTTTTTCATTGATATAAGTAGTTTTTAGGTCAACGGCAAATTTGATTTCGGCATTTTCGCTGTTTATAAATGTTACGTCAGGGTAATAATTTTGGTGGGTCGCAAGTTCTAGCGTGTAACCTATTCCCCTTGCAAAATCAAGGAAATATGGGAACAAATGTAACTCCAATATTTTTGAAATTATCTTGGTATCGGTGGAAATTGTGTAAATATTTTTGAAGATGTCAACGAAGCCTCTGATAGTCCATTCGCCGTCAAGGGTTATGCGTTGCCCCAAAGTTTCCGCAAATTCAGTTAAATAGCGTTGAAATGCGTGTTTTTCGGTTGCATATTTTGCTGATAATTTTTCAATCCCCATAATTTCTCCTTTTGTCTTGCAACTTTAGGAGAGTCTGTATTCAACATAACTTTTTAGACCATCTCCAAAAATCAATGATTTCCAAATACCATTATAAGCTATTTTATTTGGGCTTTCAAGCGAAAATTTTTCTGTCTACACAAATTAAATTTTTTAGTTTACAATTAATTTACCATTATTGGCATTAGTTTACCTTTATTTTAGACTTTTAGGGTTTTCGGTTAACATCTGTGGTTTATAATATACACAGTTAGCTGCAGCAACTAAAAATATTATAAAATAATACAAACTAAAATCGAAAGGTAAAAGGTGAGCAAAATGAATAAAAAGAAAAAGGCAGTAATAGCTCTAGCGGCGATAGCATTAATGGGTACAATAGGTGCAACAACAGCATATGCAGCAAACAACAGTTTGGGAGACATATGGACCGCCCGTTCACAAGCGAGAGGAAACGTTAGCGAGGAGCAAAGGGAACAAAGGTGGGAGTTGAGAAATGACCTATTTTCTCAACTCTTTGCAGGCAACATTATTGCTCCGAGCGATGAAACGATTGCCGAAAGGCAAGCCACAAGGCTCGGCTTAGCTGAACAATTTTATGGCGATGGCTTAATTTCGCAGGAGCTGTTCGACATCGTGGTTTCTTCTTTGGAAGCCGGAAGAGCAGAGTTTAACGCCGATGAAAGAATGGCTAACCGCAACGCTCTTTGGGAGCAAATTTCACGGGATGGCATATCTGCGGGGCTAATTGACGCAATGATTGCTGCGAGGGAAAGTAGCGAGCGACAAGGTGGTAGCAGAGGCGGTTGGTTTCGACAACAATAGCAGTAATAGATATTCCTAACAGTTAGCGAACGGGAAACTTCTGAAATTTTTTCGGGGTTTCCCGTTTGTATACTCGTGAGCGAAAATATTTTCCAAAAATCTTTTGATATTTTCGCTCACGATTCACAACGAAAAAGGTTTGTGTATGGTTTTGATTTGTGGTATCATTAGGATATGAGTTCTTTGTTAATAAGTCTAATACATAGGCGGTGGTTGCTTTGAGTATAAAACAGCGTTTGTTTATATCGAATATTCTGATGATTATTTTGCCAATCGTTTTTACTATTGTAATGTCTTTTGCTATATATCTCGTTTTTGTCGGAACAACCGGAATGGACCCGTTTTCAACCGGAGAAAACAGAAGCAACATTATTTTTGCTGACGAGTTAACTGCCAATATACTTTTGTATAGAGAAGTTTACACGCAAGTAGCAACGGCTGTTGTTATATACCAATCAGAATCCGGTTCATATCTTTTGGTGCTACCCGAATCCATGAGCGAACATTTGAGAAGCCAAGGCATACCGCCATATATTCCGGTTATTATGTTTTTTGGGTTGCTTATGATCATAATTTTTATAAATCGGCTTCTCACAAAATATATCTCGGGGCATATTATGACCGCTATAGACACGCTGGCGGGCGGAGTAAGTGAAATACGAGATGGGAATTTAGATTATCGCATTGAGTATTAGAACCGGCGGTCAATAAGATCGAAGTAAAGTATGCATGTGTGAAATCATGAACATATTCTCCGCATGAACAGTTAATATTTCATAGTCTTTAGACA
>JGI24700J35501_10930175_pt1 | contig 11909 bp, 8 predicted proteins | sample TergutTh196P1_FD_35501 | JGI IMG/M metagenome (IMG submission 35501) | reverse complement strand
ACAACGGCATAATGATCAACGGCAAGCCCATTTACAACACGTACTCCACGATGTCATTCCTTGACGGAATCGACTACAAATGCTACTGGACAATGAGCGGAATAATGGACACAATAGCCGACCTAACAAACGACAGCAGACGAAAAGAAATCACAAGAATGCTCGGCGGCGAAAAAATAGCAATAACCCTTGAAGAACGCATTTCGCTCCTAGACTTGCTGAACAACCCAGGCGACGAGGATTTTTACTCGTTGGTCGTGCAAGCGGGTTACTTATCTGTGGAAAAGCTATCCGCCGAATCCTCAAAAATGCTCCTATCTATCCCAAACATCGAACTCATAAAGGCGTGGAAAGATTTTATCTTAAAACGAGTGTTCCGTATGTCGTCAAGATACGTGCGGTCGATTTTCGAGAACAGCGATAATTTACCACTCTTCGCCAAGGATTTAGAGCGAATAATAACCGACCGCCTATCCCAAAACGACTTAGGTTCGCTAAAAGGCGAGGACAGAAAAAAAGTCCCCGAAATCCTCTACCACGTATTCTTGCTAGGCTTGCTCTGTGCGGACGGGCACACTCAACGAAAATACCCACTCTCCAACCGTGAGAGCGGCGATGGGCGATTCGACATCTTCCTCGAACGGGCGGAGGGAAATTTTATCTTCGAGTTAAAATCCTCGAAAAATCTCAAAAGTCTCGAAAAAGATGCACAATCCGCCCTGGAGCAGATAACCGCCAAACGCTACGATGCTGAAAACTCCACAAAACGCCTTGTTAAGGTCGGCATAGCCTTTGTGGGCAAAAATTGCAAAATTTTATGTGAAGAAGAATTTGACCAAAACTAAATTAACCAAAAACGCAAAAGAGAGGTTTCCCAAAACCTCTTTTTTGTTGCAAAAAATTAAATAAAACTCCCAACATGGTCAAAATCCTGGTCAACCAAATCAAAAAACCCGCCAAATATCAGACTTTTTATCCTATTCCCGCAAACACTAAACTTTTGCGAAATACCACGAAAGGCAAAGATGACAAAGTTAAGCGTGATTATCCCGATGTATAATGTTGGGAGGTATGTTCGGCGGGCGGCGGAGAGTGTTGTAAGTGAGCAGGTTGGGGATTGGTTGGAGGTTATTGCCGTGGACGATGGCAGTACGGACGATACAATCTCCATCTGCGAAAAGAGTTTCGGGAATTTCTCAAACTTCCGACTAATCAAGCAACCCAACACTGGCCCAGGCGGAGCAAGAAACACAGGCATAGCCGCCGCAACAGGCGAATACATAATGTTCCTGGACGGGGACGATTTCCTGCTACCGAACGCCCTGCAAAATATCCTCGCCCTTTTAGAAAAAGAAAACCCAACCGTCCTATTCGGCAGATACTTGCGTTGGATGGACGGCGAAGGCATAATCCCCGCCAAACAAGCGGATTTCCAGCCAGCCAAAAATTTGACCATAACCGAGTATATCCTAGGCGTATTCCCCGAGCCGTCATGGAACTCAGCTTGGCGGTACGTGTGCAAGAGGGATTTTATCCTTGAAAACGGGCTATTCTTCGCCCCGACAATGTACTGCGAGGATATGAAATGGGTGTTGGAGTTGCTAGGGAAGTTGGAGGAGACGGCGAGGAAATTGGCGTTCTTGCCAGAGCCGTTTTATGCCTACAACTACCGCCGCACAGGCTCGATTATGAACAGCACTAGCCCTAAGCGGATTTTAGACTTGACCACAATCATCGCCGAGATGTTGCCGAAATACCGTGAACGTCCGATTGTCTGTCGGGAACTCATTTGGCAGGTGTTTTACTATATTAACGAATATTGCACGTTTACGAAAAACGAACGCCGACTGATTTTTGCGGGGTACTTGCGGGTTTTGCCGATGTTTGAGATGTCGGGGAGTTGGTTTTATCGATGTATCGGCAAGATTCAGTGGCGGTGGATGTTTTATTGGCTGTCGGTTGGGTTGTTTGCGGGGAAAATTTTAAGGCGGAAGATTAAACGGATATAAAAAGGAGATTTCAACAATGAAACAGCTACTAAAACGCATACGGAGCAGATTCCACAACGATATACTGGCAGAATTATCTACAATGCAAGACCAACAGAACAGTCTACTACATGAGTTGAAAAATCCCCCCGACTCAACCGCACTTTACAACATAAACAAAGTATACAAGGCGTTGGCGGATGAAATATCAAGAAATTTGTTTTGGGGGCGGTTGCAAATGAATATTACAGGCGATATCAACTATTTTTTCGACTCATTGTTAAAAATGCCTTTGAATATTTTAAAATCCGAAAATGATAGAAATACCGATAACTGCCTTGTTTTTCTGCAAAATTATAATGGCAACCATAAAGGTAAATTCATAATATTTGCCGAAAGACAACACAACGGAAGAATAAAGTGGTACTATGAGCTATTTAAGAAATACAACATCGAACCTTATGGTATATACTCGCCAAAAACGGACTTTCTCCCGCAAATACCTCTACCCCTCATTAACGAAAAAGAATTTCAAAACGCCATGAAAGACTCAACGATATTTTTGATAGAGCGGAGTCATCTGCCACAAACACAGGCACTATACAACAAATTTCCCAACGCAACATTCATACAATGCTACACGAGAATAGGCACACAATATTTCGACAAAGATATAATTCAGCCAATACAGAACGAGGTTTTTGTGGATGCGGGGGCATATGGTTTGAAAAATTCAAGACGATTTGTAGAATGGACGAGTGGCGAATATAGCGACATTCATGCCTTTGAACCCGATAAAAAGAATTATAAAAATTGCTTAAAAATATTGAAAAATCCCCAAAATAATTTCGACAGCCAGAAAATTAAACTAGTCCAAAAAGGTTTATACGATAAATCCGCCACCATAAGTTTTAACATGAACAAAAGAAAATCGACCATAAGCGACGACGGCATTTTAACCATTAAAACCATCGCCCTAGACAAATATATGAAAAATCAAGAAAATCCCCCAACATTTATAAAAATGGACGTTGAAGGTGCAGAACTCGCCGCCTTAAAAGGGGCAAAAGAAACCATAAAACGCCACCGTCCTCGTCTTGCAATCTGCATCTACCACAAGCCCGAAGATATTTTGGACATTCCGCTCTATATTTTGAGCCTTGTCCCTGACTATAAACTCTATATTCGCCACTATACAACTTGGAAAATCGAAACAGTTTTGTATTGCATATAGAGTTGCTGACTGAAAGGAAATTAAAATGCAGAAAATAAGCATAATCGTACCTGTATACAATGTTGAGCCATTTTTGCGAAAATGCGTCAAGAGCCTGACCGCACAAACATACACCAATCTGGAAATAATCCTAATAGACGATGGCTCGCCCGATAATAGCGGCAGAATCTGCGATGATCTAGCGGCAGACGACAGCCGTATAAGGGTAATTCACACGGAGAATCAAGGCGTAAGTGCCGCACGAAACACAGGCCTCGACCACGCAACAGGCGATTTTATAACCTTTGTGGATCCAGACGATTACGCAAGCCCCGATATGATAGAATATCTGTATTCGGCTATGGCAGAACACAGTGCCTGCATGGTTTCTTGTGATTTTTATAGATTGCAAAAAGGTAAAATTAAAAATCCTCCCCACCGATATATTATGGAGTTAGATGGCATAGATGCTATTAAAGAAACGATTTTGCGAGCACAAAACCATATGTGGGGACGTTTATTTAAGCGTGAATTATGGAAAAATCGGCGATTTGAAAAAGGTAGAAAATTAGGCGAAGATTTAGTGGCACTTTACAAAGTGTTCGAAGCCTGCAACAAAATTATTTTGCTACCTGAACCAAAATACTACTACCGCATACACGCCAACGGCGTTACTAGTACAAAAACAGTGGAGAATTTCTTTTGGATAATAGACTCTCGCATACAAAGACATAACGATTTAGAAAAATACCCACAATTTAAGGAAGATTTAGTTAAAAATATGCTAGGCAAATGCTATGCCAGCATAAGAGCAATCTACAAAAACAGAAAGGATATTTATCATTATCCCGAAATAACTACTCGTATAAAGCAATTTTTCAAGGAAAATTGGAATTATATACAAGCCATGGATAGCGTAAACCGCTTGAACCTTACTAGATTGGAATATTTTTTGGATTTTTCTACTCTAAAACTATATAAAGCCTACCATTTGAATCGCCTAGCAATAATTTTGAGAAAAATGAAAAAGAGACATAGACAACGCATAAAAAAGCTGCACAAAAGAATGGTAAGATTCTTTTTCAAAAATCTTTCTAAGGAACGCCCGCTTATGGTTGACATTAGTGAATTTTCAAAAAACGATTTAATAAAGTTACAAAAACTGCGTCTCGCCCAACTAGACCTATTAGATGAACTCGTTAGAGTGTGTAAAAAACATAATTTAAGTTATTATCTCTATGGTGGCACACTACTCGGAGCAGTACGCCACGGCGGTTTTATCCCCTGGGACGATGACATAGATTTAGCCATGCCCCGTGCGGATTTCGATAAATTGGGCGAAATAGCCGCCGCCGAACTCGGCGAACGCTTTTTTTACCAATCTTGCTACATTGAAAAAGATTTTCCTTATTTATTTTCCAAGATACGACTGAACAACACACACGTGGAAGAGCCTTATATGCGGGAATGGAACATACACAAGGGAATATACATCGATATAATGCCATTAGACACATTTCCACCTAATGAAAAGCGTGGACTTAGATGGCTTGAAAAATTAATTTGGCTAAATAAAATACAAGCCCGAGACAGACCAATAACCCTACGCCCAAACAAGCAAATAACCCATAAAATATATAGACTGTTCCCCAAAGAAGTAACTTACAACAAAATAAAAAGATTGATTATAAAAATGAATAGCTATAAAAATCAAAGCCAAAAATTATGTAGCCCTGCAAGCCATTATCGCCCCATTAAAAAGTTAGTTTTCCAAAAAGATTGGTTTGCCGCAAATGTTACGATAGCTTTTGAAGATAGAGAATATAATACTTTTTCAGGTTGGAACGAATATTTAATACAGGTATATGGCGAAAAATATATGCAGTTGCCGCCACCTGAAAAAAGGGTCAATCATTTTAGTTTTTTTGATGTAAAATTTGACGAAAGCGAGGAAATCTCACTTGGAAACAAAGAATAATAAAATCAGCATAATAGTAGCAATCTACAATGTAGAGGCATTTTTGAGGAAATGTATAAAAAGCATTTTATCTCAAACCTATACAAACATAGAACTTATACTGGTAGATGACGGAAGTCCTGATAATAGCGGTGAAATATGCGATGATTTTGCGGAAGAAGATGATCGCATTGTTGTTGTCCACCAAGAAAACGGTGGGGTATGTTCCGCAAGAAATGCGGGGCTTGCCGTTGCAACAGGCGAATGGGTCGGTTTTGTAGACCCAGACGACTGGATAGACCCAAATATGTATCAGTATCTTCTTGATAGTGCAATAATGCACGGTGTAGATATTGCAGCCTGTGCCTATTACAGGGTAGAAAAAAATAAACATAAGGTGATTTCAAGTTGGGAAACATACATATACGATAGCCACAGTGCCATAGAGGACATGGTAAATGATCACATGAAAATGCGAGTAGTACCTTGGAACAAATTATTTAAACGCAAATTATTCAACGATCTACAATTCCCAGTAGGGCGAATATATGAAGGTAATTACATAATGCATAATGTATTTGGGTTGGCAAACAAGATATTATATATGCCTGAGCCTAAATATTATTATCGAAAAAACCCTAACAGCCTAACCCATTTGTTAAGTCTAAAAAATGATATAGAGTGGGTTGCTGCTCATATCAAACGTTATGAAGATTTGCACAAAAAACATCCACATTTAGTAAATAAACTTATGGCATTCATTGTGGTGCAGAGCGTAAACTTAGTGTATACTTGCTACAAACAAAGGCAAGAGATAAAAAATTATATGCCGCAAATAAAAGAAGTTGGCGATTTTGTAAATGACAACTGGGACTATATTGAAAAAATGAGTCGCACCAATCGAATTACCATGCAAAAACTAAAATATTTAACTAATCCGACTCTGTCGCAGCTATATTTTGCGAATATTCTGAGGTATTGCGGCAAAAAACGTACTCATATCAAAAAAAGAATGAAAAAAATGGAAAAACGGCTTAAAACCAATATTAGAGCTACTTTTTTCCCAAAAAAAACCAAATTACCCTCATATCGTGTTAATATTTCAGAACTTACTACGGCAGATAACGCCATATTTTCCAATATTCGCAAGGTTATGTTGGAATTATTGGACGAAGTCGTTAGAATTTGTGATAGACATAACTTGACATATTTTTTATATGGCGGCACATTGCTTGGAGCGATAAGGCACGAGGGTTTTATTCCTTGGGATGATGATATTGACATCGCCATGCCAAGAGACGATTTTGAAAAATTTGAAAAAATCTGCGAAACTGAATTAAGCATCAAATATTTTTACCAGACCTCTTTTACAGATAGCGAATACAGCTATCCAAACGCCAAGTTACGTAAAAATTTTACATTTGCAAAACAGGCAGAGAGCAATATACATCAGGGAATTTTTATTGGGATATTTGCCCTTACCAATTTTCCAAATACGCAAAAGAAGAAGATTTTGAAACAGTATAGCTGGATTTTAGATATATGCGAAAGAACCAATATTAATTCATTGCTTCCACACAAACAACTCCTACACAAATTTTACAGGCTTATGCCGAGCAAGGCACGATACGATAAACGACAAATTTTTTTGCAGAAAGTACATAAATGTGCAAGTGATTATGTATGCAGTTTTGGTAGCGGCTACCTCCCACTCGAAAAACGAGTATTTGAAAAGGCATGGTTTGCTGGCTATGAATACTCAAATTTTGAAGGCAAGCAGTACAAAATTCCGACTGGTTGGAAAGAATATCTCATACACGTATACGGACCTAATTACATGAAATTACCACCAGAGCACAAGCGAAAATCCCATTTTAATTTTTATAATGTGCGTTTTGAAACGGACGATGAACGAGGTAGGGTATGAAAAAATATAAAAAAGGCTATACCACGGGCGTGTACGATATGTTCCACATTGGACATTTGAATGTGTTACGCCGTGCCAAGGAATATTGCGATTTTTTGATTGTAGGCGTAAGCACAGATGAACTCGTGCAGCAGGAGAAAAACAAAATCCCGATAATTCCATTTGCCGAACGTGCGGAGATTATAGCTGCGATTGAGTATGTGGACGAGGTTGTGCCACAGACAGACAAGGATAAATTTGCCGCCTGGGAGCGGTACGGTTTTGATGTTATGTTTGTAGGGGACGACTGGAAAGGTAAGCCGCTTTTCACGCAGGCGGAGGAGAAACTAAACGAAGTTGGAGTGGACGTGATTTATTTTGAATACACACAAAATATTTCGTCTACTAAGCTAAAGGATTTTATCATGGAGCTGGAGGGAAGTTATGAATAAATGTACAGATGTTAAAAAAGAACTTGGAGGACAAATTGTGAATAAACCGCTAAAAATAGCCATACTTACGCTTATGCCAAATTTTAATTTTGGGGCAAATATGCAAGCCTTTGCTTTAAGTCAATATCTCAAAACACTTGGGCATGAGGTGTTCTTGTTAAGGCGGAATATAAAACATCTTCAAATTCCAGATGATTTAATAAATCTGGATTTTATAAGGAGAACACAGGGATATGTCGGATTTGAACATAAATATTTTCGTTATTCTGATTTGGCGATAACTGCGGACGAACTAAGTGAAGCCACAAAAAATGCTGATTTGATTATAACAGGCAGTGATCAGGTTTGGAGTAAAGGCTTTTTAGACGCTAAATCCTTAGAACTTTTTTGCCTTAATTTTGCCAAAGACAAACTTGCAGTTGTGGCATCTTACGCCGCCAGCATGGGTAGAAGTAATGTTGTAGAAGAGGCAGGGGATAGGGATTTTTTTGCACGTAACCTCGATCATTTTGACTATGTATCTCTACGAGAGAGTGGTCAGGAGCAGGGGTTTGAAGAGGCTTTGGGATTTCCGTGTGAAATAGTTTTAGATCCCACCTTGTTGCTTCATGCCAAACAGTACGAAGAGTTTATTACTGAACGTCCCGTTCAAGAAAAATACATATTTGTACATAGCGAATATAATCAAAATTACCAAAAAGATATTGTACGGTTAGGTAAAGAATTGTCAAACAAACTGGGATTACCTATTCTTAATAATTGTCAAGGGTTTGGTAATCGTAAAAACAAGGTCTTTGACTCGCCAAACCAAATTAAAACAGGTTATCATTTTTCTCCAGATGAAGTTGTAAATGCTATCTATCATGCCGAATATGTGTTGACGACTAGCTTTCACTGCTTGTGTTTTGCTTTGAATTTCAAGAAAAATGTATACAGTGTGGTGTTTCAGTCCCATAAAAGTAATCGCCAAAATCATATTTTAGGCGAATTGGGGCTTACGTCTCAAACGATAGAAATTGACGGAAGTTTTCTCAACAAAACAATAAAGCCCATAACCGATGAACAATGGAATTTTGCCCACGAAAGATTAGCGTATTTACGGAAACATTCCTATGCGTATATAGACAAAATCACAAGTGGCAAAAAGCGTGAGAAAAAAGACTATTTGACTGGCAAAAATGAGTTTCATTGTTTTAGTTGTTTCGCTTGTGCTGATATATGCCACTATAATGCTATCGAGATGTTGGAAAATGCTCACGGTTTCTTTTTCCCGAAAATAAACAAAGAAAAATGCACAAATTGCGGGGCTTGTCATAAAACCTGCCCATACATCACAAACAATCCCGAGATTGATTTCGACGGGCGAGCGTATTTGACATACAATCTAAATGCCGAGGAATTGAAAAACAGTAGTAGTGGCGGAATGTATCCAATACTTGCACGGTATGTTTTGGCGAAAAATGGTTTTGTTATAGGAGTTAAATTTGATGATAATTTTAACGTCATGTATGACATAGCGGACAATGCCGAAGATGCGTATTCTTTTAGATTTTCAAAATACGTGTATCCGTTGCACAACGATATTTACAATAAAACTCAAAATGCTTTAAAAACTGGCAAACTCGTGTTGTTTACAGGTTCGCCTTGTAAGATAATGGGGCTAAGAAATTTTTTAGGCAAGGATTATGAAAATTTGTTACTTGTGGACATTATATGTCATGCTACGGCTAGTCCGTTCGCATTTAGAAAATATTTACAGGCAAGAGAGAAAGAAGAGGGATCTCCGATTGTAAAATTTGCATTTAGAACGCCAAAATTAAGGCAAACGAGCAAGGCTGTTGAAATCGTACACAAAAACGGTGTCGTAAAACTTTTGGAAAGGGATTTGTATATGGAGGCATATATGAAAGAACTATTTAGTGCTAAATCTTGCCATTTATGCCCCTTTACCAAACCGACTAGATGTTCTGATTTTACCATAGCAGATTTTTGGGGAGGATTTAAATATTATGATAATCCAGAAAAAAAGCCGCTTTCGGCACTGCTTGTTAATACAGGCAAAGCCTCTGTTTTATTCGATACCATAAAGAGCGAAATGTTTGCAAAAGAGGTCAAACCACGAGATGTGTTTAGGCATAATCATCGTTCTGCTGCATCTATTTCGTTAAAACGTGCCGATGTTTTGAGGGATTTGGTGGAGGATAAGGATGCGATTGATGTTTTTTCTCAAAATCGCAATAAAGCAACTAAAAAACCTGTTAAAACAAAAAAGAATTTTGCGAAGAAACTAGAGATCATTCATCGTTCTGCCGACTGGAAAATAGTAAAATTTTTAAAGATTGTGAAATTGGTAATAACTAGGTAGAGCATAAAGTAAGGAGAGAATAATGATTTCGATTCTAGCCGCCCGCTTTCGAGATTACAATTTTCTATTTGAGGAATTGGTAAAGCGGGATTTCAAAAAGCGTTACAAAGGCACATTTTTAGGGATTTTATGGAGTATGCTCGAACCACTTTTGCAACTGTTGGTTATGGTGCTTGTCTTTACACATTTTTTCGGGCGAGATACGCCGCATTTTATCGTGTATGTATTTTCGGGCTTGCTAGTTTTTGGATTTTTTCGGGATTCCACTGGGCAGGGAATGCAATCACTCATGGTAAACAAAGGCATATTCAACAAAATAAAAGTGCCGAAATACTTGTTTTTGTTCTCGAAAAATGTCTCGTCCTTGATTAACTTTTGGCTTACTTTGGTAATTTTCTTCATATTTGTAGCGTTGGACGGGATTCGTTTTTATCCGCAATTCTTTTTGCTGATATATCCGATTATCACGCTTACCATTTTTAACATAGGTGTAGGGCTGATTTTGTCGGCTTTATTCGTGTTTTTCAAAGACATCAAATATTTATACAGCATTTTCACGAGAATGTTAATGTGGCTGTCGGCTATTTTTTATACAGTTGACAGCTTTTCGATTGAGGTACAACGGCTATTTTTGCTGAATCCTGTGTTTGCCCATATCCATTATTTTCGGCTGATTGTGCTTTTTGGGCAAATTCCTGCTTGGCATATACATTTGATTTGTGCAGCGTATGCAACGACGGCTTTGGGCTTGGGGGCTTGGTTTTACAAAAAATATAACTATCGATTTGTATATTATATGTGAGGTGCAAAATGACGATAAACGTAAATAACATTGCCATTCGCTACATGATAGGCGATTTTAAGAATATCGGATTAAAGGATTTTATCATGCAAAAACTCAAAAAAGAGTATGTTGCAAAGGAATTTTGGGCGGTAGACGGCGTGAGTTTTTCTTTGGAAAAAGGCGATTTTTTGGGGATAATCGGGAATAACGGGGCGGGGAAGTCCACTTTATTAAAGGCGATTTCTGGAATAATGTTGCCGACAAAGGGCAGCATCTCAATAAACGGCAATATAGCGGCATTACTCGAACTCGGTACAGGCTTTGACGGCGAGATGACCGTGCGGGAGAATACGTTTTTGCGAGGGGCGTTAATGGGCTACACACGGGACTTTATGCACGAGACGTACCCGAAGATTATTGAATTTGCGGAGTTGGAAGATTTCCAGGACAGGGCGTTTCGGACGTTATCCTCGGGAATGAGGTCGAGATTGGCGTTTTCGATAGCTTGTCTGGTCAAGCCAGATATTTTGATTTTGGATGAGGTGCTAAGCGTGGGAGATGGCAGTTTTCGGGCGAAGAGCGAGGTTCGCATGAAAGAGATAATTTCGGGCGGGGCGACTACTTTGTTTGTGTCTCATTCGACAAGCCAGATACGGGCGTTGTGCAATAAGGCGTTGTGGTTGCACAAGGGGCGGCAGATGGCGGTTGGCGAGGTTGGGGTTGTCGTGGATAAGTATGAGCGATTTTTGAGTGGGGAATAATGTTTGCAAAAAGTCTGGTGGGTTGGTATAATGGAGGTGTGGGCAGGGGAGCGGTTGGAAATGAGGTAGAGTTATGGTAGTTGGCAACCCGAAGAAGATAGATTTGAGTACCTCGTCGTTTGAGCGGATGATTGAACGGGGAAATTTGTATGTGGATAAGACTAGGATAGTTGAGAATTTTATCGAGGAGGCTAGTTCGGTTCAGCTAGTTACGAGACAGCGGCGAATTGGCAAGACTCTTAACATGGACACGGTGCGGTGCTTTTTGACGGATAAGGTGGACAATCGGCATTTGTTCAAAGGGCTTTATGTTGAGAATAGCCATGTATGGGAGTTTGCGAACTCTTCGCCTGTGTTTTATTTTAATTTTAAGGGGTTGAATGTCCAGACGTACAGGAAAAAGCTCTATTTCATGATTATCAGATATATAAAAAGTTACTGTGATGTGAATAATTTGCCAGACACTGTTTTAGACTATATGTC
>JGI24700J35501_10930177_pt1 | contig 11911 bp, 7 predicted proteins | sample TergutTh196P1_FD_35501 | JGI IMG/M metagenome (IMG submission 35501) | reverse complement strand
GTGGATACTGAAATTGCGAAGGGATAAAAAAAATAATAGAGGCTATCACCCATTGCAATATTTCACGAAAATAAACTTCACACACCTTAAAATTTGTTTTTATAGTTATGTGTTGAACAAAACAAGTTCAAGATCTTTATTTAAAAAATTATTGTTTTATGTGAAGATCCTGAATGAGAAATTATATTTATTGGTTTATTAACTAAATATTTATTGGTTTATTCGTAAATTGAGAAACGTGTAAGCAGTGGTCCCCCCTCAAAGAAAAAACATTAGAAGGATGTTGTCAAAGTTTACGTTAAGCCAATTTTTCTGGCCCATCTGACGTTACGTGATTTTAATTACACATATTTCCGCTATGTTATTGGATGACATTTATTATAATTCATTACCAGAAATTTATCCAATAATTCATATATTATTTACTTCATAAGCCATAATGAAAGTTTTCCATACACAGTAGTATTTTGCAAGCCAGGATTCAACATAAAAATCCTTCAATTTTCACACTAACCTTCACTGTAAGATATACCTAATTAAAACCCTGGCAAGAGACTGCATTCAAGCATTGTCCATATGGACGTTTTCTGACACGGTAACAGTGGAGGTCATGAATGTTCTACGTATAAAACTGCTGTGCCAAACAATACCTTCTACATGATATGAAATAGTTTATATTTTATATAAAGCCACATATTTCAAACAGTGCACTCAATGACGTAATACACAGATTCTACCTAGGCGTTATTTACATTTAAAATGCCACTTGGTATCGCATAAAGTGGGCATATTGCAGTTTATTAACGCCCAAAAGTTCGGCCTTCCTTGCGTCAATGTAGGCCGGGATAGCTCAGTTGGTATAGCGACTCGCTATGGGATAAGGTTCGGGGATCGAATTCCGGTAGAGGCGAAGTTTTTCGTGCCGTCCAGACCGGTCTTGGGGTCCATCCAGCCTCCTGCACAATAGGTACCGGATCTCTTTCCTGGGGGTAAAGCGGCTGGGACGTGACCTTGACCACCTACCCCCCAACTAGCGCCTAGTTTAACGAAAGGGTACAGCTACGCCTGTATTATCCGTCTGGGTTTTTAAGGCGCTGTCCTAGGATGAAGTTTACCTTTACGTTCCTTGAGTCTGTTGCTACGAAACTCACAACTGATCAAAAGCATTAGGTGCAGATATCTTATACAGAATTTCGTTCAATCGGGCAATAAATATCGAAAAGTAGAAGGTCATTTACTCCCCTAAGTAAAGTGTAATTTTCGCTTTGCCGATTTTTATAAAACTCAAAATCGTTCATAAAAATATTTGTGTACTTCTGATGTACCAAATATTTTCAAAATCTGTTGATAAATATAGAAAAAGCAGGCAAAGTTCGAGGTACGCCATTAGGTAAAGTATCGACGCCAGTGCCCCGATTCTGACGAACTAAAAGGAACTCAGTGCAAATACCTGAATGCCTTCTTTGCCGAATTTCACTCAAACCTGCCTAGAAGTAATGACAATACTGATGGAAGCTCATTTGGCCTTCTAGCAAAGTACGACTCGCCGAGTCTATTTTAATGAAACTCACGCTTTCTCGGTCACATTTTGTGAAGAAATCCTGAACCCAATTTAACTAAAATCGACAAATGTTTTCCTCGCTATTACCAGGTGACAGAAAAACGTGGTCTCCACAAAATGGGTTCTTTTCTGTTTCGTAAAGAACGCTTAGAAACTATAAATCTTTGTAGAGTGCAGGCTAACGACACTACAGGCGACCTGCAAAACATTGTTACGTACGACTGCAATGTGGACGGTTTAAACGTCGAACACGCATATTAGCAACCCACAAACTACATTCAAGGCTTCTGGGTATTACATCGTGTTAACCGGTAAAGACTTGCAGATGTTTCGGAAGAGTATAATGCCCACACCCACCTTCAGAGTCAAGCAGTCCGAGAAGACGCTTCTTAGACTTCTTGACTGTTTATGTGGAGGCACGAAGCTCTTCCGAAAACCGTAAATAACTTGCCATTCGTCATGGCGTAATATCCCAGAAGACTTGAATCTTTGCCTAAACGGCTGTGACAACCTCAAATTGGCAGTAAGCATGACAGTGTTATCGGTAATGAACTGTAGACAAAATAGATTGCGTTTTGCGCCATTTCAAAAGCTACTATCATTTATAAAGCAGATATGCTTTTGCCAAGTCCATGAAAAAGGAGACAGCAAACGGAAGACAGAAAGAAGGGCACATTTGGATCGAAATATCAAGTCTTTGTCTACTGACGGAAAGACTTTCAGTTACAAATCTACAAATCGGCGGGTCTGTCTAATTTCATAAAATTTTATATACTTAGTTTAATGGTATCAGAACAGGTTCCCGCTCTACGAAAGAATATATCTTCGAAATTTAGTAAGATAAGACCCACTTCACACTACATTTGTCCCTAGTTAAGGAACCAAAAGCAGTTGTTTAAAAGTTGGAGAATTACTCGTCAGTGCAGCAGCAACCTTCACGAGTGAATTTTGATTTAAGTATTCACAGCACAAAGTTATGAAACAGAATTTGCTCCATGAATTCACATCAAAGTATCGGCAAGTATATTATGACGAAACAGATACTTGTGGTGTAATAATGCATTTAATTCATGTGTCTTTAAGAAATACCTTAAGTACAACTGCAGTCACTTCTCTTTCTCGACACAATACGGACACACACAAGGTTACAAGAAAAATACTTTGAAATTTCAAACTGCTTCTGGTTTAGAGTGCGAATTTTTCACAGAAACAAAATGACACGAAACACTTTAAAGACTAAAAAAGTGAAAGCGCTTTTCTACGCGATGCTCCCCGATTTCCGGAAGAACATTTCCTTTTAGAAACTTCCCAGGGCTTTCCTCGTTTGTCCTTCTGGCAATAGCAATGTGCAGATAAAGATGAATATGGAGCATTGATAGAAAGATAATTGCAACGGAAAACAGTAGTACTTGGAGAGAAACCTGTCCTTCTGTCATTTGTCCACCATAAATCTCACAGAGACTGAACTGGGATCGAGTCCGAGGCTCCGCGGTGAGAAGCCGGTAACTGACCGCTTGAAATATGGCAAGATCCTTTAAGCTCAATGACATTTAAAAAGACTGAGTTCGTACCGAGCAGTAAACACGTTCCATCTCGGTTATAAAAACTAGTCAGTTAATGCTGCGTTCAGAAATAATCGCTGTTTGTTCTGAGATCCGTGCATAACACATAAATACGTAGAAATTTTATATCTTAAGCCTGGTGATTCATAACGTAAACGCTGGACTTTTAACGGTTTATCATTGGACTAAAAATACATGTAAAAAGACAGCGCAATTAATTCTTTAGCACAGACATACACAATTTAGATGCAAAGAAAAGGTTCACATGCGTACTAATGTTAAGATGAAAAAAAGAATAGCCGAAAATAAAAAAAAACGCGTAGGCTGTTACCTACTGTATAAATTAGTTTAAATTAATTATATTCGTAATTCATTACAGCAAGGACATATATTTTAACTGTACCCCCGTTTATTACGATTAACTTCTAAAATTTCAATTTCTTATGACGTATAATCGACAGAGAGTTGATATTAAACAGAAATGTGGTGTTATAACGTTACGGTGTTTTGGTTACGCCAGAATGAACTCTGAGTAAATCCACACAGCTGCGTCTCTCTTGAGAAGCCAGTAGTTCCTCATCTAGTCAAGAATTTCCCCGAATTTTATTAAACCCGAAGGTTCATTACCGTGTTCACAAGAGGCACTGGAACATACCCTAAGCCAGACGAATCCACTCGAACTCCACATTACACATTTCCTGAATGTACAGTATCATGTTACCTTAACTGTACTTTAATAGCTTTTACGGGCCATTCCTATACAGATAATAGAACACACAACAAAGAATTAAATTTCAGTCTTGAGATAAAATCACTTGCCTGTTTACTGTTGTCCTGAGGGTGAAATGCCAGTTAATGTGAAATACACATGTAGTGTTACGGAAAATGGGTGTAGTGAATATGGAACTTAGAACGAACAGTTTGGTTACATAAATCTGATATTGATGCTTTGTTTTCCCTACAAATAAAATTTCTGCCGCCGAACAAATACACACAAAATAGTACTGTCTTCTCTAAACCTAATGTTGGCAATGACCTGGGCAATTTGTGTGCTGCTACTTTCAAATTTTTGTTTTTTTTAATTAAAAATAGATGGCGTATTTGCCTTCTGAATTCCAGACATTGACTGTTTCAATCATACGTGGTAGGACAATAAAGTTCGCGAACTAGTGTTAGAGGGATTGTTCATTATGAATTTGTACCAACTGGACAAACAGTCAACAAAGTTTACTATTTGGAAGTACTGAAAAGGCTGCGTGAAAAATTTAGACGGAAACGATCCGAACCTTTTGCCAACAACTCATGGATCTTGCATCACGACAAAGCACCTGCTCACACGGCACTGTTTGTGAAGGAGTTTTTAGCTAGTAGACAAATAACTGTATTGGAACACCCTGCATATTCACCAGATCTAGCCCTCAGTGACTTTTTTCTGTTCCCGAAGATAAATTAAATATTTCAAGGAAGGCGTTTTGATGACATTGATGGTATCAGGAGTAATACAACGGCAGCTCTGAAGGCCATTCCACAAAACCAGTTCCAAAATTGTTTTGAAGGGTGGACTAGGCGCTGGCATCGCTGCATAGCTCCCCAAGCGGAGTACTTTGAAGGCGACCACGGTGGTATTCGGCAATGAGGTATGTCCGCGATGAGTTCGCGATTTTTATTTTCAGGCCACGTATAATTAAAACAATTTCCTACGCGTATAATATTTATAGTTGCCGAAAAGACATTAAGATGTTAATAATTAATACCAAATAACATTAATACAGAAAGAATGTAGTATGGGTCTCTTACGGGATAATAAGTTTGGGATCAATAACTTAATGAAATTAATGAAGTACTTTAAGTTCTTTAAGGCCATAAACCTGTTTTTAAGAGACCAATCTACTTAAAGTATGGAAACTTCATAACGAAATCTACCACAGTGTCTGATATTGACATGCTGCACTGCCATATTCACTAATAGATTGCAACACAGTCAGCATGTTACAAGCCGTGTTGTGTGAAATCACAAAGTCAGTCCTTGTCAGTACATGAGACGGCAAGAAATTCTTCTACAAAGAAATGAAAAGTGAAGTGGTGGAACCTCTGAAGCATTTTCCAGTTTTAAAATGGAAAAACTGAAAGAAGAATATTTGTACGATAGGGATGGTAACACTGAAATTCGTAACGAACACAACACGACTCTTTACACTCCGCCATCAGGGTCTCTCTTTGCCAGTTTGAACCACAACAAGGCAGAACCATCAATATGGGGCCCACAGAACATGTGATGCTACACCCAATGACACTGCATCACAAGACACACTGGCGTTAGTACAATTATCACACTCATTCCTTTACCTACTGTAATCATACAAGAAAACACCACAACACCGTTACCAAAAAGACAAACTGAACACTCACGCATACAATTACTCATATTACGAGTTAGCTTTTTGAAATTTGCACAGAATCTCAGCGAGTTGTGACCTGTAGCCCCCATTCTGAAGTCCCCAGCCGTAATTCTTAATAGCATATATCTCATTTTTACACTCAACCCCTTCCCTTAACGTGCTTCTTCCCCATATTTCCTGTCACCTGATCCCACCCCATGTACATCCCATTTTAGCCTCTCGGAATTCGTAGCTACACGCATCTTTACTGTGAAATACGGAAGAGTAAAGTAATGTTTTCAACAATATCTTTTTACACGCACAGACAAAGGTGTGAACCTCGAGCTATAGAGGGTGATTCAGGAGAAAAGGTCAGTATTTTTGGAGGCCATAGTCTAGGTCATTACGAGAAAAAGTGCAAACAAACATGTGTGTAACATCGATAGGTTACCGATACAGAGATTTTTTCATCTTCGCACAAGAGTTTCAAAGTGCATTGAGGTTGATGGTGGGATTTTCGAACATTAATTTCAACTGTAACAACTTCGTCACGACTGTGTAACAAATTTGTTATTTAAACGTTAAATTAACATCAAAATAAAATCAACAGTAAGTAATTTCTCTTTCTTTCTTACCACTTATCCTGCTCTAGTATTTACAGATTCAAACAGCTCTGCCTCGGTAACCATTCATAATTAGGCTTGTGTTCATACGAACATTTTTTTGTCTCGCAATGACCAACAATATAACCTCCCAACATACTAACTTTTCCTCATAAATCACCCTGTAGATACTTCACTACACTTTAAAAAACTTTTCAGTTCAGTACTAGGCTACGTGTTGGATAATGATTTGGTTCCCTGCAGCAGCATTGATATATCTTCCCTCCACAACGATCAGTGCAGTTCGGGTTCACCCATTATCCTATCCAGTTGCTGCCGGGGTTTTCTAAGGAGCCAATCCAAACTATGAATGAAGCAGACCACCTGTCAACATCCGGTACTAAAGCTACATGAGGCTTTCCTCTACTTCCGCGCAACTTCATTTCATAATACTGTTAATATCGTAAACTAGGGATAATATTTTATGTATCGTTTCGAAAAACCAAGCTTGTGCTATATAAATCTTTATAACATTTCCGTGTCCATCGGCTACCATGTGAAACGTTCTGCTTACAAACAACGCGCCCCCTGTGCAAGTTTCAAGCTCACTGACAAGTCTAGGTTCCTGCCATCAATCAATGAATCGCTGTAGCTGCCAACTGTAAGCAGTTTAATATTACTGTAAAATTGAATACCCTACCTCGCCTTCCGCTCTTTTCTTTTGGAGTTCTTTCTGCTTGGCATATTCCTCGGCGATCCGAGCCTCAACGGCCGCAAGCGATTCCCGAGTGAAAGGACGGAACAAACGATGTTCTTCCTCTGACAAAGACGACGAGTCGTCGGACATTGCTGCTTGTGTCGGTGCTGGTGCTGACGCCGCTGCTTGTCTTCTTGATACTGAGTGCAAGTCCCGACTGCTAACACTCCTCGTTCTCCAGGCTGTTGACAGCGACGACGGCGGTCAACTGCTCTACCTGCAGTTCCCTTGCCGACGGCGCCTGTCGAAGCTGCTCTCCCTTCTGAAGACGCAGCTCCTCTTCTAGAGCGTATCCGATGGTGGAAGATGTTTCTTCTTGCTCTGCAGTTACGGAGGTGATGGTGTTGATGGTAGTGATGCTGGTGGTTGCAGGTGCAGCGGGGACTAGGAGTCTGAAAAGGGCCCGTGATGAGGCAGCGGGGAACGATTGGGGGGTGAACCAGAAGGACGGCAAGGCCAATTCTTTCATGTCCGACCTGCGAAAAAAGCATATATTTACTAAATATTACGATTTTGAAAAAAATGTTAAAAGTTTATATATTATGTCAAGTGATGTATTGTGTTGTATTTCGCTACGTCGTCAATGAATAAAACTTTAAAGACTAACACTAACACAAATTATACTTAAAGATTAAATCCGTACCGCGCAGTAAACACACTCCTTCTCGGTTATAAAAATCAACCAGTTAATGCTGTGTAGGGAAAAAATCGCTGTTTGTTCCGAGATCCATACACAGCAAATAAATACACTGTGTGGGTAGAACGTAGAATTTTGTTGTATTAAACCTGGTGATGTATAAAGTAACCACCAGACTACGGTAAGCAGTCATTAAAAACAGGGTGTACGTGTATACCAGAGAAGAACGTATTTGTGTTGTTTTGTGTGTGTTTGAGAGAAAGAGAGAGAGAGATTGTTTTAACGACCTGTTATTAGTGTTTTTACGGTGCCACGTGAGTTGCAGGGAGTCGTTTCGCTTCATAGTAGAATGATGGAGAGTGAAGAGGTAAGTGACAAAGTTTGAAATCGCCAGTTCCTTTTGGACAACAAAATAGGATGTGGGGCAAACGGAAGTCCACTCAGACACCTGAAAACTTTACACTTTTCTACTATTCGCTTGACTGTCTATCGTTCTGAAAATTTCTTTAGTCAAACTTCGCTTTGTACTCAGGTTGTACCACAAGAGCTCTGCCAGTTTCATACACAGTCCGTCTACTAAGATTTAGGACTGATTGTGCAGAGCGAATACTACGCACGTCATCAGGCGGTCACCCACAGAAACACGTAGGAGCAAGTCTCGACACGTTGTGTGCTTAATGTTGTCTGAAGGAGATGAGCAGTATTTGTGATTTGTGGCGTGAAACGAAGCTGTGTGTGAAAGCTTCGTCATGGATTTGAGTATGGAGCAACGATTAGCGGTAAAGTTCTGTTTTAAAACTGGAAAAAGTGTGACGGAAACTCTCCAAATGGTAAATGCAGCTTATGGGGACCAAGCACTAACCCGTTCGAATGTTTTCCGATGGTATGGACGATTTCGTGATGAACAAGAAGGCATTGAAGACGACCCCAAGAGTGGCCGGCCTACGGAATGTCGCAATGACAACAATGTCGAGAAGATTTCTCAATTGTTGCTTCAAAACTGTCACCTTTTGCTATGAATGCTGGCAGACGAGGTGAACATTGGCAAGGACACAGTGAGAAAGATTGTAGTTGAAGATCTGCGAAAACGGAAGATTTGTTCGCGCTTTGTTCCACACTCTTTGACTCGAGAGCAGAAAGTCTAGAGAACTGCAGCTTGCTGAGATTTGATTGCCACAGCAGACAGTGATCCTGACTTCTTTAAGAAGATTGTAACTGGTGATGAGACGTGGTGTTTTGCCTACGATCCGACCAATTGACGTTTAGGTCAATCCGCTGCATGGATCGGAGAACTTCGCCACGGCCGAAAAAAATGTGATTTCAGAAGTCTCGTGTGAAGACCATGTTGGTGAATTTCTTCGATTGGCAAGGCGTAATCCACAAATAATTTGTTCCGAAGGGTGAAATTATCAATGCAGCGTACTACAAAGGTGTAATGGAAAGGCTCCTAAACAGAATTCGACGTGTTAGACCGGACATATGTGAATCTGGTGACTGGTTCCTTTTGCGCGACAACGCCCCGTCCCACAACGCGACAATCGTCAAGCGGTTTTTGGCCCAATGAAAAGTGACTGTGCTTGACCACCCTCCGTATTCGCTAGATTGAGCACCTGTTGATTACTTTTTGTTCCAAAAGTAAAATCCTACTTGAAGGGGCGTCCCTTTGACTCGATTTTGGACATCCAGAAAGCCGTGACAAGTACATTAAACACCATTGCAAACGACAACTTCTACAAAGGCATCCAGAAGCTGTATGACCGTGCAAATTTGTTTGTACAGTTAGAAGGGATGTATGTCGAAAACTAAAAAATAAAAATGTCATTTCTTTCGCGCAAATACTTTTTAAAATGTCAGTCCTAAAACTTAATAGACGCACTGTGTAAAACCCTTTCATACAAATCACACACTCTTCTGTAGCACACGCCATCTTGCGTGCGATTGCTTGTGGAATGAGCCGCAGGTGGGCAGCACTGTTCAATACAAGAACCCCCAGCTCAGAGACGTACTATGACACCAAATTTATTAACGTTAGTGTAGGTATTTAAAAGTTACGCATCTTAAATTAAAATCCTATAGTTGGTATATCGGTTGAGATTTGAAAGCATAACTCCCAAACACAGGCACGTAACACTTCCGGTACCTATGTCAGGGGTACACAAATCCTGGGCGCCTGAAATTTTTGTATCTTCATTGCGGAACGTCCTTCGTATCTTCCTTTTGGCGCTTAGAATTGTGAAGATGCTCTTAGATTCTGGGAAAGTGTCTACAAACCTGACCTAACGTCTTCGTTGACAAGATGAAGTATAACAGGAAGCCACACAGTGCTGAGCGCCTACTATGTTGCTACGTCTCTACTGTATTACATTTATAATTTTATTTACGTTTTTAAGACATTAACGACTGCTAGTAGGAAGTCGCCCCGAAACGTCCGTACTTCCGCCGGGGGAAGGGCAGTGTTTTCTGCAACCTAGCACGAAGTAACTCCAAATGCAGCCGTTTTTGGAGATCGCGAAGGAAGGCTTCAAATACCCGCCTGCTTCAGCGTCGGTCTGTCCGTCCATACGTTACAACTCTAGAACATTTAAAACCCCTGTTGCCGAGCGAATTTAGAGAGAGACTGAGGAGAACAACGAAACCCTTCAAGTCAGAACAATCCGCTTCCTGGTCCGGAATCGAAACAGTAATAGTCAAGAGTGCAAATCAGAAGCGGTATAACCAACATTTTCGACATTCCAAATAAGATCAGCCAAGATCATCATGTGTCACCGTAATATCGCCAATGAACTTGGCCCTGCTCATTAACGTCGTTCCCATAGAAATTCATCGACTCTGCGTCGCTCAGTTCCATGTTTCTTTGTGTCCCGCATGTTACAACGCGCTGAGAGAACTCGATTTATTCCCCGCTGCCTCAGAGAAGCTTCTGTTCGATATCAAACAGGACTGCATCTGCCACAATTTGGTCCCTCTTGACATATCTGAGAGCGGTCTGCGCTCAAACATAACAGAGCAACGGCTGTACAACAGTCATTTTACTGATTAGAAGCATTTTATTTTAGAGACGTTCCACACATACACGCACACACAAGCCGTTCACACAACAAAATGCAGTTCTTTAGTTCTAAGTAACATTTCTCAGTGAATTATTATTTTAGCAGCAATGTATAAGTTACTACCTTCATTTAGCCGGATTACATTGGCAATAAAAATATGTATTAAAACTGAGGCAATTGGTAAACTGGTGTTCAAAATGGAGTACTGAAAAAAAAAGAGACATCAGAACAAACAATCATTTTCATTAGCCAGTTCTTCAATACGGTTCTGGTTGACAGGCGATCAGCGGACCAGACAGAAAGTCCCCAGATTAACGGTCCACGCGTTGAACACTACAGGTTCGACTTCCAACAGGGGCAGACACTTCTCTATCCTCCATCAGGTCCAGACGGGCTCTAAGTACTATCCAGCTCCGTGGACTTTTCATTCCATAGATAAAGCGGTCGGAACGTGAAGCAGGTTACTTGCAACAACATAATGCTGAAGATCATAGCAAGAGGGCTGTTTTCTTTCACGCCCGATACACGTCTTCATGGCCTCCTGGTTATGCGGACGGACAGCAGTACTGTTGTTGACTGACGAGCAAGACTCCGACCTTGGCAGTGGTGGCGCGGGGCAAGTCATACTGTCAGATATTTATGACCAGTAACTAATGCATATAAGCTAAAAATACTCTGGGCTGAAGTTCCGCTGTGCCTCCCAAGTGCGAGTTAATACTAGCGCTGTTAGTAGTGCTGTATCTCGTTAGAACAGTGAATAAATTTGACGTGAGTCTAGTTACAGACTAAACACCTAACAAATGGCTACCGGCGGAAAGAGACAGATGTACTGCTAGGGATTTTGTTTTGACAGGATATATATTTTTTGTCCTCAAGGGCAGCCCCCTTATAAGGGACCCTATCCACGTTGTCAAGGTCAAGTCATATTTCTGCGTCGATTATTCTGCATTGCAATGCGGCAGCTCAGCGATGATTGTCTTCACATCATACAGGTTAGGCGGAGAAACACAGTAGTCCAGTTTATTGTATTGCAGTAGCACAGGAAAGCCAGTGTTGCTGGTCTTGTTATAACACAGAGATGATTATTGGATGTATAGAGAATATACCTCTTAATCCTACATCTGTGCTTGTAACTTATGCTATATTACACTACCTCATATTATATTACGTTAATATTATGTTATACAGTGAAACCTGTCAAGTTGACCACCTTCATTTGGTAACCACCTACCGATGTTGACCACATATTGGTAGAACCGGCGAAGTTCTGTATAGTTTGCACATACGACCACCTCCATAACTTTTCCACCTTTATATGTTGGATACCTGTCTATGTTTCCCATGCGAAATGGAACCAGGGTACT
>JGI24700J35501_10930176_pt1 | contig 11911 bp, 7 predicted proteins | sample TergutTh196P1_FD_35501 | JGI IMG/M metagenome (IMG submission 35501) | reverse complement strand
AAAGTTTGTCCACTTTACAAAGTGGCGGGGGTCTGGGAGCTGGTCCCCAGCGGGGTGTGGGGCAGAGCCCCACGGTTTTAAAAAAGGAGTAGTTATGTTTGATTCAGCGACTTTGGAGAAATTGGGGACGACGGTTGCCGATGCGTCGGGTAATTTGCTTTTTCGTCAGGAGGATTTGGCTAGTATAGCGGGAGATCGCTATTCCATAATTATCGGTGTGGGTGGTAGTGGTTGTGCTACAGTCGAAGATATAAAAAGAATGTTAAAAACAAAAGTTCGAGATATAGGTCAACGAGTAGCGTTTCTTGCCATCGATACAGATAAAGGGTCGCTGGATCGCTTGACACAACTCTCTGCAAGAGAAAAACTTAGCCTTGCCCCCAGTGTTAGCGGTGCAGATGCACGATGGCAAAACGAAACGACAAGAATCGCCGAAGTAAAAGAATGGGTAAGAGGAGATTTCCGACAAACCCTTGAAAAAGATGGTGCAGGGCGATATAGGCAAGTGGCAAGAGCCATGTTGTTTGATTTTGGCAATAGAGCAAACCCAACCAACAAAAGGACAGAAACCGCCATCCGTGAAAGTTTCGACTCCCTTGCGATGGTGTCCGCAACAAAGGTTCAGGTATACATAACCCTCGGGCTGGCTGGCGGAACGGGCAGCGGTCTCCTGATTGATATTGCCGATTTAGTGCATAGAGCAGCACCGTCGGGTATAAGTGTTGAAGTTACGGGCTTTTTCTATCTGCCTGACGCTACGTGGGAATACACCAAGGAAGACGACACACGTACTGAAATCTTACAAGCCAATGGCTATGCCGCACTAAAGGAGCTTGACTACTATCATTCCATCCCGCAGCGTAGCGGATACTATGAAGAATCAGATGCACAAAAACCACTATCCAAAGCACAGTATAGCACCACTAAGCCACTATACGAGATGGTTTTTCTTGTTTCGGGAGTGGGAACACAAACGGCACAAAATGCTCGGGAAGCTGTAAAGGAATCGCTGGTAAATCTCATCACGGAAAAGAAAAGCAACCATGAGGATGCTAATCATCAGTTTATGGGCTCTAGCTGGCTGGCAAATAAAAACGCCGCAAGAGATTCAACGATTAATAATTTAGACCCATCTGTCGAAGGTACCTATCCCGAAGATACCTATGATTATTGTAGTGTCGGAGTGGGACTCGCCACCATACCAGAGGACGTTATCAAATCCTACGCCATCGGATATTTGGCAAATACATTCTATAGCAAAGACGGAGACAATACATGGAAAGAAAACCCGATAAATGCTCATCGTGCCAAAGAGTTAATCGACGGGCTTATTTTATCCAAAGATAGCTTGCTTAGCAAAAACGGGGGCAAAATTCGTAATCTCTGTGTTTTGAAATGGCCAACGAATCGTATTTCGCCCGCACCAGCGGACATTGTAAACGGCACAAAGGATTCCGAACAGGCAAGATTCCTCAAAATTGACGAACAAAAAACGGCAGCAGTAGCCTCCATGCGGGAATATTTAGATGCAAAATATTTGGAATTTCAGGCAAGAGCCAAAGACATATTGCTAGAATATGGCCCTAAATGCTTGCTACATATGTGGACTGGCTTCCAACCGAGCAAAATATATGATAAATCGGCGGGTATATCCAATAAACTATCGAGGCTTACCTCGGGCTATGAAGACGGCTTTGATACCACAAAGACGGGCAATGACTTGGCTAATGCACGGGATCGATGCAGAGGGACGACAGCCACCATAGATTCCTCACGCATACCCATATTTGGTAAAATTTTTAGAGGACAAATCCCCATTTCCATAAAAGATAAGATGCACGGTTGGGACGAGGCTTTTAGGCGGCATAAGGTAGAGGAATTAATCTCCGATGTTGCAGCCGAAATTTTTGACAACGCAGGGGGTACATTGGTCGAGTGTTATATTAACCGCATCAAGAAATTTATGGAGCAAGTGGAGTGCTTTGACAAGGTTCTTGATAAGATGAAAATTGCGTATGAGGGCATGGGTGCTGACTTTAAAAAGCATAGCGATACTACAAAAGGCACACCTCTTCGTTATAATATTTTAGGGGACGACGAGGCGTTTGAATGGGCAAGCGATATTGTGCATCGTGCCGTCAAGCAAGAGTACTATCAAGTGGAGTTGCGTAACGAGCTTGTAGAGAGCTTTGTCGCCAATCCTTCCCTGTGGGCTGCGGCTGAAATTGAGGATACGGGATATTTACCCGCAAGAAGACTCTATGATGAGGCTGTAAAAAAGGTGTTAGACTCGGGAACGCATCCAATCAATGAATTTTCCATCGAGGCATATATGCAGTATCTCAAAGAAAAAAATAACGACGACGATTTAGGCAGGGTGGCGGAACGCATAGTAAATAGAGTTGTTGGTCAAGCAAAGTCGTTATTCCCTAAGGCACAAAACGCCCTACAAGAGGGGACGGAGCATATTTATATTTTAATCCCAGATAATTTCAATACTCAGGACGGCGGTGTGGAATTTTACAATGCCCTGCAGACGGCAGCCCAAAATTTGGAGGGAAGCGTTAGAGTCTTTCCATCGCCGATAAGAGGCAGAATCGTTTGCTACCGCTTGATATGTGCCTTACCTTTGAATATCCTTGCCGATATTGAAATTTGGGAGCGGGCATATGACAAGAGCTCGCGCCGAGAGATGCACTCCAACGAAAGCGACAAAGGGCGTTTTAACCCTGTTGAAGGTTTGCGTTGGGAAGATTATCCCGCACTTGCCTATAGGCGGCACAAAATGGAAGCCGAAAAGGATTGCCGTGAAAATAGGTTTATGCGAGAGAAATTCAATGTCATATTCAATCAAGCTGTAGAAAACGGCTTGCTATGCCCCTCCAAAAAAGAGGACGGTATGTTTGAATATGTTTTTTACAACTTGACAAGATGCGTCCCCGACGACTACAAATTAGATTTGATTGGCAAATATGACCAAAAAGACGAATATGGGCGATATTTGGCAGGAGAGCATTTAATAAATTTCCTAATCGACGACAACCAATCCGACAAAGACACTATCAAAGAAGAAGTCAAGCTGGCATACCATGAAAAATTGACCGATGGAAAAACAACACCAGAGGCGGCAAAAGAAGCGGCAAAAAGAGCTCTTAGGCGGCACGTGCCGATGTACACAGCTGTAAAAAAGAGCTTGCGGCTTGTGCAGGCGATTAAAACGGATATTGAGCGAGCCAACCAAGGCGTTTCCAGCCGTAAATTGCATGAGCTGTCGGCAAAACTACTTTCTTTTAATTTTTTGCGAAAAGATGCAAAAGGCGACTGGCGACTCTTTGATACGCATGAGCTTAACAGGGGCAAAAGCTGTGAAGTTGTACGCATGATACGGGCACAATTCAAGACAGAGAAGGAAAAAGCACTTTTCTCCAAAAATTTGCACTACCTGCTGCTGACGGAGTACCTTTCCAAAAGTGATTCCTTGTCAACCGATGAAAATATAGATATTTACTGGGAGAAAGCGGAGGAAATCTATAACGGAATCTTCCTGCAGGACAGTTTTAATGCAGGGGATTATATAGACTCGCTACAAGAGGTCAAAAAAGAGGCGACGGAGTTTATCAACCTTTATAGCGAAACAATCCCCTCCTACCGCTCATATCGAGACAACCTTATATCCGAACTCGGCATTAAAAGGGACGAAGACAAGCAAAAATTTTGGGAAGACAGTCTGGATAAATATCGGGCAGTGCACGAGCTTTATAATGAGTTGATCGAAAAATTGGAGGTAAGCTAAATTGCAGATAGAAAATTTAGCAAAAACTGCTGGAAGATTCACCATAGTTTTCGATAATTTGACGGACTTAACGGTTCGGGACTGCGATGATACCCCTTTGGAAAAATATTTTTTCGAAATCTTTCAGTCTGCTCAATATCATCTATCGGATCGGGTTTTTTCGTTTGCCGATGAAGCTGTTGCTAATCTGATAGAGCAGCTACGACATCGAGGTAAGGAATTGGACGATGCACCTAATGGCTACCTTTTTGCAGTTTACGAAGATATTTTGAAACTCAATAGCGAGAGATTAAAGGAATTTCTGCACTTTCACAAATTGGCTTCGGCGAGGCTAGACCCACAAAGCAGAGAGGCGGAAGTCCATTTGTTTTGCGTATTAAAGCAGACAAACAACGATGACGAAAGGCTGCTTGCACACAAAAATATGCTCGATATAGTCGAATGTTTGGCTCAACAGGTAAATCAAGAGAAGATACGACCCTATCTGCTAATCTATCCAAATATTTACACCCGTGAAAATTTTTTAGAGGATACCGTTCGTTGGCTATATTTGGCGAGTCGCATCGCACGACCGTATTTTTTTGACGAGGCTGTGCAAGGTAACTTTTTTAACTTGACCTATGTGGGATACCATGTAGAGACGAATAAGAAAAATCGTAAACGGATAGAAGCGATAACTGCACGTCTAGGGGATAACTCGTTTAGCGAGGCAGATTTATACAGCTTAGTGAAAAAGAATTTTGAAACAGTGTTGGCGGATTGTTTGCAGTACGCAATCGGAGAAGTAGACAAGCGTATTAACGATATTGTTCCAAATATGCCTGTCCCGAAGGAAGTAACGGGGCATCCAATCATCAATTTTTTCAGGGGTATTCATCAAACAAAATCAGCTGCCATTTGTCTTACCGATGCAATACGAGACACCTACTATCACGCTGTCCACGTACCATTTTTTATTAATTCAACAAATGCCAAATTCGGCGAAAATGAAACGCCTTTGCTTAACAGGGTTTTTTACGGCACACCGCTAGAAGCCATTGTCAGTTTTGGGCAAGCGATATTACAGCAATTACACAATGAACTGGACGTTAGAACCGTTACAATCGAAGGATACCATATAAGACCAACCTGGCGCAGGAAAGAATTGTTAGACGATATGTATGCCGCAACAAGATTTTATCGAGAACAATCCAAACAACAATTACCAGTAATTGTGATAAATAAGCTAATCCAGGCATTACCGACAGAGCTTGAAAATTTGAGATGCGAGAAAGAAGCCTATATTAAGGAGCGGCACGATGCCGAACGAGATCTGGAATTAAAGGGCGGAAAACATTCGAGCGATGAATTTGTTTTCATTCGCAGAGCAAAGCAAGCGTTAAGAGATAACGTAACTATGCCATACGTTGTTGACCAATCTTTCTATGATTACCTAATCACTAATAACGCCACAAAGGAATATTCAAGCACGCTCTCTGGCGAAGATGGGTTTACAGGAATATTCTGCTTAGACGGCGACCAGAGTGATGTATTACAGGCATTTCGATTGATGAAATATGAACTGAACCAAAAGTCCGTAACCAAGAGAATATTTAGTTTGTTTGAAGATGATCGAGGTGATGAGGGTGCTGAATATGTATAAAAGACTGGAAATTGATGATATAGAATGGTCAAAAGATGATAGGCTGAAGATCCGCCCAAAAAAAGATAAAGAAAATCATCGTTATTTAGAATATCGGTTGGTGGATGCATCCCAAAACCCGAATCGAGACGAATTAAATCCATTTGTGCCATGGCCTAAAGATGAGGTTGGAGAATTTGATTTTGTCCCCCTTGGATATAAGCAAGTTATGCAGCTGAAACATGAAGATGGCACGTATGCAATCTATGCTGACAGAGTACATGAATATCGTTTGGAATATAGAACAATCGAAAAGAAGAATTTTACGCAGCATATCATCAGCATCAAGGGTTTGGCATTTGTCGTGCATCGGTGTAGAATTTGGCTAGAAAAAAATGGGAAGGACAGGTTTTTTCTGGGAAAACTTTCGGAGGGCGATAACAGCTATTTAACCTACAATAACACCCGCTACAAACTAAAGCAAGATGATATTTGTCAGGCGTTTCTCCCGAAATGACCCATGACTATCCAAATGTCTAATAATTTAGCGATAACATCAACACACGGGCGGATAATATCCGCCCCTACGAAATAACAAAAATAAAAAATGCAGTCCAGGGCGCGCCCTGGCGGGGGTGTGGGGCGCGTAGCCCCACGGTTTTAATAAGTCTAATGTGAGGTAAATGTGTATGAAAAGCAAAAAAGGGTTTAGTTATTGCTGCCCTAACTGTGGTAATCTGTTTTGGGAAGAAGATGCTTTGTATAATGTCGGACCAGTAATCTTTCGTGAAATGAGTAATAATGCCGTCCCCGTCTATATAACCCGCAAAGAAATTGAAAAATGGATAGAGGCGGCAAAAAAAGACGCTAACAATGTCTGGGCCCCCTCGCTCGATGAAATTTTAGAACTTCTGCAAAACGATAATAATAGACGTATATGGGATGCGTTGCAAGCATTTCCTGCCCTCGAAGAGCTAAAGAACGATGCTGGTAAAAAATCCGCAGACGAAATAATGGGCGATATTGAATCAAAGACCGCTTCATCTACCAGCGACACAAAAAAATTGCTGAATCAACACTATAAAGACTTGCGTAAAAATTTTATCGAAGGAGACTACAAATTTAGGATCACCATAGACAAAAAAGATAGCCCCTACGGCTTTGCATGGAAATCTTTTTTCGGCGGAAAATTAATGCCCATACAAGAGAAAATATTTCATAACCCAAATAAGCCCAACGCTCTACATTGCCCTCAATGCAGAGCGGTAGTCTTGGAAGGTGCGTTTACCTGTGAACAAAAACTAATTACATTTATTGGATTTCCGTATGCTGGCAAAACCTGCTTGTTGGCGGCACTTGGATCCGAAATTATGAAGCAGTATGCGTATTTTCTTGAATTTAAAAGGGAGAGCGATTTGCTTGAAGATTGCGGGCTAAAGGAGATTGAATTAAACGACGATCTAGGAGCTCCAGAGCGACACGCCCGAAAAGGAGCCGATCTTATAGCTGCACTAAAAAAATTAATGGGCGTGAGTGCCGTCCCATCCGATTTCCCTGCTGGCAAAGCCATATTAAAGCTGTATGAACATGGCTACCACGTTGACCCAACCTTGCGCGAGGGCGAAAATGTGCTGGATTTTTCGTTCCGAGTAGAGGACGATGAAATAGGGCTCGAGGAGACAATTTACACATTCGTTGATATTTCCGGCGAAACATTTTCACAAAACCTTGTAGACGAAGCCAGCGTAAAATTTCCGCTCTTTAGAAATTGCGATGTCTTTATCCTATGTGTAGAAAGAGAGGAGCATAATTCACAATCGAGCTATATGAAAAAGGTTATACAGGATGTTTCACGTTATTTAGAGGGAAGATCCGATAAGGAAGAAGCACCCAGACCCGCCATGTGTGTCATAACAAAATATGACAAATGGAGTGCAGAATGGGAAAATAGGAGTACAGTTTCAACACAAGAGCCTGCTAATAAGAGCGGCAGAATCGCCAATGTGTTCGGCTTTAACGAGGCATACAATATGTTTTTCGATGAACTAATCAATTATGGCTTTATAGTCGAGGGACTTTCAAAATATTTTAAGACAACGCCGATGTATTGTTCAGCATACGGCTGCGAACCCAAACATTACAATGAAATCCAGGAGACTTCAGAGCCTGTGCTTGATATTAGTCCGATTAATATTGATATTATGCTAAAATGGATTTATTTTGTTACTGGCAGATGTAGTTACGGAAAGGGCATCAGCAGGTCGAAAAATAATCCAATAGAGACGGCATATGTCGAAAATTATAAAATCCACAATTTGAGTATGCTAAACGCTCCTTCCGTACAAAAACCAGAGGAAATAGCGGATCTTAGATTGGACGACTTACTTGTTCTGGGGGAACTTTTTTCCAATCTTACCGCATTGGAAAGGGAGCAATACAGGAACAGAATGTGGGACTATGCGATTGAAAGCCATTTTGTACCACAGAGGGAACATCTTAAAAAAGAGACTGCCGATGCCATACGATTATTAGAAATATCGATTGAAAACGAGAAGAATAAACATGATGTCTGCCTAGCGGAAAACGAAAAAATTTTGGCGGAATTTGATGATGAAACAAATGGGCTTCTCTCGCAAAAACACAACGACCTAGAGAGGGAGAAAGCAAAAAAAATGACCGAACTAGAGACTAGGCACGAAAGAGCAAGGGGCGGGATAGTTTCAAAAAAAATGAAAAAGGAGCAAGAAGAGGCAAAAATCAAGGAAAAGACAGCCTTCGCAGCGAGGCTGGACAACGAAACAAAAGAGGTCTTGGAAAAACTGAGGGAAGCTAGGAAAACCGAAAAGGCGGAGACCATGATTCAACTAGGAAAGCCGATAATAGCCTTTAGAACGGAGATGGCTCGCCTGGAAAGCAAAATATTAGACGAAAAAACGAAATTGACCGACAAACTTAGCGATCTAAAAGAGCTGCAAAATCGAGAAAAAAATCGGTGGTTCAATGAGGGGATATGGCGGAATGAGGAGGTATCACTTTGACAAAATATTGTACGGTTGAAGGCACACTGGGAATATCTCAGCAGATCTTTTACGAAACCAAGGGTTCTATGGTAGGATTGGCAACTGCCAAAAATAGGATAAAACCATATACCGATACATATACGCTAGGCAATGCTGAAGGCAGTAGTACGCCCCCTCGAGCATTTACCTATCTGCCGCCGTCTGCCGATGCCGATTCAAAGATAGGTAGCTTGATTATAAACGCCAAACAAAAACACAAAAGTGAGGGCGGCGTTTCCGAACGCTACAACTCCAGATACTATCAGGCGATTCATTATTATTTGGACGATGGACAGCCCGCCGATTTTATCAAATCGGTTCTTGACCTAGATGCACTCAAAGAAGACGAGGCACATCATGCCGAAAGTATAAACGAAGATACGCCGTTGATAGACAGATATTTGACGGCGGGAGATATTTCAAGGGAAATACTTGAAAAAAATCGTGCTGCCATGTGCAATGCAATTTTTTACCTGATGAACGGAGAGAAAATTATATTTGCGGCGGAAAAAACAGACGAGATGACTTTTGAGGACAGGGCTAGAGAGATACTCGTTCAGCTGTATAGCCTAATCCCCCCCGCTCTCTGTTGGGGATTGGGTTTTTCTACCTATCGTCGAAACGATGATTTTAATACATTCAAGAAGGATATAGCTGTTTTTGTCGTGGAAGCAGATGCGATTAGCCCTGTGCTGGATGGACAATTTCAAGTTATCAAGATGGACAATGTTTCATCGCTCGAAGATGACGAAATGGCTCGCATATTTGCCTGGAGCAAGATTCCCTATGAGGAGCGTCTAAAATATGGGATAGATGCCAATTTTACTCTATCCGATGTTATCAGGGAATTTATGCCCGACTGGAAAACGGAGAAAATCGAAGGCACAATACATGATTTGGAAACTTTGATAGATTATCATCAATCATTCCCGAAATTGAGCGAAAATCCCGAGTCAGACTTGAACAGGGAGTTTTCACTTAGAATCCCAAAAATGATTTCTTCCCAGAATCGCTTTAGTCTACTCGATCCGCTGGTTGATGAGATTAATGAAATATCAAAAGACGGTGCGATTGTGTTCACGGAAAAAGGCAAAAATCTATTTAGCTATTGCTGTCGGGAGCTGCGATGCCTGGGCTCGAACGAAGTCGAGATTAAGCAGATTCTTAAAATGCTAAAAAAAAATACCGAAGCCGAAGAAAGTAGCAGGCTTTTGGTCGAGGAAATTGCCAAATTGGAGGCAATCGCCCAACAAAATAAAACTGACCATAATATGGAGGTCGTCAGCCAAAGAACAGCGGATATTCAAAACCTTATCCATGAAATGCTAGAATCTCAAAAACAACAGCTCACAAAACTAGAGGAATCGCAACACGCCAATGATAAAAATTTCGAAAAACTTTATGTTTTATCGTTATCGGCTTTCCAAGCGATGCACGATAGATTTGACAAATTTCAGCCTGTAGCCAAAGAAATGTATGAATCGGTGGCAATCATTCGCCAAACGATAAACGGCTTAATGCAGGCTACGGTGGAGCAAGAACAAAAAAGAACACGAACGTGGAAAATCGCAACCTTTGCGGCTAGCTCTGTTTTGGGTATACTTATTTTAGCCATTTTAGCACTGTTTGTTAATGGATTTATTGTGTTTTAGGAAATGTATTTAACCATGTAAAACGCCCATTTTGGTTTTTCGTTAATGCTGTCGCCTCTTTTTTTATGCCCATTTTAGCGTTTTTGAAAATTTTTGAAAAATTTTTTCAAAAGGTATTGACATTGACGTTGCGTAATGGTTTACAATCTTTTTATAAGGAGGTTGCGAGGATGGAATACACAATCAACAAATTGGCTAAAATGGCAGGTATCAGCACAAGGACATTGCGTTATTATGATGAATACGGGCTGCTAAAACCTGCACGTGCAAGGTTCAACGGCTATCGCATCTATGGGCAGCGAGAGGTTGACCGTCTGCAACACATACTCTTCTATCGTGAACTGGGCGTTCCTTTAGGAGAAATCCGCAAAATTTTACAAAAGGATTTTAACGGAATGGATGCGTTGCAAAATCACTTGACTGCACTATTAGCCAAAAGAACGCAACTCAATAGGTTAATAGCCAATGTGGAGAAAAGCATATTGGCACAGAGAGGAGAAGTAAAAATGACAGACAGAGAGAAATTAAGCGGTTTTGCCGAAAAAATCGACAAAATAATCGCTGACAACGAAGGTAGGTATGGCGAAGAAATAAGGACAAAATACGGTTCCGATACAGTAGATAGATCCAACGCCAAGATTAAGGGAATGAGTCAAGAGGACTTTGAAAAGGTGGAAAAATTGCGGGAGGAATTTAACGCAGCCATTAAAGCCGCTTTTGAGGAGGAAGGCAGCAGCCCAAAAAGCAGATTAGCCCAAAAAGCCTGTGAACTTCACAAGGAATGGTTATGTTATTTTTGGGATAACTACAGCAAAGAGGCACATACGGGCGTAGCACAGATGTACGTGGATGACACCAGGTTTACAGCACATTTCGATGAAATCGCACCAGGCATAACAACATTTTTACGAGATGCGGTAGCCATATATTGCAAAACCACAAACGCCTAAAACCGTAGGGCTCTGCACCACACCTGGCACAAGACCGTCTTGCCGCTGGGGGCGTGCCCCTTGACCCGCTCGTTTGAGCGGTATCCAAAATAGATAGATACGCAAAAGCCCTGCATTTGACGAAATGTAGGGCTTTTTGCATTTTATGTAAGCGAGTGTACAAGAGGGCAGATAGCCGACAAAACTATTGTGAAAAATAATTGACTATTTTCGCAATACCCGTTATAATGATAATTGTTCCCGTGTTTTTATGCAAAAGGCTTGCTTTTAGGGGCTTGCCGCTGGGGGATCGATATTCGATGTTCAAAATCGGAACAGACATTAAAAAGGGGAAAGGGAGGCAATAATGGAAAATAAAATAACACTAATCCTAGGCGTAATCGGGGCGGACGTACACGCCGTGGGGAACAAAATACTCGACTATGCCTACACAAAAGCAGGCTTTAACGTCGTAAATTTGGGCGTTATGGTCTCGCAGAAGGAATTTATCGATGCCGCAATCGAGGCAAGTGCCGATGCGATGGTCGTGTCGTCCATCTATGGACACGGGGAAATCGACTGCCGTGGCCTACGTGAAAAATGCGACGAAGCCGGCCTAAAAAACATCAAACTCTACGCTGGAGGCAACCTCGTTATCGGTAAGAAAAGATTCGAAAACACCGAAGAAATTTTCAAAAAAATGGGCTACGACCGAGTCTACCCGCCAGGCACAACGCCCGAACAAAGCATAACCGACATAATGGAAGATTTTAACCTAAAACCCTAAAAAATAAAAATTTTAAAATTTAAAGTTTGTCCACTTTTCAAAGTGGCGGGGGGGGGGGGATGACAAAAAA
>JGI24700J35501_10930178_pt1 | contig 11914 bp, 10 predicted proteins | sample TergutTh196P1_FD_35501 | JGI IMG/M metagenome (IMG submission 35501) | reverse complement strand
CGGGCGACCGAGGACGGTCGCCCCTACCTGACCGCCGTCAGGTGGGCGGGGACGCATATTGTAGGGGAGACCGTCCTCGGTCGCCCGTTTGCCCGTTCCGACATTTCTATAACATAAGCCTGTTTTTAAGTTGTTCGAGTATAAAACCCAAACAAAACCCCAATAACGCTACACAGCTAGTTCGTATATTTTACGGGCATCGTCCATTGTTAGTTTAACAAAATTGCCGAAACTGTCGCCTTTGTTGATGTGCAACATTTTTACAAGCGTGTCAATATCTTCTTTTTTTGCACCTAGCTGCTCAAAATTAACGGGCAGCCCTATCGATGACCAAAAGTCTTCTAATGCTTGTATTCCCTTTAGTGCGACGGCTTTTTTGTCGCCTGTGTTTTCTACGCCCCAAACTCTGGTGGCAAACTGGACAAATAAGTCTAAATCTGTTTCGTATACAAATTTCATCCAGGCTGGGAACATTGTCGCAAGCCCTGCACCGTGGGCAACATCGTATAATGCGGAAAGTTCATGCTCTAGCCCGTGAGTTGCCCAGTCGCTTGCACGACCAACCCCGCAAGTGCCGTTGTGGGCAATAGTGCCAGCCCAGGTAAGGTTTGCCCGTGCGTTGTAATCGTTTGGATTTTTTATTGCTATTGGTGCGGCATCGATTGCAGTTAGCAAAATTGCTTCGCAAAGGCGGTCGCTAACGTCAGCCCCTTTTGTGCGTGAAAAATAGCGTTCCATAACGTGTGCCATCATATCGGCAACGCCGCAAGCCGTTTGAAATGCTGGCAACGTGTAATTAAGTTCTGGGTTAAGTAGCGAAAACATTGGCACAATGTGATGATTGCCAGAACCCCGTTTTAGCGGAATATCGCCCGTTTTTGTGATAACCATAGAATCAGATGCCTCGCTACCCGCCGCTGGAATCGTCAAAATTGTCGCCACTGGCAACGCCCGTTCTATTGGCTTTCCGTCAAAGAAATCCCAAAAATCGCCGTCATACAAAGCACCGACAGCTATCGCTTTAGCGGAATCTATCGCGCTGCCGCCGCCGACCGCCAAAATAAAGTCTACGTTTTCCTTTTTGCATATTTCTATGCCCTCGTAAACTAGCGTGTCTATCGGGTTCGGCTGTGCGCCGCCGAGCATTACATATGCAATGTTCGCTGCTTTTAGCTTGTCTTCCACTCTGCCCAGCAGCCCAGATTTTACCACCGAACCGCCGCCATAATGAATAAAAACCTTTTTAGCACTGTATTTGTTAAGCATATCCGCAACTTCTAGTTCGGCATCTTTGCCAAAAACAAAACCTGTGCGTGCTTGAAACCTAAAATTTTCCATATAAAACTAGCTCCTCTCTGAGCAAGACAATTATAATTTACCACAAAGTATTATATAACATTTTGGTGTGGTAGTCAAGCAAAATTTATGATATAATTTTTTTATTAGATTTTTTGGAGGTTTTATTATGAAAAGTTTTAGTTACACAATTACCGATATGTTAGGTATGCACGCGCGCCCAGCCGCCGAGCTGGTAAAATTGGCAAAAACGCTTGCTTGCGACATAACAATAGAACGAGAAGGAGAAGTTGCCGATGCAAAAAAATTGTTTGCCCTTATGGGATTGGCAATCAAAAACAACCACACCGTAACAATTATGGCAACTGGCGAAAACGAAGAGGAAGAAATCCAAATTTTGGAAGATTTCTTCAAGGAGAATTTGTAAATGTACGAACTGGAAAAAGAACAGGAATATTTACTGCTGATAAAGGTAGTAAAAGCGGTGGACAGCGAAGATTTTACCGAACTGGAAATGTTGGCGGAAACATCGGGGGCAACTGTTGTGGGCTACATGACCCAAAATTTAGAGCGAGCACACCCAACGCATTATTTTGGTACAGGAAAATTGCAGGAGTTAAAAAATTTAGCCAATTTTGTGGGTGCAACGGGCATTTTATGCGACGACGAACTTTCTGCCACGCAGATGAAAACTTTATACAAGGCACTAAACCTGAAAATATTGGATCGCACAATGATTATTTTGGATATTTTTGCGGAGCGGGCAATATCGGCGGAGGGCAAAATGCAAGTAGAGTTGGCACAGTTGCGGTATCGTATGTCCAAGTTAGCGGGATTGGGCTTGCAGTTATCGCGGCAGGGCGGCGGAATAGGCACACGCGGTCCAGGCGAAAAAAAGCTGGAAACCGACAGGCGGCACATACAACGCCGCCTAACGCAGCTTTCCGCCGAACTAAAGGAAATAACCGTCAACAGGTCAATTTTACGAGCAAAACGGTTACAAAATAATGTTCCTGTTATTGCACTTATTGGCTACACAAATGCGGGTAAATCCACGCTAATGAACACACTTACCAACGCCAATGTTTTAGCGGAAAACAAGCTGTTCGCCACGCTAGACACAACAACCCGCAAAATTGAGTTGCCAGGCGGCACAAATGCGTTGCTTTCTGATACGGTTGGTTTTATTGATAAATTGCCGCATAATCTTATACAAGCATTTAGGGCAACTTTGGAAGAATTGCAATATGCCGCAATTTTACTGCACGTTGTGGATTTAGCCAACCCAAATTATCGCAGCCAAATGCAGGTGGTAAACAGCACGCTAAAAGATCTAAAATGCTTTGACAAGCCGATTATAACAGCGTTTAACAAAGTAGATGCCGTTACCGAAGATGTAATATTGCCAGCCGAAACAGCCTACAACCTAGCAATTTCCGCCAAAAGCGGCGAAAACATGGCAAAACTAGCCGCCGCCTGCGAGCAGGTAATAAAATCGGTACGCAAAAAGGCAATATTTTTGATTCCGTACAATAAAGGCGAGATTGTGCACCTAATACACCAGCGTTGCGAAATTACAGCGGAATCGTTTGAGGAAAATGGTACGAAGATTAGTGCTTATGCCACGGAGGAAATGTGTGGGAGGTTGTTGCAGTATGTGGTGGGGTGAAAGGGTGGGGGGGTTGCACCTTGACCCCGTAAGGGTGTTTAATTTTTTGTAGTAAGGTTGTAGAAATGTAGGAATGGGAAAACGGGCGAACGGGGATGTTCGCCCCTACCTGTCTGCCGACAGGCAAGCAAAAACGCCACCCGCATCGGCAACCAAGGACGACAGATGTCTTGTTTTCCCGTTCCGATTTAGCCCAAGTGTACACAGGTGGGGCGACCGTCCCCTGTCGCCCGTTTTACCATTCCGATACAAGTCGATACAAGCAAACCCCTACAACAACCCCAACTACAGCCAGCCATTAACCAAAATAATTCAATCAATTTTTTCCGCCCTTACCAACCTCGCCAAACCAAACAAACCCTCCCCCAAAAAATAAACCCCACCATAAACCACCCCAAAACTAACAGGCTCTAAATCCCACAAATGCAGCAAAAAAAACTGCTCAAAATTAATCTGCAAAATCGCCCAACCCCATGCAATCGCATAGCACAAGCCCGCCGCCGCCGCAATATTTACAGCAAAATAAACCGCCTTTAACGCCGCATTTTTCGGCGGCTGATGAAAGCAAAGTCCGCCAAAAACGCCCAAAGCTACGCCCAGTTGCAAAAAGCCTAAGCCCAGCAAAAACGCAAACAAAAAGGCGAACATTCCCGCAGACCACGCTATAAAGAAAAACCGCCTCACTGCCCTAAAAAGTCCTCTCGTTGCGGCGTGAATATATCTAGCAAAATGCCCTCGCTGTCCAATAAAATTGTGCCGTGCGGGATATTTGGTGCAAAGTAAATTGAATCACCCGCTACTACCACGGATTTTTTGCCATCTACAACAAACTCAAACCGACCTTTCACAACATATGCAATTTGCTCATGTTCGTGGCTGTGTATGCCGTAATCGGTCATTTTTCCCTTAAAATGGACTTCTACCGCCATCATTTTTCCGCTGTGTGCCAAAATTTTTCGGCTTACCTGCTCGTTTATCCGCTCAAATTCAATGTTGCTGTTTTCAAAAATCATAAAATCTCCTCTTTCGTTTAATCGTGTTTTCTCACATTTTATCATGTTTTCTCGTTAATCTTTGTTGCGAATAATACAATCCCTAAAAAATGCCGCATTTTCGCATTTTCCTGTGCCGTTGCTTGTGGCGTAAATTGCATAAAACACGCCCGTAAAGCCCAATTCATGCGATTCGGTGGAAACGTGCCTTGTTAGGGCTTGTCCCAAATAGAAAAATTGTCCGCCGCTTAGTCTTGCATAAATGTCGTATTTTAGCGGCTCGGCACAAATTTTTATTGTTATTGTCGGAATTTTCCCCGATTCTGCCCCATTTTGCGGGTCTATCGGAATTTTGCTCTCTATATGGGCAATATCGCCGACAACTTTCCGCAAAAACAGGCAAATTTTCCCATGCGACCGTTTTACAAAAATGTCAATATGAGCGTCAAATTTATAAAAAATTGAAACGCCCGCCTCTTCGTTGTTTTTTGGGGAAAATGAGAACGTGAACTCCGCCGAGCCTGTCAAGTGCGGCTGACGAATCCCCAAAAATGCAGGGTTGGCAACGTCCGACAAGGTGTATTGGTTGCCCGTCAGCCACAAACCCGCTTGCGTAAAGCGATACAAACTTTCGTCAGGGTTTCGCAAATAAACCCATCTAAAATCAGATTCAAAATTAGTGCCGTATTCCTGCGTTAAATGTTGAATTGGCGGCATTTCTGCTAAAATCGGCGACCGCCCAACCTGCATATCCAGCTGAATCGGCTCGCCGCCGTTGATAACAGGCCAATCGTCCACCCAATCTACGGGTGCTAAAAACGTTTCGCGCCCCAAATGGTGAAAATACTGGTGCGTTTGCCGATATGCCAGAAAAACTGCCCACCAGTTGCCGTTTTCGTCCTCTATAAAATCGGCGTGCCCTGTGCCTTGTATTTGATGCCCCTTTTGGTTTTGGTGCGTAAGTATGGGATTTTGTGGGCAAGGTTCATAAGTGCCGTAAAGTTGGCGGCTGCGGGCGATTGTTACCATGTGGTTAAGTTCCGTGCCGCCCTCGGCTATCAGCTGATAATAATAGCTGTTAGCCCTGTAAATATGCGGGGCCTCGGGTGCATTTTGCCCAATGCCGCCCCACAGCGGTTGCGGCTCGGTTAAAAATTCGCCCGTTGCCAAATCAATCTGCCCCATCAAAAAGCCCGATTTATGCACCGTTCTATCACGTGCGTTGGAAATAAAATGTGCCGAGCCGTCTTCGTCAAAAAACAGCGAGGGATCGATGCCGCCTTGTGCCACAAAAACGGGGTCGCTCCATTCGGCGGCTGGGTCGCTTGTGTACACGAAAAAATTGCCGATTTTCTGCTTGTCGTGCGTGTTGGTTGTTACCATGTAAAATAGGTCGTTGTGCGGGTTGTAGCGGATTGTGGCGGCGTAAATTCCTTTTGATGCCGCAACATTCTCTAAATTTAGCTGACTTTTGCGAGTTAGGCAATGTCCAATTTGTCGCCAATTTAGCAAATCGGTTGACCGAAAAATCGGCACTCCTGGAAAAAATTCAAAGCTGGACGTTACCAAATAATAAACGCCGTCCTTTTTGCATATACTGGGGTCGGGGTAAAAGCCTGGAATTATGGGGTTTTTGTAGGTCATATTATTCTCCTTTTGGTTTTTGGGATTTTGATATTGCCAAATTTTCCCTTGTTTATGGGATTTTGCGGAATTTTTCGCAAATTTCCTAAAATTTCAGCAATTTTCGCCATTTACAATCATTTCGGGTAGCCAACCGCCAAAAACATTTTCAACTGTATATTTATGCAGTTCCCTTTCCGATAAAATTTTAGACCATTTTACTCGCCGTTCGCTATTTTCGGCACTTGGCACTCCCAAGCCGAAACTGCCGTATTCTGCATAAAACGCCTGTTGACTGGATTTATCCCAATCGTGCCAACCTGCCTTTTTTATGTGTTTGCCCATGTAGCAGTTGACAAACACAGTTTTCGCAAAATCTCGCCACGGGCGACCTAAATATACGGTGTTTTCGGCGGCATCGCTGACAAGATTGCATTCGTTAAAAACGTAACCAAACGCAAATCCCTGCGGCGTGGCGGCGGCTGTTATGTAGCCGTTGGTTTCCTGTCCCAAGTCGTTCGAGATAATTGTGCATTTGTGAAAATAGCTTACCGAGCCGCCAAAAATAAAGTCAACATCGCCTTGAATGGTGCAATTTTCAAAATAGGAGCGGTGGACGGCGGTTGGGTTTTTGCGGTTTTTAGTTGGCAACTTGTCAAAAGCCCCTGCAATAAGCGGTTTTGGCGGGTGCGGCGACATAAACAGCGTATCTTGGTGGGCACGGAAAACGCAACCGAAAAAGCTGTGTTTGTCGCCGTCCCCGTAAAATGCTACAGCCTGCCCCACATCTGCACCTTTACCCGCCGAGTTTTCAAACGTGATATTTTCGGCATAAAAATTATTACCCGCCACATAAACAGTCTGACTGCGAAAAGTGCCGTATTCTGTGCCGTCTTCGTGCATTTTTCGAGCAAAATCGTCATAGCAAACCACCGTATTCATCGCATCTGCACCCACCAGCGAAACGCCGTCCCACAAAACGCTTAATTTTTCCCGATAAATCCCACTTTTAACAAATATTTTCCCGCCGCTTTCTCCCAAAAAATCCACCGCCGCCTGAACTGTAGCAAAATCGCCGCCGTTTTTCGCCACAATAACCGATTTTTTCATAAATACACCTCCATTTCAACAAAATTAAGCAACCCTTAAAGTTAAATCTCCAATATTTCCGCCAATAATTTCGTTTGGCTTAGCCAGTAAAAATAGTAAGTTAGCGGATAAAAGCACTGTGCAAAGGCTTTCACGCTTGGCCCGACGATTAACACGCCGTCGCGGATTTTTTGTTTTTTGCCAGAATTGCCCGTTTGTCGCCGCAAATTCAGCCGAAAACTGGGGATTCCTGCTTGCAAATATTTTTCGTTGCGGGTTAATTCGTAGGCACTCGCCAATGCCTCTAATACAAGGGTGTTGCCGCCAGAACGCCGCAAACTGGGCAGTTCTTTATAGTAGAACAAGCCGTTTGGCAATCGGGCATTTTCCAGTAAATCGTCGGCGGCGGCGATTATCATGTTTTTTATTTTTTGCTTGATTTCTTCGCTTGGGCTGATTCGATAATATCGCATAAGGCTACCGATTGCAACACTTATCATAAACGGCACTCGTACAGCCGTGTGGTCGGTGTACGGTGCAAGCCAGCCGCCGTAAGTGTTTCGCCATTTTTCAAAATGCTCCACTATAAAATCGGCGTGTTTTAGCCATTTCGGGTCGTTGGTTTCCGTGTAAAGTGCCGAAAACGCCCGCAACGCCCAGCCTGTCTCGCGTGCATTTATCTCGCCGTCTTTGTGATATTTGGGCTGCTCCAAGTGCCGCATAATGTTGTCGCCGATGCCGATTGCCGTGTCATATGCGAAAGAGTCGCCTGTTTGGTAATAATACGCAAACAGCCCCTCGACCCATTCGTGGCTTATTTCTACGTTGCCCACAACGTGATCTTTGCAATGTTCGATTTGCGCACCGTGTTTTAGCGGGTCGGTGTCAAAGTGGCAAACGTCAATATCTGCCCAATGTGCGGCGGTTACAAGCAGATAATCCAGCAAGCGGCGTTGCCCTGTCATTGCAAACAACTGCATTACCGCAAACGGGAAATCATACTCGTTGTTTGTCCAAACGTTATCGCCCTGTGCCCTGCCCTGCTGGGAATAACCCGCATCTGGACTATCGCCCCAATGCAAAAAGCCGTAAGCCTTGCCCCTGTTGTCTGCTATGTTTGTCAAAAACGATTCAAAGGCTATTTTTTGGGAAATTTTGCCCACTGAATTTTTAGAATTTTCGGAATCTGCCAAATCGTCCGTAAAAATGCAGTTATAAATTTCTGCTTGCTTGTAAACTTCGCTAGATAACAGCGGTTTATCAGAGTGCTGCAACATTAAACTTCGCTTGTTAATGTCTTCGATTGTGATATTTTCGCCCAACTTACCGTGCAAATGCAAGAAAAAAGTGTGATTTTTCGCCATTCCACAGTGATATTTTATTCCGCCCTCAATAACGCCGCTTGGCAAAATGTCCATTTTTAGACTTTTGTTGTCAACCGCAAACGCCTTGGGAAAATTTTGGTAGGCTTGATACAAAGTTGCACAAATTCCGCCGTTTTCGCCCGAAAAATCGGCAAAAAACGTGCCATAAAACGATTCGGGAATTTGCTCGTTTGCCTCGTTTAGCAAATGTTCGGCTGTAATTGTGTATTCAAGCCGCTCGCCGTCCGCCTTTGTGCGAATATCGCTCCTATAATTGGAAGTCGCCAAAAAATAGTCGGTGTTTTCGCTATTTTCGCTTTCTTTTGCGGTTTCGTCCGAAAAATTGAAATCCAGCGAAATTTTGTCGAAACACAAAAAATTACTCAAAAAATAATTCCAAGTTACTCGGTTGATTATCCTATATTCAACCTTTATCCACGGCGTTTTGGCGTACACAAAAATATTTATGATAAAATCCACAAAAGGTGCTGAAGTTCGCCAAATTCCCTCTTCTATGTGGCAGCCCTTTACCGATAATTTTGCAAAAACCGCCCCATTTTCCACTATTTGCCACGGCTCTGTTATGCGAGCGGTATATTTTGTGCCGTCTTCGTCAAGAATATAAAAGCCGTCAATTTGCTTTTCGGATACGCAAAAATCTCCGTAAATAAAGCTGTTAAACGGCATTTTGCAATCGGGATTGTGTACGGAGTTGTTCAAAATTACTTTTATGCAACCGTTATCAATCGTGATAGTTTCAGCGGTTTCCTCTATTGAAATTTCAGAAACGTTGTCAACCGCCAACTGCTCGGCGGGATTATCAAAATCACAAAAATATTTTTTAGCTTGATTAGCGGGTAAATCCGCCAAAAAGTCCAATTTAAGCCACTTAACCGAGTTATCTTCCCAAAAACCAAGCGGTTTTATTTGGTGCATTGCGGCGGTTTCGTTATCATAAACCCTAAATTTTGCCAAATCGTCAGCAAAAATTTTACCCTTTGCAAACGGCAAACTCACGTTTACAGGCTCGTTGAGCCTTGCAAAATTAGCATATTTCTCAAAAAATAGTTCCACGGTGGTCATTCCTTTATTTTTTAATAGGGGACGACAATCGCCGTCCCCCAAAACTATTATATCACAATCCCGCAAATATGTCCCACAAAAAAATTAGCGGGTCAAGGGGCGCGCTCCTTGCGGGTCCAGGGCAGCGCCCTGGCGGGTGTGGGCAGAGCCCACGGTTTTGACTTTTATCTTTTGACTTTAGTTATTAGCCCTATTAAAAGCGGCTGTGCGTATTTCTTTGGCACGTTCTAGGCCTAGGGAGTTCATTGTGTCGATGTAGTCGTTCCAGTCGTTGTCGTTGGTGGGGTCAAGTTGACCTACTATGAAACGGGAGAAATATTCGTCGCGTGTTTGGTTTAGCAGGGTTTGAATATTGGCGAGTTCGCGCGTTTCGTCTGGCGTAAACTGGAGAATCGGTGCAATGTGGAAGTAGTAATTTTCCCTGTACATAAAGGTGTTGTGCAGATCCTGCATCCAAGCACGGTATACGTTGTTGATGTCGGGGTGGTGCAAGCCGCCAGCCATGGAAACAAAACCATAGTTGATTAGCGAGTTGCCCACGGGCGTTTGCGGGTTGGACATATGCGGCAAAAAGTGCCGTTCGCCGTCCACAAACTCAAAATGTACGCCCTCAATGCCGAACGAGTTAAACGTCATGCCCTCGTCGCTGTAAAGCCAGTTCATTATGTAGAAAAACCGCTCTACCACGTTGTCGGGCGTATCTATGCTGATTCCTACGCCGTCCGCCGTAAAAAATGGGTCATGCTTGAAAAAATGCCCGTTTGCGGGGTCTTCTGTTAGCATAACTGTCGCCCATTCCCACCGTGCGTTGGGGTCTTCTGTTTGCGATATTTCGTTGTGCTGGGTCGCAATTTGCTCTGGCCAACTCCACATAACAAAGCGGTTATTACGGGCTTGCAAGCTGTTGCGTTGCTCTTGTGTGCCTGTGATAAATTCTGGCCACATTAGCCCCCGTGCGTGTAAATCCGCCAAAAAGCTGGTGTAGCGGCGGAAATTATCGGTCGAGAAGATAAACGGCACAAACTCGCCCGTCCGTGGGTCTACCATAGAAACGTCCCGTACGCCCAATTCTGGAATGCCAAACGCTTGCATCCAACCTTGAAACGCCCAAATTGGGCCGTCTGGATCCGCCTCAACTATCGGGAATCCGCCCGTTAGTTCCTGCAAATCTTCCAAAATTACAATCAACTCGTCTAGCGTGTTGGGAAACTCAACGCCGAGCTCTTCGAACAAGTCGGCACGGTACAGCCAAGCCATGTTCATCGAGTGCGGCCGCCTGTGTGGCAGATAATAAGCCAATCCGTCCGAGTGGACAATGCTATTCCACACGACACGCCAAGCGTCCTCGCCGAAAGATTCGATAAAATGGGCGGAATAATTGGGCATAAGCCGCATAATATCGTCATAGCTAAAGCCCCGCAAATGTCCCGCTTCTATCCAGTCCGTCAGCATAAAGTCTGGGCGGTGTGCAATGCCAATCATGTCCTCTTCGCCAGCGGCAAAAAGCAGGTTCATGCGGGTTATGTAGTCAGCGTTGGGAATATCCGTGATGTCAAAAACCACGTTAAACCGCTCCAGCATGAACTCATCGAAATAGTTGTGCTGATTAACGTCCCGTGCACCGCCACGGCGAGTTACCGTGATATGCAGGGTTTCGCTGAAATCTACAGCATCTGTGCCGATAACGGTATCAGAGGTTGCTGTATCGCCGCCCGCTGCGGGGGCTTGTTGCGCGGGGGCTGTTGGGGCTGTTCCGCCGCCGTCCGCTTGACCGCAAGCCGCAAAGGCAAAAATTGCGGTCAACATTAAAGTTGCTACTAAAAATTTTCTCATAAAAATCTCCTTTTCTAATCCCATTTTAGCCAATTTTAGCCAATTTTAGTCTCTTATCCTTTAAGAGAGCCGATCATAACGCCCTTGATAAAGTGCCGTTGCACAAAGGGGTAAATCAGCAGCATGGGAACTATCGCAACACAAAGGGTTGCAAAGCGTATGCCAATAACATTTACGCCGCCGATAAAGGCAACGTTAGTAAAATCGCCACTAATCGCAGCTTCTCGTATATCTTCCGCTAGAATAACTATTTGTCGCAAAATAAGTTGCAGCGGGAACATATTGGAATCGCGCAGGTAAATCATGGCGTTAAACCAGGAGTTCCAGTGCGTAACCGTGTAGAAAAGCCCGATAGTGTATAAAACTGCCTTTGACAGCGGCAGAATTATTTGGGTAAAAATAACGAAATCGTTTGCTCCGTCCAGTTTGGCACTTTCTTCTAGTTCGGCTGGCAAATTTTGAAAAAAAGTGCGCATAATTATAAAGTTTGTAATGCTCATTGCAACGGGCAACACGAGTGCCCACATGGTGTTAGTTAAGCCCAAGTTGGTTACAAGCATGAAAGTTGGCACTAATCCGCCTGAAAAGTACATTGGGATAATTGCGACCATGGTGTAAAAACCGCGCAGGGGCAAGTGTTTTCGGGACAGTGCGTAGGCAAACGTGGTAGTTACCAGCATATTTATAATAACGCCCACAAAAGTATACTGCACAGAGTTCACAAAGGCATTCGGCACAGTCCCAGCTTGCCACAGCATTTGATACGGTTCAACGGTAAAATCCACAGGAAAAATCGTAACCTGCCCCGTCTCGTTAGCAATACGCCCGCTAAAACTGGACGCAATAACGTGCAACACTGGGTAAAGCGTTACAACCAACGTAACTATCATTACCGTATAAACAAAAACGTCCAACACTTTTGACGACAAACTATTATCTCTTACCACAAAATCACTCCTCTAAAA
>JGI24700J35501_10930179_pt1 | contig 11926 bp, 9 predicted proteins | sample TergutTh196P1_FD_35501 | JGI IMG/M metagenome (IMG submission 35501) | reverse complement strand
CATTATCTTTTCATGACTTTAATGTAATCCTGTCTATGTATGTTTACTTTTGATAAGGAAAGGGGGAGTAAAATTACAGATTTTTAATTTGCAGTCTCGGTGTATTAGCCTTATATTGTTTTGAAGAATGATGTTTACCATAGATACTGAACAGTGTGGTAATTTAGTGCACAAAGAAGCAGTGCTGGTTTCTCTTAAGTCGTAAATTAGTAGAGGGAATTCTGGAAAACAGTAGGATTTGCCAACTTTATTTAAACCTAAAATTTAGGTCATTTTTTTCAATTCCAGGGATTAAAGTACTTGTTTGAAATATTTAGTATGTAAACATTAAACTGATTTCTGTGATACATCTTATTCCTTCACATAGGAATCAGAAATCAGGTTCATAAATTGTTTATATTCATTTGTGATACGTACTGAAGTTTTACTCTGATTATGAGAAGCTGAATCTCTTCTTCCATAACAGACAGTGGGAAATTAAACTGTAGTAGTAACTGAATAAGACACTTTACTCTTGTTTGGTATCTTGTTTATATATATTAAAGCCTGAGTGTCTGCATGTTACAATTTTGTGGCTTGTTTTTAAGATGTGGTGGAAATGCAACACGTGAGACTGATACGATGGATACATTTGTTGACTCTTCATGGTATTTCCTGCGATACCTTGACCCACACAATGAGGAGATGCCCTTCAGTAAAGAGATAGCAGATCAGTTTATGCCAGTGGATCTATATATTGGAGGCAAGGAACATGGTAAGAATTTGTAATGTATTAAAAAACCTATTTTTCTGTGCTTTGTGCTTAATTCGCTGGCTATATGGTCTAGATTAGGACATTAGACAAGTATATGAAGATGTGTATAAACAGCCTATTGGCTTCTGTGTTGCAGAAGACAGACATTTAACCACTGGTGACTACCAGTCCTTACCTGATTATTACTTATGTAATTCCCATGTTGTTGATCATGGTACTTACAAAAATCATGGTTCTTGTGCTGTTCTGAAACAACCCAGTACAGTACCTTAGTCTGTTTCTAGTTATTAACCCTTCATACTGAAGGTCGATCACAGTCACCATGCATTGTAAGCTTAAAAAGTAAAGTTGCCTGAATTTGGCATCAATAAGACACAAAGTATTGGTGGCCATTCTTGTCACTTTCAGATTACTCTGGACATTTAATTCTGGTGTGAAAGGGTTAATCATTTAGGTGCTAAATGTATGTATCAGAATGAAAGTGGACATTTCTATGTGTACTGTAACAATTAATTCAAGAACATGTCTGGGTCATCTTGCATTTTAGAATTGTAATGCGCAGACTTTAAGGCATGACTTACCAATCATATAACATAAGCATTTCACTAGTGAGCTTTCAAATTGATACTCCAGCAATGAAAATATATGCTTACGAGTTAATGTTGTGCATACCAAAAATTTCTTGCAGCGGTACTTCACTTGTATTATGCACGATTTATGAATCACTTTCTACACCATATTGGGCTTGTTCCGTACCGAGAACCATTTCAGCGGCTTCTGGTCCAAGGTATGGTAATGGGTCAGAGCTTCAGGGTTAAAGGTACTGGCCGATATCTGCCTAAAGAAAATGTAGATTTCTCAGGTAAGTTACAAATACCCTCATTCCATGATAATCCTTGCAGTTCCTATTGGCTCATAATAAAATGTTCAGTGTAATTTATACCAAGACTAGGAACATGTAATTCTTGCTAGAATATACAGTTTCTGTATTTGTTATTTGCTTTGTGAATAGCTTTGACAAAGGCAGTAGCAATTTTTCAAAAGGTAGTTTTAATAATTTCATAAGTTTTGGCGTGCATTTTCTTGAGTTCTGCGCAAAATTTTATACACACACATTCTGTGCTCTCTGACATCACAATATGATGCACGGCACAGACATTGCTGTATACTTGAAATAATGGCCTCAGGCTGCATGGCTGCAGTGAGGTGTTGCTGATTGTGGACATGCAGGAACATGTCCAAACATGAGATCTGCGCTGTTCTGTGTTATTGCGCAGTGTGTTATTTCCTGACCAACGTTTTGGGACAACCTATTTGTCTCCCATTCATGGGTCAAGAAATCCAAGAAGAAAGACTGTCACACTTGGGTCTGCAGTTTATATGGGGGAAGGCTTGGGCAGTGATGGTTCCCACTAGCGTGTTGCCGGCCTGTAAGGTTAATGCAGTGTGAGGGAGGCAGGAGGGAGGGAGGGAGGAAGCCTAGTAGCTCAGTGCTACTCCGGGGTAAAATAGCCTGGGAAAGTGAAGCCACTACCATATGCAGGACAGGAAGACAAAGGAAGAACATACATATGAAATAAAAGGAAAGAATGGGAAAGAAAAAATTGATAGATAAATAAATCAAGTAGGAAAAATATAGAAAACAAAAAATAGGAATAGAAAGGGAAAGGGAAGAAATGCAGATGGAGGATAAGAAAAGGAGGGAGGAGAGCTGCCCAAACACAGGGCAAAGAGGAGTGAAAGTAGATGCAGCAAGGACTCTAACAAAAAGTGGCACTGGGGAAAGGAACCATCATTACAGCGTGGGAGAGGAGGAAGTAGAATGTGGTCCTCAAAAGGACCTTGAGCTAGTCACCACTACTGAGGCGGGTGTCTGCTTTCTCTAAGGAGGTGAATCAGAGGTTTCCATGATCCTCGTAAAGCCAGGCCATCCTCTGTGTTTATATTGTTTGGGTGGAGCTCCAACTCAGTTGCCTCCCTGATAAGTCTGTCCATGGAGTCAGATATGGTAGAGAGGAATCAGATGTCTTGGAATTTAGTGAGGTTATCATGGTTGAAGCTATGTTCTGCCACTGCCGATATGTGTAGGTGCCCAAGCCATATGTGTTGGTCGTGCTCCTTTATTCTGGTCTCAATTGATCTACCACACTGTCCAATGTACACCTGGCCACACTTGCAGTGGTGCTGTATACCCCTGGAGTCCTCAGTCCCAGGTCAGCTGGAGATCTTCCTAGGCAGCAGGCCAACATTCTGCCAAGGCAGCTGTATTTTGTTTGGACATAAGGCAGGAGAGTGACTGACATGGCCTTCTGTTTGGGCTTTGAAGTTCTCACCATCGGGTTGAGGGAACGTCATATCTGCTTGAGACTATAAATGTTTTCCCTGAAAGTGGTCTTGAGGAACTCTCAACTCATCATGGAGGCTTTCCTAGTCACACATTGCACCAAGGTTGCAAGAATGGCTCATATGTTGGAAGGATGGTGATCTGATCCACAGTTCAGGCAGAGGTTCATGTGGGTGGGTTTTCAGTAGACCTTGTGGCTGAGGGAGACATCCAGACTCCTGTAGACGTCTTTGTCAAGAAAAGGGAGGTGGCTGTCCCTCTCCGTTTCCATGGTGAACTGAATATTCCTGTGAAGACAACTGTGGTGGTCAAGAAACCTCCCCAACTTCTCTGGTTCGTGTGGCCAGGTGACAAAAGTATCATTAATATAACGTAACCAGCACACCAGTTTGTGGGTCACTTGTGCTAAGGTCCTCTCCTCAAAGTCTTCCATAAAGAAGTTGGCGATGTCCAGACATGCACAGAAATGTCCCATCACGGTGTGCATAAGGTACCAGCAAAGTGAACTTGGTCTTGATACCTATATATGTGTATATAGTCTAACAACAGATTTTAACTTAAGCGCTGCTGGACATATTTTACTGAAATTTATTACACAACCTTGTATATATACAGCATGATGTTCCATTTTATTTTTAAGACACCCTTCTTCAGTAGAGTGTTCCTAGGCAGCAGATATTGAAGATTTAATTAGATTTAATTATTGGTTCTTTTCCAGACTTCCAGTAAAACTGTAAGTGTTAGAACTTGTTTCTGTTTGAAATGCCAGCATGCAAGAGATTGGTTTGATCTTAGGTGACTAGTGACTGTAGTGGAATGTAGAGTACAGAACTTGGGTAATGTTCTCATATTGCACAATTTTAAAGCATTTATGTAACGTACATTTAGGTTGATATCATTTATGTATCTTACAAAGTACATGTATCAGACTGGAAAAATAATTCTTGTAATTATTTCTGACTGTTTTGGGTTGGCAGTGTTTGAGTGATTATTATTAAGAACTTCCTTATATGGTGTAAGGTAAGGTAAAGTTGTCTGTTCACACACACTATGAAGGTGTATGAAGGAGTGGAGGTATGGCTGCAGTCTTTCTTAACTTACACACAAGACAGAGGTGAGTTGTCTTCTTCATGCCCTGGCTGTTGTATGCCAGGAAAAAGAGCACTGTTGTTCCTGGTAGGAATTGAACCACATTTCCTTCGTTGTATGTGTTTTGAGAAAACCAGCAAACAAGCGGCCCAGAAGAGAGAAGGCCTCAAGCAATGTGCTCATTTTTTGTGTCTTGAATGTCACCCATACTTACTCTTTGTTATGTTTCAGATTCACACTGAGCTGCAAACCTGTAGCTTGTAATTTAAAGTGTTCTGTTACTTGTAGTGAAATTGTCCAACTATATTGTCATTTTCCAGTGGTACCCAGACTTATTTTAAGCAATGAGCAGTTATAGCTACTTGTGATTGCATTAGGTCCAAAACCCACTGAAAAGGGAACAGGCCTAGACGTAGTTTCTTCATGGGAAAAGATGAGCAAATCAAAACATAATGGTGTGGATCCAGAAGCAATGCTGAAAGACTATGGAACTGACACTACCAGGCTACTCATACTTGCAGATGTAGCACCAACATCTCACCGGCACTGGAGCAGTAGGAGTAAGTGTCTTGTGTCTCACATATACATACTTACATACCCTACACTATAAAACAGAAATAATGGCAACTGCCTGTACAGAACAGCTGCTTTGTATTTGTTGTTGTATATTTGTAGTGGTTTTGTGACTGGCTGTGCATCAATCTTTTAATATAATAATTCTAATATAATTCATACTTGATATGATTTGTACTTATTATGTATTTTGTATAGGCACTAATTTGGGTTATTTATTATGAATTCTTTAATGTTCCTGTGCAGTTCCTCTGATTGGCCTTATGGCTGTTGTACCAACACACTAATAATGAAGAATATTGAGCTGAATTATAATACCACTGGGTCTTTACCCTTAACAGTAGTTTTATTATTAACACTGGTACCTTCCTAATTTTTCTAGAAATGAATTACATGAATTTGTGCCATTTAATTTAAAGTACTTACACAGACGGATTTAGGTATGCCAAATTTTTTGGGTACATAGTTTTGAGTAAAAAGATTCCTGTCATTATGGGTCCACTTTGGGAAGTTTAAGGAGCTGTGACAATTTCAAAGTAAGGACCTAGATACCAGAAATAACTTTTTATGAGAAATTTCATAAAACTAAGATTTGAAACTAAACAAAGTTTTATTTAATAATGGAATATATTACAGAAGTGTTCAGTGGCTTGTGACTTGAATGCACATAGTATGGGCATGCCATGTCATTTAAATGGCTGGTAACACTACTGAAATACACATTCAAGCCACAGGCTGATGCTTTTTGTCAAATTTTTTATTGCATAAGTTGCAAAATTTTAAGTTGAAAACCTTTTTATTTTACTTTTAAACAGCAATGAATCATTACAAACTTCCATATCAGTCGCATGTTAATGGGACTTTTTTTATATCACTAAATTAATGTGCAAACAAAAGTTGGTAGAATCCTCTGTAAACATCCTGTAATTACTATAGAACTTCAGTTACCTTAACTCATATTTTGTGCACTGCTTACTTTAGCAGACGTCCAAAGAAAAGTTGTTTATAGTATTTTTTCGGTGAAGTGAAGAGTCCTTTATAACTTCTTTTGTAGCATTTCCTGGTATACTGAAATGGCAGCATCGTCTGTGGTTGACAATGAGGAGTTTCCTAAATATTCGTTTCAACCTGGAAAATACAGTTTCTGAAACAGTTGTGGATACACCTGTGTTTAAGGAGAATGAAGTTCAACTATTTGATAGTCGAAATTACTATTTGAAAGGTGTTACTTTCAACTATACTACATCATTTCAACTCAGTGTTGCGATTTCTAAAATGCAGGGTCTCACAAATAGTTTGCGGGTAAGTAGCTTGAAATCTGCCAAATCAAATTGCTTGTGAACCTATACTTAAGTATTTGGGTATTTGCTGAAGTTGTTATGATACAAGTATGCTCCGTATTACAATTTTTATACAGCACCATAATTCAGGCAAAGCAATGAATATTCTGTAATATGAATAGCCCAACCCATTATAATAAGATGTAGTTCAGCATTCAGATCCATTTAATCACTTTTTGATTTTCTGAAAATGCTGTTATATAAGTCTGTAAATTTTACAGCGAGTTCCACCAGAGGTGATAGGTCGTGGTCTTCAATTTGAACGAGCTCTTGCATGTCTTATCATCATTCTGGCACCAATGGCACCACACTTTGCATCAGAATTGTGGTCTGGGTTTGTATCAGCTCCAAATCGCATTAACACTTCATCAAAGGAAATAAATTGGGATCAGGGTGTTCTAGAACAGACCTGGCCTGAAGTTGATTCAGATTATCATCTTGAACTTGTGTGTATGGTGAGTATATCTAGGAATTAATATGCTGAGTTTTAAGTAGCAAATTTTCATATTTGTGTAGTTCACATATTGTGGGAAAAATCTACCTGTAATTTAATTTGATTTTACGAATAAAAACATCTACTCTGTCAAACACAACATAAGTTTATAAGTTCTTAAGTTTATAAAAACAGCTGCATGTTCCAGTTAAAGTAAATAGTCATCAGGCTGTATACAAGAAAGTAAAAAGTTAACAACTGCAGTGTATTAGGTAATAAAATCTAATAAATTGCAGTAGTAAGTGAATGTTTTACTTTATTGTGCACAGCTTGATGATGGCTATTTACTTCAGCCAGAACATGCAGCTGTTTTTAAACATAAGAAGAATATATGTTTTGTTTGATGGGTTTTGTTGGTTTTATTCTGCTGTTGACAGGGAGGATGAATCACCTTGAGTTAATTTGATTTTCTATAGATCAGGTCCTTTCTAAGCCACCACCTTTTCACTAGCTATCAGGATTGCTCGTTTTTATACTATGGTAGGTACTTCCTGTACAGTGACAATTAATGAGCATGTTGCCTATGTTGAGTGGCTGTGAATATACATTTGCTGCTGTCATGTGGTTGTTACTTGATACCCAGTTTTAAGGCTGCCAGTCTCAAAACCTGTAATAAAGCTCTTGTGCTTTAGACACATTGTCAGAGGGTGAACTCAGGACATTTCCTTTAGATAGCATATTTGTAAGTAATTAACTGTGAGGATGAAGGATCATCTGTTGACCTTAGCCTTACTCTAGTAATGCTTACATTCTGCCTGTCCAATTCCTGAAATTTTATTCATGAACATCATTAAAAATATTTTTGGTGTAACATTAACATAAATACTTTGCCCTGAATTTATTGCACTGTATTATGTTTGCTATAATAAGTGGCAAACATAATGCATATAGTACTGAATTATAAAGTTTGTAATTAATTTGTGAAATAAATGTCCTGTTTCAATATTTTCTGTATATAACTGAGAAAAACTTAAATCCGCTGGTCAGAATAGGTTTCGGAAGGCATGGGAATTAATCTGGGACCTCACTAAAAGTCTTTTAAGTACCTTAAATTTGTCACTTCACTTGAAAGTTTAATTCCATTAGGCTGTATTTTAAGTGGTAATAACATTTCATGAGTACAGGAGAAGTTTAATTCAGCTCTTTAGGGATCTGATGAGGGTATATAACTCACTAACATAATCTTCTATTTTTGGACTTTGTCCGTCGTCTGTTTAATGAAGCACATGTTTCTGAAGCTGGCTCATCTTCCATCTTGAGGCAAGAACAGTACTTAAGCTGGTAGAAACCTACGATACAGCTGTTCTGAGTGACTGGCCTAGACACAGATGGTAGAATAATATTAAAATTGCTCTTAAATTGGATGAGAGGGTGTGGATTGGAACTGGTGGTGGGATCTTGTGAACACAGTAATGAACCTGTCGGTTCCATAAACTGCAGGAATGTGACTAGCTGAGCAACAGTCAGCTCTCCAAGATGGGTTCTGCTCCATAGTTAGTTATTCATTATAATAGTAGTTTGTATTGACATCTAATCTTCCAAGCGTGATGAAATGACAAGAGCTCATTTATCATAAAATGTATTAGCATCCCAGATGAACGTGATCTTTCAAGGAACTGTTTTTCATGGGCATCTGTCCAAAACTTTGTATGTAATTCTTGTTTCATATAATATGTTACTGCAGGTAAATGGAATAGAGAAGAAAACCATCTGCCTGCCACGTCATGAACTTGATACATTAACACACGATGCTGCTTTGAAACTGGCACTGTCACAGTCTGACTTGCAGACATACACAGCAGGATATAAAATTGTTAGTACAGCCTTCACAAAACATCCCAGCTATGAAGCTGTCATTAACATCAGAACAGAAAGAATCAGCAAAGAGAAACATCAGCACATGCAAGATGGTTGAAGTTTAGTGTAAAGTAAGTGATCATGCAGCACTGTAAATATTTTGTATATATAATGAAATTAAATTTAATCTTTATCTCACAGCTTTTATATGTGTATTTGATGTGTGGGAAAACTGATGCCATGCAGTCAGTCCTGTGTTGTACAGTGTGTTTTAACAGTGGGCTACATTTTTTTAGCATACATCATTGCTACCTAGTGACACAACGTTGCCCAATCTGCAGTTTTCAGACCCATATTCAAAATACTTCTCTCTAGTACCATAACTTAGAACTGGCAGTTCAGTAACTCAACATAATGTGCAATCACCAGAGGCACATTTAGGTACGCTGAAGTTAAATTACCTTGGTGTAAATTGAAGGAACTTGATGGACTTGTACGAGGGCAGTCCATAAAGAAACAGAACTTTTTTTTTTTAATTTATTGCTTTACTTACAACTTAATCAAACTTGTCTCCTTCAAAGTACTCCCCTCCACTCTTGATACACCACTCCTAACATTTTTTCCAGTTCTGGAACGCGTCCTGGAATGTGTTTTGCGGGATGGCGTGAAGGTCCCATATCAAATTTTCTTCTGTCTCCTCTACCGTCTGAAATCGGCAACCTTTTAATGAGGATTTCAACTTCAAGAACAAGAAAAATTCCGCAGGGGCCAAATCTGGAGAGTAGGGTGGCTGGGGGACAACAGTCACCTCATGCTTCGTCAAAAATTCACGGATAAGGAGTGACACGTGAGCAGGTGCATTGTCATGGTGCAGCATCCACGTGTTGTTTATCAACGCCTCAGGCCTCTTCCTTCGCACTGTCTCCCTTAAACACTTCAGGACGTTTAGGTAGAACTCTTTATTGACTGTCTCACTACGTGGAACAAACTCATAATAAACGATACCCTTCCAATAAAAAAAAGATCATCACCACCTTCACATTTGAGCGACTCTGACATGCTTTTTTTGGTCGTGGTGACAATTTTCCCATCCACTGCAATGACTGCACTTTTGTTTCAACATCGTAGCCGTACACCCAAGTTTCATCACCTGTTATGACATTTTTCAGAAAGTTTTCTTCAGCATTCGAACAAACAAACAGCTCCTGACTGACTGTGACACAGTTCTCTTTTTATGCAGCTGTCAGCAGACACGGCACAAATTTTGCGGCAACACGACGCATCTTCAGTTTGTCGGTCAAAATCAGGTGGCGCGAACTTTTACAGATTACTACTTCTTCGGCAACTTCACGGACAGTTAGGCGACGATTTTGACAAATCACAGCAAGCACTTTCTCAACGTGATCGTCGTCCATTGAAGTGGAAGGCCGTCCAGATTTGGGGTCGTCTTCGATGGATGTTTTGCCCAATTTGAAACACTGGTACCACTTGTGACATTATGTACAGCTCAAACAATCCTCTCCATAAGCCTGTTGCAACATCTGAAAAGTCTCCATAAAAGTTTTTCCCAATTTGAAACAGAATTTGATGCAAACACATTGCTCCTCAAGATCCTTCATTTTTAAACTTGCAAAAAATCGCTGAGGGTACTAAACACACACTCATTCAAGTGCGTGTAGCTCGATGACTAATTGACGTGGCGTGATGCTGCTAGTGTCAGAATAAAGCTTAAAGTCCCCGCTACACAACGCCACCACCCGAGCATGCTGCACACGCTCACTGGCTCACTATTTCACAAGTTCAGTTTCTTTATGGACTGCCTACATATGTTGAGGTAGATTAGATAACTTGTTGAGATGGTAAGTCACCAGCCTCTCAGTGCAGAAGCCCAGGCTTGATCTCAGGCCCATGCATATAGTATTTTTGGTGGTCAAAGTGGCAATGTAACACATTTTTCTCTGAGTATGTCAGTACTTTCTGTCAGTTTTATTTCACAAATGCACCATTCTCGTATTTCATTTAGCCACCAGTGATGCTACATAATCTTAGCAAGTGACAGCATTATTGAATGCGACAAATGCACACGTGAGCACATTTGATTTGAATCGCTCATTAATTCAGGTCCCTATTGGTGTTGTATGGTAGATTTACTGAATTAGGGAAGAAGCTTATCGTACGTAAAACAGAAGTTTCCCTCATGCCATAAATTAAGCCTTTTGTTGGAGCATCCGTATTTGTAATATGCAGTTAGACAAATATTCTATACTATATATTAATTAACCATTCCATAACATTTTCCTGGGACAGGTTCCGTTTGCAAAACTTCAGATTGCCCAATTGGAGAAGTCATGTGCACTGGAAATCACCATGTACAGCTTGCTGTTCTAAAAGTGAAGGTGTTTTCATGGAAAATAAAGCGTCTTAAGGTTTTCATGTGCATTAATAGCACTGGTAGCACTAGTATGTTAAGAACTGCTGATGGATCACATTTCATAATGTAATTAAAGAAAAACATAAACTTGTGAAAATAATGAAATATATGTAACAATATCACTATATTGTATTAGATCAGTATCATGTGGTAAAAGTCTTACATCTATAATTATGAAAATTCACGGGGAAAGCTGATAGGTGTTTCCATAGTCCCTTGGTTACCATTATTTGGAATGTATTTAAGTTCTTCTATATATGCAGAAGGCAAGGCAGATTCTATTGCTCCTTTAATAATGACTGTCAAGTAGACTTCGGATGGTTGTCGTTCTTTGGGCAGTATCTCTCGATTTTCTAGGGCTTCAGGTGTTGTGCACAGTTGATAGCTTCGACATACAACTTTCCTGCCACTCAGTGTCTCTATACATACTTCTATCGGGAAATAGATGTTCTGGTGTACACCTTCTTGTCTGTAATGTTATATTTGATATGGAAAATTAATAATCTGATATGAAGCCAGAGTGGTTTATGTAACTGTCAGCACTTAAAATATGAATATACAGGATATTCAGCTCTAAAATATGTACATGGAGGATACAGGTCAGAAACTATAGTTGAATTCAAAATGCCATTCACTTCAGTACTGGCTCTTTATTCCAGTGATATCATGACTTGGCTTGGGACTGGCTCAACATGCTACTTGTAGACTTATGAACAGACGTGTTAAGAAAAACCAACTTTATGTACAACTTATTCTTAGTTTATTTCATCAACCTTTACATAAAAAGAATAACAACTACCAATTGTTGTATACAAACGGTTGTACCTCCTCATGATGGGCCTAGATACACCGAAACACGTAGAGGTTGACGAAATATACTAAGAATAAGTTGTGCATCAAGTTGGTTTTTCTTTTCAACGATTATATGGAGATGCACGGTCAACAATACATAAAACATATGAACAGAATTTACATAACATAATTAAAATGAAAACTTAAATGTGCTTAACTGATTTGATGTTTTTCCGACCGTGCATCATAGTATAGGATATTTTTTTGGAACCAACTTTAATGCACACTTCAATATGAACATGTATGTCATATT
>JGI24700J35501_10930180_pt1 | contig 11927 bp, 3 predicted proteins | sample TergutTh196P1_FD_35501 | JGI IMG/M metagenome (IMG submission 35501) | reverse complement strand
TATTAAGATATTTTTTCTGGCTAGTTTTGTTATGTCAAAATATAGGCTGTACTGCTGTGCATGTGATGGGAATATCAAGAATTGCAATTAATCTTATGAACTGCTGGCAAGTTCTTTAAGTGTGATGTTAAAGGTTCATCCATATTGTCAATTGCGTTTTAATGAACTATCCAAATATTTTATATTTTATTCAGTACATGCTCCTCTGTTATACATATATCAGTTATTGGTAACCTCAGTTTATGAAAAAAATTTGTTGTGTTTGCAACTAGGAACAATTTTTGTAACAGCTTTTATTTTTCCCAGAGTACATAATTAAATGTAAGTTTTCATTTGTGAACATTAGAGATCTTTAAATATTGGTGTATGTCATTCCATTATTTTAAATCCTGTGAAATGGTGTAACGGTGCCATAATTAAAATAAGTTTATCTTACTGGTATGTTGTGTATTATGGTTCACTGCTGCTTTAGTGTGCTATAAAGTATAACTAATCAATTAATTGAGTAAAGACTCAATACCATCAACACATGTCTTTACATTATTACATAACGTAATGGGATGTCTAACATAAAGATAAGCCATTTGATTCACTGGCTCCATGCAGCACAATTTTTCTTGACATTCTGATAGTTTTTTAAGTTAGTTGAGAATCTTTCTGCACATTATGGAATGTAAAATTTAATTAGCATATTCACAAGAACGTCCTTCAGGTCTCTGTCCTGATCCAAGCAAATCCAGTCCATTCCATCCCATATTATTTACTGAAGATCCATTCTAATAATGTTCTACCACCTTTGCCTAGGTCTGACAAAACCGAAATCCTACACACATCTCATCATCCCAGTAAAACTAGGCTCTATCCTAATGTTCCCACATTTGCCACTACAACTGGGAATGGCAAGTAGTATAACTTCCAGCTACCATGTTCCCTAGTTCCATTGCCTTCTGATGCAGTCTTGTGAGTCTTTTAGCCATAACTTTCTATAATGCTTCCCAACAGGCATTTATTTTTGTGCATGTTGAGTGTGATCCACAATTTTCTAATGGCTGATTACAAGGAACAATGCATTCACATTAAGTTTTACTTTAACCTTGGGAAGACTGGAACAAAGAAAGCACGGAATGAAAATTGGGTTTATTGTTAAGATTTTGGAATGAAACAGCAATTCCTCTTAATGGAAAAGCCTGTCCTGTACAGGTCCAAAGAAAGTGAGGCAAGTCAGGTCAAATATTAAGAGTGTGCTGGTGATAATTTTTTGGTTGTGAGAGCCTTGTTCCTTGTGAATTTGTTTCTCCTGGAAAAATGGTTAATCAGCATTACTGCTGGGACCCTGCAGCAACTGAGGGAACAAGTCCACCAAAAATGTATGGAAGGATGGTAGAACCAGGACTGGTTGATTCAACATGACATTGTGCCAGTGCACACTGCTTTGTCAGTGCAGCATTATTACTGGGAGGTTTTCATCATTTGAGGAAACGAGCCTCCAAAAACATATGAAACAATGGTAGAACCAGGACTTGCTGATTTACCGTGACTATGCTTGTGTTCACTTCTTCGTCAGTGCAGCAGTTTTGGTCCCCAAAAATATGTCTGTGGTTTCACACCCTCCTTATTCACCTGATTAGTTTCCTCAACATTTTTTCTTGTTTCTGAGAATCAAATTGCAGCTACAAACACACCATTTCCAGTATGTCCCTGACATTCAGGAAAAATTGCTGATGATTCTATGTGCCATTCCAAAAAGTCAGTTGCAGTGGTGCTTCCAGCAGTGGCAAAAATGCTGGATGCCATGAATAAACTGGAAATGGGAATAGTTTGACATGGACAACAATGACAAGTAACAAAGCTAAGCCTATATTCTGTTACTGATTTTGTCCAGGAACTTCTGGATATATCCTCATATTCAGTGAGGTGTACAGATTATGTACCTTCTTTTTATGGAACTCTCCAGCCTCCTGTTACTTCTTTTTAGGACCCAATATTCCTCAGCATGTGTCTGTTCACTCTGGTCCTGTGTTATACTCTCAATGTGACAGACCAAGTTTCACATTCGTACAAAAGAGCCCAAAAAATCACAATTTTGTATAAATTTTTCTTCATGTTTTTGATAGTATATGGAAAGGCAGCATAAAAAAAATCTTCGTCTTAGTGTTAACACTTCATAACATGCTGGCCACAATGTATGGTTCATTTATTTCTGTTTAAAATGATCAATAACTCCACAAAGGGTTTTTGTGATGACATACTTGTTGAGAGATATATACCTCTGCAAATATATCTTTGTTAGCTGCATGATGTGACACTGATAGTAATGCATACATGTGTCTGCTAAATATGCACTCCAAAAGAAGATACACATCCCATAATCCAAGCATTTAAAGAAAATTTTGAATGCAACATTTATTAAACACATTTTCTTTTAAATCTTTGTGTGGAAATTGTCTCCATTCTCATATCAAGTGTATGAATTCGATGTACAGTCAAACCACAATATAGTGCCCCCGGATATAGTGCCACCCTCACTTAGCACCCATGACAGTCTGTATAGAGAAATTCCTGTTATACAGGACTTCTATTTACTGCCACCCCTGATATACCATCACCTTCTATATACTGCCCCATTTTGCAGTGAACAAACAGTGGCACTGTATGGGGGTTTGACTGTAAATTGTTAGCTGCAACTTCTTTCCTCAAACCCACAGCCAGATATTACAGCAGGTATCCTGTTTCTTCCTTTTTATTTATGTGTAAAATCTTAATATAAGAAACTTACTATATTTTAAAATGTTTTGGCCTTTCAAAACTCACATCCACTATAAAACACCTGACAATCAAAATAAATTTTGAAGATGCCACTGTTGTTGAATCCACCAACCAAATCCATAGATTTAAATAGTAGCATTACACTCCTGAGTTCCGAACATTTGATTGGTTGATTCTACTGTTACCAGTTGATTTTCCATATTTTGCGTTTCTTTTTGCTACAGCATAAGCAATCCGCTGGCATATTTTATGATACATTTTCATTAAACTGTTACACGACAAAAACACATGCTGACATCAACTGGAGCTATGTTATATTCTACACCACAGCAAGCTGGCATTAGGCCTATATCCTATTGTTAAGAAAGTGGAAGTGAGAAACAAACAAGGACGACATACAAGACACCGAATAAAAAAGAATGTACTATTGAAGTCTTCTTCTGTGACTTGTTTATCCTCCCTCATTGTTTTATTATTAATCATTATTAGAATAAAGCATGAGTGATTTGTTCTTTAAACGTCTACATTACAAAGGGGATACATATGATGGGTTTGCCTGTACATGAATATAGCTTTAAGTTCCCATGAAAATGCATACTGCAAGTAGAAACATTTGATTATTATTATTTTTTACATTGTGATACACTAAACCATATTTTGTACATTACAAATAACCTTATTCTTTCAATCATAAAGATAGTATGCGCATGAGATCAAAACACAGAAATGGCCATTCATGTGTGCTTGTGTATCTACATAAGAGTTCAACAGCCTAAACTCTAAATGTATTTTTTTACGGTGTTGTTGTTCAGTCACACTGATATATGATAATAGTAAAGGAACTGTCTGATGCATTCTTTTTACTTGTGAAGGGTGAGATGATAAATTGTGGCACTAAAACCAAATATTTTTTTCCAGTATCAACAGAAATAAAACTGTCTTCACAGCAAAGAACTTTCACTGAGCAGACAGAAAAGGACAACATATTTTTGGTTTAATTAAACATAAATTATTAATTAAGCACTACATACTCTTCTATAAAATGAAATTACTCTATATAATGCATCTTGTATGATTTGTTTTGCCACAAGAAGAAATTAGAGAGACATTTTCTTAACAGATGGAAAAGGTTAAAGCTGAATACAACATAACACAGTGGGCCCTAAACCAGAATTAGTGGGACCAAACAAAACTGTCAATGTCAGTTACTTGGTTTTGCCGAGGCAATAGGAACTTCTCACACTTGGTCCTCTTCACATTAAGCTCACCATTATGACATTCAAACTATTTCTGTCCCATCAATAGAAAAATTAAACATAAAAAACTTGAGACTTCCTTTTCTAGCTTCTGTAAACATTAACTAATCTCTGTTCAACAAGTGCTACACAGTGGTGCAGCCATCAGCTGCGTGACATCCACCACAATTGTTGTATATGAGGAACCCTGCTTTAAAATGGGTGAATGTCACTACAGCCAAGGGGTTGCTTAAGAAAACTTTCTGCATTTGTATACAGAGAACAACCATAATTGCATTATTGTTTTTAAATATACATTAATATATAGGCAACAATCCATATGCTATACCTTTACATTATAATAAATCTAGTACAAAATTCTATGCTAGGGAACATGGATGTATATTGTGGAACTTCTTTTCAAGTGTTGTGAAAAACATTGAACTATCTAAGATAAACATTTATTCAAAACTTACACTCATCTGAACTGACCACAAATCCATAGATTTAATATTTATTTTATTTCTGATTGGTTTTGGACTTAATTCCTGTGTGTAAATTCAAAGAGACTAAATCAAATTTTAGTATAAATCATGTAATTTTTATGCATAATTCAACATGGACAAAGAACTACTAAAATTTCTTCAGATGCTATTTCTGCAGATGATCAGTTATATCAATGTTGAGCAGAAAACAAATATTTCAGAAACATGCCATGTCAAACTTCAATATGTTATGTTAAGAGTCATTTTGAGTAAAGATGACATATGAGCATATGCCCAATTTTCAACTGTTACATCGCTATGAGCATTTTAATGTACATACATGACTAACCAAAAATTGTTAGGTACGCATATTTTATCGTGCTGTACAGAGAAAGAGAAACTTGTGACAAATAGCACAAAAAAATAAATATATACCGAGTCTTAACCTACCATACACCATGTGTTCGATAACACCTCAAAACAAAGCAGCAGTTCAGTCTTACCCCACAGTATGTACATCTTCAAAAGAAAATTGTGTCTGATAACAGCACAAAACAAAGGCATCATTTTTATTTGTTACCCAGTTTGTTATATTAGTTTATGTGGTTATGATACAATGTGGAAGGAAAAAATAAGTTTTGATTGGGTGATATAAAAGAACGTCAATTTTCTGTTATGTTACACTGATTGCTGTTCAAAATACCCTTCACTGTGCTGTATGCACAAATTTGCATATCTCAAAAGAGAATTTGTTGCCTTGTTGCTTCCCCATATGTAGTCAATGGATTCCACGATTTGCCGTGATTGGTCTTTGACTTTTTTGAGTAAAACATATTCTTCATGTGCCCCCATAGGAAGTACCCAAGGGCAATGTCCCCTCTGATTTTTAATGGCCTGTTTATGAAAAAAATTGTTGTGCAAATTTTTTCCCAGTTACAAAAACCTGTGTGTGTAAAATTAATGTATGTAAAATTATAAACCTGATTTATTTTTTGCTCGTATAGCCATTCGCATAGTTGTTAAAAGTGTAATTTTATGTTTTAACAAAACAGGAAATAAATAGGATAGTAATAAATGAATAGGAAATTACAATGATTATTTTTTTCATTCTTGTATTGTAAAATTTACAATGAAATTAGATACCAATGCAGTCTGTCTGATTATTTTAATTAACAACCATGTTTGTTTTTTATTATCATTTTATTTTTTACAATTTCATTTTTATTGGCTTTCAGTTTCCTATTTGTGCTGATTTCGTGACCTGTGTGCCCATGCACACGTCCAAGCTTAGAGGGAACCTTCCTCAAGGGACATGAGCTCTGGTGACCTCCTAACTATGTAAACTAACTCAGAAACATAATTAAAACTTGATGTATTTCTTTTGTGTTAGTATTTGACACAATTTCCATGTGATTTCATACATACAGTACTGTAATATTTAATTGCTGTTTGTTTTGTGGCATTATGAGACATGCTTTAAAGAAGGTAATGACTGAATGAATTACTTTATTTAGTGGTATTATCTAACACACAAGTTTCCTTTTATTTGTACTGTATTACAGAACATACATATTGTTAAATTGTATGACCATGAATATGCTCATAGTATAATAGTTGATAACTCGGCATCTATTGTTAGCATTTTTTACTCAAAATAACTCATAAAATAACATCCTGAAGTTAGGCACACCTCATGTAGACTGTACTCTATGTCAGTCAGTCCATCAGTGCAAAGCCTCTTGTCATATACAGTGGGATCTTCTGGATAATGACACTGTAGGCACCTACATTATGGACAAATGTGTTGCCTGCATGCGAGAATAGAGATTCTAATAGCATTGTTGAAGAGAATTCAGTTCTTCTGGGATATTCTGTTCTTTCAGCTGATAACTACTTAGCCAGTTAACCTCTGACATGTTGTAACATCCAGTAAGTCTTGAATCTTCATACTGCCTGCATCCCTAGGGTTGCAAGTCACTGCTGTGAATGCTCACAATGCATTTGCCTGGTCAAGCTGAGCAGGCCGCACTCCGACTCTTGATCTGATTCTGTGGTCCCTGTTATCTCACCTCCCTTGTTCCATAATTTGACCATATTGGGGCACCACATACTTGCTAGCTCCAATAGCAACCTCCATTTCTCCTCAATCTTGTTTAACCATTCCACTTGCTGTAGCTTGATTTATCTGCATTGGAGAGCTGCAGATGACAAAACTGCAATTGGTTCAGTTTGAAATCCACCTCATCCCTAATGGGTATCAGGTGTAGTCCTCCTTTGATTGTTTCTTTGACAAGCCAGCTCATGTTGGCCCTGCTGTTTTGTCTGATCATTTTCACTGCTATTCCTCACCAGTGTGGACTTGTCTGCCTGAGAGAGACAGTGTGTTGCCCTGTCTGCTCATGCAGTGGGATGCTGTAGACCCTAACACCTTCAGTCCAAATTCATCCTGCACTGATAGTTCTCCTGATCCAGGCCATAGACTGCGATATGTCAAATTTTGCAAGCATGCTACCAATCATTTTGACATAAATTATTGGTAACCCCCTCCCTTGTGTTGTGGACTTGCATTTAGAATGCACAGCTCCCTTTAAGTCTAACTGTTCTGCACAAATATTTACCGTGGATTCTGAATTCCATCATTGAGATTCTCGATAGCATAAGTGAACACAGATGTCCATGTGGATGGATTTTCTGTATGCATTGTGTCTCTCTTCATGTTAAGCAAAGTGAACTGGGCTCATAGTGGGAGTGCAGATAAGGAGACTTGACCTCCTGTATCCCATGTGTGACCAATTCATTGTATGTATGTGTATGTATAATCCATGTGATACTACATGTTCAGTGAATGGACAGAGACAGACTACCACACTTAATTTTGAAATATCAACCACATGGGAAGTGAAACCTAGAACAATCCCTCAAAAGACGTCTTGACTGTTAATGAGAACAGAACAGGTCACGAGGCCACCCTTCAAGCTAGATGATGATGATGATGATGACAAATGATGGTGATGAAGATATTCACGTGTGAATGTATAAGACATTTACAGTCACTCTCCATACTGACTGACAATAGAGACACGGCCTACCTCAAACACAATGGTTTTCTATTCAACACTGATGCAATGCCTAGTCATCATAAAAGCTCCAGTCCTGTAACACAGACAAATACAAAAGTATGCACAGAAACTCATTTTTGAAAGATGTTCACTTTTGAAAGTACAAATTCAGGAACTATTTTCTTCTGGAAGACAGTCATTTTTCGTGGTAAAAAAAAAAGTTAAAAGATTTTTAAAGTATCACTTACTAAACACTATTAAAGTTATGGTTCAAAAGAGTGAATAATAAGCCATATTTGAGATCTGATATTGTTGCCTTTGTATCTTTGGGAAAAAAACATATTTTGGTGTCATGTAGTAAATGTAATAATAATTATAAAAACACATCAGTACAAGGTTAGCAAAAACTCTGATCTGCACTGAGAATGAAGACGGTTTTACCTTGTTATTAAAGGTACAAATACATGACTCAGAAAGCTTCTCTTACACACAAGTGAAAGAAAGAAAGAATTTTCAGTGTAGGAGATCATTCACCCTTGATGGTTCCTGAAATAACTACCATGTACACATTTATATACATAGATTTAAAAACTACATATTTCCATAAAGGTAAAACATGAAATTACATAAATGAAAACAGTCTTTGCATAAAGTACAATATGCAAATAAAATATCTTAATATAAAATGGCTTCATAATTTACAATAATAATTACCTTCAGTTTTATTTCATTGCTGCAATTAGTGACACATGGACATGTTTTCCTTTGTGATATCACTTAAAATAGTTTAACAAACACTTCAAGAAAAATATATTACAAATTGTTATCAATTCCATTTTGGTATTTCAAGTGACATCACTCAATTCAATGACAACAAAATCCAGTTTAGGTGCCAATATCTGGTATGTACAACTGGCTCACATTTCTGTCCTGAAACACATGAACCGTGCTTGCCTTAGGATGCTTAATATCCTAGGTCAGTGGTTTTCATAATGTGACTTGCCAGTTTCATGCACCAATGCTGTGTTTTTGGTAATTATACAATTGAAACAAAATAAAGAATTTTAATTGCCACAGCAGTGTAACAAGTGCATCTGAATTTCTTTTGCAGATTGAAATTTGAGTTATAAAACACTTAGCCCTTGAAATGTCGTTTTCTGTGCCATTGAAATTAACTATGTTGGCCCTAATGCTCTACAACAGTCAAATATTTATATTGCCCTGCTGATCAAAATACTCAGAATGCTCTGTGTGTTAATTTATGCAAATACGCTGCCTACTGATGAACTTACTTTGTTTGAAGTTACATGCTTTTTTTAACCCCACATAATTTGTAAATAAAAATATAGCACTAATAGAGATAGTAACACTATGCCACGCTGAACTCAAAATATATGCCCTCAGCTGCTGTTGTAATAATAAGGTCTGAGATCTGAAATGTACAGAACGTATGAAATATGTGGAAGTAATGTTCAGAATTTTAGAAGTTATTTCAGAGCACCATAGAGTGAACAAGATCAAATCAGGAGACACAAGAAGCATAAACGTGTGCATGGAGAAAACATTCATGGAGCTGGAGAAAAATTCTCCACTGCACAGAAGACCAAAAGCCTTAAACTTTCAATACAGGGAATTATTTTCTGGTTTTTAAGGATGACCTCATAACCCATCAATCAGATATGTTGGAAAAAGCTTAGAATTTTCATGTCACAGTCTTTTGGGTTATAACACCATATATTCTGATGGGTGAGTAGAAGCCACTTACACCCTGAAATTGGAGGCAGTACATTTCTACCAACTAAATGTTGCCATGCCCCCCTCCTTCCACCCAAAAAAAAAACTTCACGGCCATGAGAACCTCACTCATCTCACGTAGTTTCAAGTTGTTTGCTGATTAGGATAGAAGAAAAACGTTAATCTGCCGCTTTATCTAAAAGAAAAAGTGGTAACTGACTAATACTTGAATAACACAAATGCTGAAGAAAATTAAGCATGTACTGGTATTGTGATCTTCTATGCATGAAATATTCAAAGTGATGATGCCTTACTGTCGTGGAGTCATTTGTGTATGTCTCATTGTTACAAGTACCTTACAACACCTACTAGCGCCACAGAAGTGAGTCATTCTTGAATAGCTAGTCAAGAAATTGCAGTTGAACCCATTATAACGACATTGGTTTATGTGACACCTCATCTATGGCATCAGATATTTGGTAGTACCAATTAATTATTTACTGTTAATCACAACATTATACTCCTTGGTTATACCAACACTCGTTTATAACAACACAAAATATTCAGTCCCTTTCCTGATGTTATAACTGAGTTTGACTGTATTTGAATGTTATGGAACTGGAATATTCATTAACATGTCAACAAGAGTCCACCACTTGTCCCTGGCCTGAGCCAGATGATAACTTCTCCACAACCCCCAACTTCTTTATGATCACTCTGAGCACTTTAGGATCCATTTTAGTATTATCCTACTGTCTACACCTGTCTTTCAAGCACTATCTTTCTTTCAGGTTTCCCTGCCAAAGCCTTGTGTGTGTTTCTCTTCTGTATATATTTTGTCCTGCATGATTTGATCACTCTAATAATACACACTGAGGAGTACAAATCATGAAGCTCCTTAAGATGGAGCTTTTTACAGCCTTCTGGTACATCATCCCACTTTGTCACAAGTGTTTTCCTCAGCACCCTGTTCTTGCGCACTTTCTGTGTTCTTTCCTTAAGTTGAGCGACAAATTTTCACACCCATACAAAACAAAAGGAGAGGTTACAATTCTGCATATTTCAGTAGTTATGTTTCTAGTGAGCAAACTGGAAGACGAAACATTCTGAACTGACTGGTAGCCAATATTCCATAAATTAAATCTGTTCTTCAGTTCTTCATGACTGCAATTTTGATTTGTTAGTGTCATGTTTTAATATTTCAGGCTTTAAAAGCATTAGATTATACTCTCTGGAGATCTTGCTTTGGAAGAGGCTGTGGACCTGTCATAAAACAGGCTACATGTGGGTGATATTAGCTAGTGTTTACTTTACAGCACATACACAGGCCCAATAATAATTATGATATATGTGTTGAAGCTTTTGTAGCTTCAAAATTCAGCAGTGTCAGAATATTCAAGTTGACAAACATTTCAGAGAATGACTCTATTGTCTTCATCAGGGTCCTGATATTACTGGACATGCAGGCTTTCTGGAATTTATAGCGGTCTCATGAAAGGACATGTGCCTGTAGAGTTAATGTGTGGAGTCAGTTGATCACTGTGTTTGGTGTTGAATCTCCTCGGACATCTCTCTCTTCCATTGTAGCAGTGTAGTTAATTGCATCATGCTTCACTTAATGTAAAGCCCTCCTAACTTCAGTAGGGAGGAAGACTTCACATTTAGTTGAGTTTGCCAGCCCTTTACTAAATTGCTAAAATGGATAAGACAGATGTCCAAGGGGAATCAAGGGCAAACACAGAAATTGATTGACTGTGCCCACTAATTCACTTGGCTCATGTCCTTTCATGAGCATCAGTATGTTACTGCTATATACTCTAATTAGCATGGACACTGAGCCATAACAGGACCATATGATGGAGACAGAATCAGTGTCTGAAACACTGGTGGATATGAACATCCTGATGAGGCTGTCAGCCCAAGAAGATTTTATTGAAAATTTTTTATGTATTTTGTAAGGTAAGGCCAAATATAATTCCCACAAATAAATTTAAAATGTACTCTTACTCTCTCAGGTGATCAGCTGTGCTGTCACTGATTTACAAGCCATTTCACAGACCTGATATTTCTCTGTCATCAGGGTCAAATTCATGAACAGATTTTCAGAATATTTATTCTTCATGAAGGCTTTATTTTAGAGAGTAAAGGAATTATGTTATTGTGATCTAGTAATGAATGATGTCATGAAAGATTTTGTATGATATAGTTCATGCCTAAGAAACCAATGAAGGAAGGGGCATACCTGAGGTCTGATGGTAATCAGCTGCTGAAGTGCACAATCTAGAGAAAAGCGAAATGACAAGAATACACAGGAAAATGGCCCATATACAATTTGACAGTTTTCATCAAAGGAACTGACTGAATAAATTTGGAAAGTTTTATGTGGGCTTGTGCACACTGCCATGGATATGTTTGGGTAAGTAGATGTAAATTAATCATAGGTACAGTCATCCCATTGTACATTTTTTGTGATGATGCGCCTGATGTTGGATGTATGAGTAGGTGCCAATAGATAGATAATTTGAAATAACAAAAAATTTTTTACCGTAAGCATGAGTTATGCTGATATTTATTCTTTGACAAAATAACTGAATGAATATGGAAGAATGGGCTCAATCACCATAGATACATTGGACTCTTCAGTTTAA
>JGI24700J35501_10930182_pt1 | contig 11949 bp, 6 predicted proteins | sample TergutTh196P1_FD_35501 | JGI IMG/M metagenome (IMG submission 35501) | reverse complement strand
TTGAAAAGTTAGATCGACTAAGGTCGACGCTGGTGATTTTAAGCATGAATTATTAAGCCCCTGGGTATTTAAATAGTTGGCAGCGAATGTGTTAATACGTACGGCAATGAAGCAGAAAAAACAAAAGGTATGTTTTGTTGTGAAACAAAGTTTTATTTATTGTCAAATAGTGAAACATTTAAGGGAAATCACAATATTTCTTCTCGTGTGGTAAATATTTGGAAGTAAATTTCAAACTTCTGTATATAAAGTAAATGAGTAACAGTCTCAATAAAAGTGTATTTTAGGAAGGATATTTTTATTTAATAATAACAAGAATAAGACAAGACTTAAGTAATTTTATAATGTGTTTTAAAATAAATATATAATATATTAAATATTTTAAAATAAAATTGGTACGTAGTTCGTAATAAACATATATTGGATCGTGTTGCTTTAAATTAGTTACGAGGTTGAAGAAATAATAATTTACGTTGAAACTTGTCACTCAATCAGACATATGGACACTATAGTCCCCAAAATATTCAATTTTGTTGGGAATAATATTAATTTCATTTATTGATGTAAATGAAACAGTAAGAAATGTCACATATTAATTTTCGGAAAGTTGTTACAAGAAATACAGAGTTCATCGGTGTAGTGGTAACATTGGAATTACGATCTGCAAAACAGCTTCACCTACAGAGTTTTCAATGAGAGCATAAATCTTAGTGAAGCTGGTTAGAACGTCAGTAACACAATGCAATCAGCAACCAATACTGACCATAAATACCGATTCAATTCCAAATTTCGTAAAAGCGAAATTCTTCGGTAATTTGCGGAAAAGAAACATGCGAACAGTGAGGCTTAACGAATTGATAATTCAATAAGGAAAACACTCTAATTAATACAGACGTGGATCACACTGAACTGTTTCACACGCTACTCGCCAGCGAGTTAAATATTTGGTTTATACTCGCCTTGTTTAATTATAAAAATGAATAAATTCAATGGCGTCTTTATTGAAGCGAGTGAATTTGAAATGAATACTGGTATACATAGTACTATTGGTCATTTTACTATTCCACACATAATCTAGGTCAGTTCAAATAATACAGCTCCTAAATACGTTTTGATAAAGAACTATAATTCTCCAATTCATCTCGGTAATATTGAATGAGCTAGAAACGGATTGCCCAGCTTTTTCAATCTTACACTTTATAGACATGTCTAGTTCATTGGTTGGCAGCAGGCAAATGAACTAACGGGAGAGTTGTGGGTGAAGTTGTCCTGTGCAACAACAGCCATAATCAGAAATATGTAACATCCCACCCAATATATCCTTCTATTATTTTGCTTAATACGCGATTGTACAACAACTCGACCATAAAACAGAGGGCGCTTAGACACCTGCCCATCAAAAGGAGATGCAAGACAAGTTACATGCGATAGACGTTGAAGCTGTAATATCTATCAAGTGGGTGAACGATAGCTATCTTCCTAAAACTTAATTTACACTTGTTAAGGCTCAGAGAAATGCAGTGGTTGTATAGAAAAGCTTCAACCCCAAGATCAATAATTTCAGTATCTCGTGTCAAAAGGGAGTCTCCATGAAACATTACAATCGATAGCCCGGTGGTAAAAATTAGCCCGTCTTCTAACCTGCACAACAAGGATTCAGAGTTCTCGCCAACAAAACAATCAAGAACGTAATGGCATTCAGCAATTATATCAACTAACAAAATTGACACATTCTTTTGATATACGTGTACTGCCCAGTTCACACGAACCTGATAATCAAAAAGGAACGTCGTGAGAAATGCCTGGAACACTGTTCTGAAAGCCAGTTAGAAACAAACACCCAGGCGAAGAACAGCGAACGTAGTGAGCTTGACATCGTTGACACTGATAACCCTAGAATGCCAGCCCAGACGTTGCTCAACGAACTTGTCAATGTCTTGTACCCTTGCCACTCCGACGTGCAGCTGTATCGCCCAACAAGTGTAGTTGAAATGGCCGCAATCACAATCGATATGATCAGAACTAACCACAGTTCCACAGACAGTATTCTAAAGATGCTGCCCCATTTTGGATATTTGACAGAACACAGTACATTCCAGCGGACACTCATCATATAGTAAAGATTGGTGGAGTCAAAACATGAGCCTATCAAATAATGTGTTCCCACATCAATATAAATTTCGTTACCAAGCATACACAAAACTAAATCTGTCACTATAGGTTAATTAATTAATAAGTAATCTCGTTATAAGTTATGGCTTCCCTTTTGTTCTGCTACACGTCCATCACTTTCCGTTCAGCGATTTGTTTAGCGGGATTGTGGGCACTGGTGAAGTGCGGCTAACCGACGTGTTAGGTGCTGAGGTCTCAGGTACCCACTCTGTAGAATGTTATGTAATTACAGTCTTGCAGGATGTGACGTAGCTCACGTATTTAAGTTGATCAGACCGGCGTTCGGGTGTAAGTGGAGCGTTAAATTTCAGAGGTGCAGGAAATTGTTGCTTTTTAATTTCGACCACAAAAGGACGGAAATAAATCAGGAAAACACTAAACGATAAGTTGTGAAGTGAAATGAAGTTTTATTTAGTGTAAGACAGCAAAATATTTCAGCAAACTTACCTCATTTCTTACTGTGCGGTACATATCATGAACAAAATATCAAACAATATGTAAATAAATGAAATGAATGTCACTCTGAAAGAAAGTGTGTTTCGGTAAGGATGTTTTTCATTTTTTGTAAAATGTAGAAGATATAAATTATGCAATTTTATTAATGCATAATTCAATATATATATTTATTCCTAAATATAATATAAAATATTTATTTTATAAATAAACTTGGGCTGACATTCATAAGTAAATATATATGCCCCTTTTAATTTTGTAGTTGTTAAGAAAATGAAGAAGTATTAATTTATTTCGTAAAATGTTTCTCTATCAGAGAGACTTATCCTATCGTCCATTAAAAATTTAAAGGTGTTCAGAATGAAATTAATTTCATTCATTCATATCCCTGACACTGAACGGAATACCACAGGTAAATATCGGGAAAGCTGTTACAAGAAATACAGTGTTTGTCTGTGAAGTGGTAACATTAGAATTACGATCTGCACAAGAGCTAATTTGACAAAATTTTACACGATTTTTTTTTTCAAGATTTCTATGAAATGTACTGAAATAGACCACGACCTGTTTCCAACAGATTGCATCAAGTTAAAATTTAGGAAAAATCATTACTTTTGTTAAACATTAGGCTTGTAAATAAGAGCGTTGTTAATTTAAATTCAGGGAAATAAAATAAAAAATTATTAATATCTAAGGATAAAAATTTATTATAGGGAAATATGTGTTGGAAATTCTAAACCCACTAGTGCGTCTAACTTAAATTCATGTACAGAGTATTCACTGGGTGCATAAATCTGTGTGATGTTGGGGAGCACTTCAATAACACAAAGAAGCTAACAATCAATCTGCTACATGAACATCAGTACCGATCCAATTCGAGACTGCGTATAAGATAAATTCTGTGAAAAATACGCAGAAGAAATGTGCGAAGAAACAGGCTAAAATAAGTGAGCTTTCAATTAGGAAAACATTTCAATTCACACAGACGTGAATCACACTGGTGTCTTTTAAAAACTATTCGCCAGTTTACCATTTCAAATTATATTCGCCTTGTCGAATTGTAAATTTTAATCAATTCGAAGGCGACTAAATCCAATCAAAAGAATATGCAACCAATACTTATTCACTCTCTACTCCCTGGTTAGATTACTATTTCGTAATTAAGCTTGCTCAGTGTAAATAATACAAATAGTTACTACTTAGCACGAAGGAACTAAAAATCTTCATTTCTTCTCAGATGTTTCAAAAGGATTCCCAGCTTTTTCATTCCTACAGTTTATACTTATATATAGATACATGTATAGCAGCTGGCAAGTGAAAAGGATAGCGGGTTGTAGGTGACCAAGTGCTGTGTAAACCAAGCCATTATTAAAATTTCCTATCAACAGACCCATTATCAACTTCACATTCCTTTGCTTAATACATAATTGTACAACAATTCGACCTTAAAGCAGAAGGCACTTAGACACCAGCCCATCAATAGGAGATAGAAAGCAGGTTGCATATGATAGAGGTTGAAGCTGTAATATCCATCAAGCGGATGAACGATAGCTATCTTCCGAGATTTTAACTTGATCGTGTCCATGGTCAGGGAAATCCAGTATTTGTATAGACCTGCTTCAACCACACGATCAATAATTTCATTAACTCGCCTCAACAGTGGGTCCCCATGAAACATTATCATTGTTAGGCCGGTGTTATAAACTACTCCGTCTTCTAACTTGCACAACAAGGGTTTAGAATTCTCGCCAAGATATCCACCACTAGCGTACTTTTCTTCAGCATCCTTATCAACCAAGATAATTGACACATTCTTCTGATATTTTGCCCAGTTTACACAAATCTCATACGATGGACAAATCACACGATTTTGTTTTACTTTTGATACTTCCGTTTCATCACCATTCTCGACAATTAAATTATATTCTGTTGGGTAGGCAAGTTTAATACCTGAGGCGAACAGCTCGTCCATGTTTTGAATTGGTGTTTTGTAGCCGGAGTCAATAAGAAACGTTGTGAGGAATGCCTGGAACACTGTGTTGAATGCCAGAGAGAAACACACCCAGGCGAGAAACAGCGAACGTAGTGACGATGCGCGTGGCATCGTTGACACTGACACCCCTAGAATGACAGCCCAGAGGTTTGTCAACGAACTTGTCAGTGTCTTGTACCCTTGCCACTCCGACGTGCAGCTGTATCGCCCTAAAAGTGTAATCGAAATGGCCGCAGTCACAATCGATATGATCAGAACTAACCACAGTTCCACAGACAGTATTCTGAAGATGTAGCTCCATCTTGGATATTTGACAGAACATGGTACATACCAGCGGTAACTCACCGTATAGTAAGTATTTGTGGTATCAAGGTGTGTTACACTCAAAAAAGTTGTTCCCAAACTACCTAAAACCACATAAGCTCTTTTTGTAAACATAGCCCCAATATAGTCATGTAAAGTTTCAAACCCTTCTGTTGAAAATACACGTTCAAAAGTCATGTTCATCTGCTCATAAATGACCTTAAATAAATCCCACTCCAAGCCCCTTATATACTTCCCAGCACTCACATTATAAACATTGTTTTCGTCATAGTACGTAGTCAAATACCAATTACCATTTCTTACAACTGCTTTCATCGGACATCCGTTGAGGCTCTTACTGATCTTTCCTGGAAACAAGTCAGTGTTCTTGGTGAAGTGCCCTTGTGCAGAAATAACCCAACTGTCCAGCAGGGTGATATCATTCACCTCAGTACAACGGTCTGAACTCTGATATGGGAACCAAGTGTACACCCCCAATTTCGTTCCTTTGTCTACATCATTAACGTTTATCGGTCTGCTGTATTCTTTGACTATTACACAATGTTCTTGGCTTAAAATAATGCAGTTATATATTCTAAATTTTGATAAATGATCAAATATGTCTATTTGTTGCAAGATTGAGAATTCATTTGCTCCAGCCACAACAAACCGAGCCTCAGAATTCCATAATCTTCTATATCCGTGTGTTCCTTCAGCGAGCCCATGAATTTCAGCCTTAAAACTCCTGATATTCCCATCTGGTATTAATATAATATAACTGCCATCTCTATCTAAGAAGTCTGATTTTACGGGTATGGTAATATTACCATCTACAGTAACTACGACAGGCCAGACAGAAGTTTGGTGAATTTCTGCAATAATTTCCTTTTGCAAATCTTTGTATTCGGCAGGCGATGATATCACCAGAGATCGACCCGGTGCGAAATATCTATTGCTGATGTATGTCAGACAGCGCACCAAATGGATTTCCTGTAAAGTAAGGGACGTAGATGGCAGAAGTTTTCCATTTGTAATGGCGGTGCAGAGGAATATCACCAACAGGACGTCCAAAATGCTTTCATTCTGCAAAAAAACACAACACACTGTCAGTAACTCAGTACCGAACAGTTCTCTGTTTATTGAATGATGTTTTATTCCTTTAACGGAGAACGTGATTATGACTCCTCCACCAATATTGAAACATCTATTAACATATACGTTCCTTTCTCATTTTCTCGGATTATTTTATCCGGTTTATTTTAGGGAATGTTCTGTCATTATGCTCCATTTATTCCATATTTTGGTTACTTTCTCTTCATTACAAAATTCTACTTATTGTGTTGTATTTTCGTACTAGTATTCTTAGTGTATTTTTACCACTTTCTCTCATATGTTAATTTGTAGTTAACTCATACCCTATCTTTTCTCCTAACGTATAATTATATTGTCAATAAAGTGTATGCTAATTATGTTTTCTGTGCTGTGTCGTCACACACTTGCCTGAGTTCAGTCTTTGCTCTGGGCTCTCTTTGTAATGTCTGTGTTTCAAGATATTTTGCTTGTAACTCCTGAACTTGTTTTGTTAATATGACACTAATTGTTTCTTCTTGCACATCTCCCAGCGACTGTCGAAAGAACTTTTTTTCTTTACTAAACATCTGCCTATAATTCTAACATAATATTCATATATTAACTTCATATCTCATTCCTTCTTTGATGACTCTTCAAAGCAAAAAGTATTTAAACATTTGATTCTCTATCTTTCTTCATTTGACTGTGTTGTTTCCATGATCTCTTCTAAATTAATGGCTTCATTTTGCAACAAGCCTATTCCATCTTCCATCATTTTCATTTGCAGTCTACTTCTGTCATCTTAAGGGGCAGTCTACTTCTGTCATCTTAAGGGGCATATATTTTATACAATCTCTTTAATTTTCAATTTTATATTTCGATTCATTACTGTTACCATTATGTATCCTACGCCTTTCGGATCTACTGTCGAATAACCAATAATTTTTAAAAATTTACGAATATATTTGTTGATTTGTTTGTAATTTAAAATACTGTAAATTTACTTTGCTAATCACTCGCAGTTCACTATTTTTTTCTGGAAATTCTGTCATTCACAATTATCCGAAAATTTGAAAATAAACAGTGCAGAAGAATTGCATAGATATTGGAATGAAAATGGATGTAAAATTAAATATGCCCGCTTGATTATTTCTCTTAAAATAAAGATAATTATCTTCAGTTACCTTTTTAGAATACTGTGATGTTGAAATCTTTATTTGTTAAAGATAAGGAATAACGCTACATTGTACAAAGTACAAGGTTTATTGCGATTATTTCACAGTCAAAGTAGACCAGAGAGAAGAGGGAACTTAAGGGATAATTTGTAAGATGATCATTACTTTTCATGTTGTAGAAATGCTAAATTTTCAAACAGGAAAGGAATATAGGATCAATTTACACGTCTTAATTTTTACAAATAATTTATTTGTTCCTTCTCTGTTGAAGTATACCTAAGAGTAAAAAAGGAAGATTGTGTCGCTATATTTTCAACCTTGTATATTAATATTTATAACTTTCAATAACTGTGTAAGTAGTCTAAAATGAACAAAATAAACCTCCATAGAGATTTTGTTGAATGTTATGTCTAACAGTCTGTCCATCAAGTTGGATTAATCCACAGAATAAACTTTATTTATTTTCGTGTCGAATGTCCGAGAAGACAAAATTTATATCTGTAGATCGGAAAGCAATATTCTGTGGTTTTAAAAGAAAAAAGAATTGGAGTTTGTTGAGGAACAAAAATTGTTTCTGTTCCGACACAAGTATGGATCATATTTACAGGAAATGTAAAACATAAGACAAAGCACGTCTTGCATAATTAATAAGAAAATTGTTTTCTCCAGAGTTATGAAAGAAAATTTTATGTTATATTCCATAATGAGGTTAGAAAAATATTGTGACTCACAAGGCAAATCTCCAAAATTATCTGTTTCCAAACAACTAAAGAGAAAATTTGAAATATATTTTTAATAATAAAATAAGGAGTAAGACAATTGTGGTAATTTGTGTACTAGGTATAAGCGATTAATTTTAACTCTTACATAGACGGATAAATTACGGGAATCTTTTATAAAAGTATTGCAGTTAAATTAAATTCCATAGTAGTTAAACAAATAAAAGTTTAGTTAAAAAATGCATTTTATATTAATTTAATACACACAGACATATCATTAGTTTTAGTTAAATAATTATTTCGTCACAATGTTAAATAACAAAAATTACGTAAATTTCATAAAAATGTAGCCCACAATTACCAAGCTTTATTCACGATAAATATACATATATTTACAAGGACGTGTGGCTGGCCTAAATAAGATAAGCTGGCTGCTGCATACTTACTCTTCTGTTAGAGTTCATTTCTGAAGCAGAAACTATATCCTAGCCTTTCCGTTGCACAACAGAAAAAGTTCTGTTAACATTTAGAACATATTCAGAAAGAAACCGTTCAGCTGTGTGCCTAACTTATCAAGTATGCATATGTGTCTGCATGACAAGCTGACATAATAAGGCAAAATATGAAAACAAAACAGTAGTTTCAAGAAATAACATCCTGAGAAATCGGAAGTCTGTCAATAGACACAAAAACTGATATCACAATTGCATTTCTGCTATAAAATTATGGACAAAATCAATAAATATAAATTTTGGATAATAGAGATACCTTTTCTAAATTACCCCTAATTAATACCACTTACGCATGTAGACGTCACAATAATAGGTTTAAATGGTTTATGATTTACGTGTATCTGCCTATAGATTACAATCTTACAGAATATAATAGTACTAATTCAGGTGTGTGTCTGACAGGACGCGCTAGTGTATAGCCCTGACCCGCGACTTGTTCTTAGGTGTGTTCGGAAAATGCGATAAGCGACTTTTTGCTTTGTCATGTCACTCCGTCCGTACAGAACAACTCGTCTCCCACAAGAAGAATTTTTATCAAATCAATATTAGAAGATCTTCTAAAGATCATTTCAGAAAACTCATTTTCATTAAAATATTACAAGATTAATTGCAATATTTGTTTAGAGCTGTGCTTATTTATAAAAATATTTCGTCGATTTCTTCTCAGAATGAGAAATATTTCAGAAGAACGTAGTAGAGAAAATCTGTACACACATTTTGTACTCAATAACACTTTTCAAGAAATCTTGCCATATATAAGACAAGTTAAAAGTTATGACACATTTAGGTACGCTACAGATGACAATAAAACTCCGCGTATGCCTTTTGAATGTAGGGTGATTAGGGTTACAAACACCCACACTAACTCATTAATCATTTCCTTTCCAGGGTAAATTTTTTTTGGGGTGAAAACTTCTCAATAATTCCTTCTATGTGCATCGCCAGTCTTTTTAGAAATTTCCTGAAGCAAAATTTTCTACAGAAGTAACTATAAGTCTTATCTAGTAAGAAACATTTGCACGAGATGAAGCGTAATGGATTCACAAATTATTTTCGGACTTTTAGTAGGTAATTACTTTTCAGTTTACGTTATATCAGTCATCACTCTCTGTTCCACTCTTCACGTAAAATAACAAATACTTCATTCAAACACAATTCAACAAATGACACTATACACTGCTACATGTTTCGATTTCTAAGAAATAATAATTAGGAAATTCATCTAAAACATTTAAAACACGTCAATCACTGAAGGGTAGCGAAAAACAAAAAGAACTGATGTGTTCCGAATATTTTGTTTGAACTTAGGATTCGAAACATGTAGCAAGGTAGAGTGTCATTTATTAAATTGAGTTTTCACTAATATCTATTATGGCCGTCAAACACAACAATGCTTTTTATTAACCTGTTATTTTATTAATTACAGGATGTCTTTATGACTACATGTTTCGGCCATCGTATGACCATCATCAGGTCTACAAGAGCTACCATGTACATGCTCCTTGGTTCTTAAGCTCTTATAATGATATATGGATTTGGCCTGACTGGCTATAAAGTTGTACATGATAGCTCTTGTAGACCTGATGATGGTCATACGATGACCGAAACATGTAGTCATAAGGACATCATGTAATTAAAAAAATAACAGGTTAATAAAAAGCATTGTTGTGTTTGACGGTCATAATAGATATTAGTGATAGCAAAACAACGGTATGGAAGGAACCAAAAAAAAATTGGGTTTTGTTTGTCTGAATAGATTTTATTGTACTTTACTTGAGATTGTTCTATAATGTAATACAGCGAAATCTGCAAAAGTGTTGTAAGTATCAACATGTGCCTCACCACAGCACCAGCAGGATGTGGCTTTGAGAAGTCTGGTCTTATATAGCAAGAAATGTAGAGGGTTTTTACACTAGGCCAACCCACAACATAATGTTTCCGCTTCAGAAATTTTTAATTAAAATCGCAGTCACTGCAAACCGATAAATTGTTTTAAGTTCTAAATTACATACAATCTTTAAGTACAATGTATTTTTGTGTACATATGTACTGGACGGTTGTGGCACCGAAACCATGTAGAGATAAGCTTTTCTTTAACCGACCGGCCTGCGTTGGCGCCCACACAACACTTTTACAAAGGGAACCGGATATGTTTGCTGAGGTAAAATGTCCATTGCATGGCTTAACCATCTACCATCATTTAGCGCGGATATTAAAAAAAGAGTAGAGTCATAAATTTACTCCACATTCTGGACATTCATGTCTTCTTATAGAATGAAATTTGATTATATATTATATTATATATTATAGCAATATTGAGAAAATGTTGTTTTTCAATTAATTTTGTAAAGAAGCTGATCGTACAAACTTTTATTCCTATTGCATTAAGCGTATTCACTTCTTAGAAAATTAATCTCATGGCAGTATAAATTGAAACTGAAGCCCACCCAATTAAATACCAGCAATTACTTGTACAGGTCTCCAGAATAAATCACAAAGCGAAAGGAAATCTCAAAACACAAGCCGCTTTCTGACACAGAATAAAGGTATACAAACGTTTTATTGAATATTGCAATGGAACTGGCTGATACCAAGAGACCCTGATCGATTTCAGTCGATATAGAGCATTTCTGAAAATATATAATTTATATTATCCTCCTAACATGACCGGCCTACGTGTTAAAATATTGCATTTCAATTTTGCTATAACAAGATAAACGCCATGAACTGGTACACATCATTTTGTTGTGCCGTTCTTCCATATTTTGCTTCCTTATTTTATCAGCTCCACTTATGTTAGGGGGAAGAAATTTGTGAAGAATATCTAAATTAATTATCTGAATTACATATTTTAGTACACATAAAATTTGTAAATTAAGAATGTAACTTAATATAAATTTGTTTAGAGTCTACCAATACTCTGATAACCCAGGCTGTAACGCAGTCTAGCAGAATATCAGGCCGAGCATCTTAAAGTGTTGGATTTTCAGGTGAGATATCCCAGTTGTGTTTCAACAGTATTATATGGAAATATAAAATGTCTAAAATGTAGTCTAACACAACTTTCAATTATGTAGTTTGTTAACAATCATATCCTTTCAGCTACATATTTCGGCTCCCTCAACCAGAGCCACCTACAGGCTGAACTTTATAAAGGTAAACATGTAAAACTGATACACTTGTTGGTTACGATATCTCGTATTACAATTTTTTAAAATGTTGTGAAATAAATTTCGATATATAAGAAAGATTAAAATTAAGAATGTTATAATAAAATATACGTAATATACTGGGCCTCTGGGGGCATATTCTACATTGTACATTGATATGCTGGTGTCTCTACTGTTTGAAGATATAATATTTGAAGGCAATAGTGTTCCACTACAGTAAGTTGTCACGGATGGTATTCTTCAAGCGTAGTGAGTATGATGTTTTGTGTATCTGCACCTGTGTAATCCACCTTAACACATTCGCTGCCAGCTATTTAAATACCCAGGGGCTTAATAATTCATGCTTAAAATCGCCAGCGTCGACCTTAGTCGATCTAACTT